>SXGU01039782.1_pt1 | contig 10618 bp, 8 predicted proteins | sample 3174531 | NCBI WGS metagenome assembly SXGU01 (sample SAMN11356863, study PRJNA531348) | freshwater metagenome | isolation source: freshwater sample F1-140 | place: China: Fuxian Lake, Yuxi | collected 2017-12-25 | reverse complement strand
GGCGTTATGATCGCAGTCGTGGCCGTGGCGGTGATCCCGATCCTTCTCCGGATACCGGAGACGGCGCCGGGACGCGCCGAGCGCACCTGATCAGTCCACAACTCACCTAGACTTTGAAAACTCCGAAGGCAATTTAGGCATGGCGAATGCCCTGCTGCGCCACATGGCAGAAAAGCTGCCCATCTCACGCTGGCAACGCGATTTGACCGATTCCACGGTATTACGCAACATGGGCGTGGCTTTTGGCTACACGCTATTGGCTTACGATGCCTGCTTGCGCGGACTGAACAAATTGGAAATTAACCCAGAAAAACTGGCGCAAGATTTGGATGCCAGCTGGGAAGTGTTAGCCGAACCCATACAAACCGTGATGCGCCGTTACGGCATCGCCAACCCATACGAACAACTGAAAGAATTAACCCGCGGCAAAGGTGGCATCAACCAAGCCTCCTTGCATGCCTTCATTAATGATTTGGCCATTCCCGCCGAGGCCAAACAAGACTTATTGGCCATGACCCCTGCTAGCTACATAGGCAAAGCGGTGGTATTGGCAAAACGCAGCTAACATGGCCGAGGTTTTAGTCCTTTACTACTCCCAAGGCGGCGCCGTTAGAGAGATGGCGCAGTTAATTGCCCGCGGCATAGAAAGCCAAGCAGGCGTCAAAGCGCGCATACGCAGTGTGCCTAAGGTATCTAGCAATTGTGAAGCGACCGAACCAGACATTCCAGCCAGCGGTGACCCTTACGTTGAATTAAGCGATTTGCAGGAATGCATAGGCTTAGCGTTAGGCAGCCCTACCCGCTTTGGCAACATGGCCGCCGCCATGAAGTACTTTCTAGACAGCACGGTCAGCACTTGGTTACAAGGCGATTTAATCGGCAAGCCGGCCGCGGTTTTCACCAGCAGCGGCTCCATGCACGGCGGTAACGAGGCCACTTTGCTTAGCATGATGTTACCTTTGCTGCACCACGGCATGGTGATGGTCGGCATCCCTTATTCCGAAGCCGAATTATCTGCCACGCAAACCGGTGGCACGCCTTACGGCGCTAGCCATGTGGCCGGCGCCAATGATGATCTGGCGATTAGCCCGGATGAACGTAAACTTTGCCTGGCCTTGGGCAAGCGTTTAGGCCAAATCGCTTTAAAATTGAGTGCTTGAAGAACCCATGATACGTGCGCTAAGACTGGGGGCCAGCACTAGCTTGATCGCCCTGATAGCCTTATGCCTGGCATGGGAAACGGTCTTAGCGCCATTTAAGCCGCATGGCTCGTTGTTGATACTTAAAACCCTGCCCTTACTCTTGCCTTTGTTTGGCATATTGCATGGCAAGCGTTACACCTACCAATGGACCAGCTTGTTCATCTTGTTTTACTTTATGGAAGGGGCAGTGCGAGCTTGGTCAGACGTGGGCCTATCCGCGCAACTGGCGCTAGCGGAAGTGGGCTTGAGTATGGTGTTTTTTATCTGCGCCATCTACTACGCCAAACTGACGCGCAGCCAATAACAAGCGAGCTTGCTTAAGGAAAGAGCTTACCCGGATTAAGTATATTGGCCGGGTCAAAAGTCAGCTTCAGCGCCTTCATCAAATTCATGGTGGTGGCATCAATCTCACGCGGCACAAAAGCCCGTTTAGCAATGCCTACGCCGTGCTCACCCGACAAGGTCCCTTGCAGTGACAAGACCAAACTAAACACCTCATCCAAACAAGCATAAGCGCGTTTTAACTCATCGCCCTTATCAGGGTTGACCAATAGATTGACGTGGATATTACCGTTGCCGGCATGGCCAAAATTGACGTTAGCGATTTGGTATTGGGCGGCCAATTTCTCTAAGCCGGTTAGCAGTTCCGGTAGATGCGATACCGGCACGGCTATGTCTTCATTGATTTTTTTAGGGGCAATGTCTTTAAGTAAGGGCGATAGCGCTTTACGAGCGGCCCATAAGGCTTTGGTGTCTTGCGCGACCTTGGCTTCTATTAAGCCATCAACCTGACAAGCGGCGAGTATGGCTTGCGTGGCTTCATGAATTTCTTGCTCAGCTCCGTCCACTTCTATCATCAAGTAAGCACGGGCATTGTCAGGTAATAGATTTTTATGGCGGCCACGAATCAGGGTTAATGCCCCGTTATCTAAAAACTCCAAGGCACTCGGGGTATAAGGCTGGGCCATGATGGCGGCGATCGCTTTGGCACAACTGTAGGTGTCGGCAAATTCAGCGGTGATGCCGCCCGTGTGTTTAGGCAAGGGTGTCAGTTTTAGCGTGGCTTCAACGATGACTGCCAACGTGCCTTCGGAGCCGACTAACAAGCGGGTTAAATCGTAGCCAACCACGCCTTTACTGGTGTAACAGCCGGTTTTAATGATGTCGCCGTTGCCGGTCACTGCTTTTAAACCCAATACGTGGTCACGCGCCACACCGTATTTAACCGCATGCGGCCCGGCTGCACAGGTGGCTAAATTGCCGCCCACGCTGCAATAAGCTGCACTGGACGGATCAGGCGGCCAAAAGAAGCCCTCGCCCTTAATGGCATCTTGCAACTCTTGGTTGAGCACGCCAGGCTCGACTATGGCCATGCGGTTATCTGGGTCGACGCTGAGGATGCGGTTCATGCGTTCTAAAGACAGCGCAACGCCACCGACTTCTGGCACGCTGCCGCCGGCGGTGCCTGTGCCGCGCCCGCGTGGCACCACGGGGACGTTTTCGGCATTGCACAGCCTAATAACGGCTTGCACTTCTTCGGCATGGATAGGGAAAGCCACCGCCAATGGCGAGTGAAAAATGCGGGAATTGTCGTAGGCGTAAGCGTAACAATCCACCGGGTCGGTATAGAGCCTGTCTTTAGGTAATAATTGGGCTAATTTGGCTAAGAAATCGGTGGCGGCCATTAAACAAGCTTATCTTTTTTTGATGTAGAGGTCGGTAATGGTACCCTCTTTCATCTCAGCCGCGAAGCAGACTGTTTCAGACAAGGTTGGATGCGGGTGTATGGTTAAGCCCAGATCATGTGCATCGGCACCCATTTCTATGGCCAGCACGGTTTCGGCTAGCAATTCACCGGCATTCACACCAACGATACCGGCACCAATTAAGCGGTGGCTGGTTTTATCAAAGATAAGTTTAGTCGTGCCTTCCGTGCGCCCAACAGAAAGTGCACGGCCGCTGGCAGCCCATGGGAACGAGGCTTTTTCGTAATCTATTCCCTGCGCTTTGGCTTCGGTCTCGGTCACGCCTGCCCACGCAATTTCTGGGTCGGTGTAAGCCACGGATGGTATGGTCATGGCTTGGAATTGCACTTTGTGACCGGCAATCGCTTCTGCTGCCACTTTGCCTTCGTGCGTGGCTTTGTGAGCCAACATAGGTTGACCCACGATGTCGCCTATGGCAAAAATATGCGGCACGTTGGTGCGCATTTGTTTGTCCACTGGGATAAAGCCCCAGTCATTAATGTTGACGCCGGCTAATTCGGCGCCGATGTTTTTGCCGTTAGGCTTGCGGCCGATAGAGACCAACACGCGGTCGTAAACTTGCACGTTTTTGGGTGCGGCTTCACCTTCGAAACTCACGTGTATGCCGTCAGGCTTGGCATCCATGCTCACAACTTTAGTCGATAGCATGATGCTCTCGAAGCGTTTCTCCATGCGTTTTTGCAAGGGGCGTACAAGATCACGGTCGCAACCTTGCACCAAGCCGTCGGTGAATTCCACCACACTGACTTTAGAGCCTAGGGCATCGTACACCGTGCCCATTTCCAAACCGATGATGCCACCGCCTATTACCAACAAACGTTTAGGAATGTCGGCCAAAGCCAAGGCGCCGGTGGAATCCATGATGCGCTCGTCTGCCGGTGCCCCAGGAAATTTAGTGGCTTGCGAGCCTGCGGCTATGATGGCGTAATCAAAGCTCACCGTGGTCAACTTGCCATCGGCTGCCGTTACTGCGATTTGATTGGGGCCGGTAAATTTACCCAAACCTTGCACCACGGTAACGTCGCGTTGCTTGGCCATGGCGGCCAAGCCACCGGTTAACTTACCCACCACGTCGTTGGCTTTCCAATGACGCAATTGCTCTAGGTCTATATTGGGCGATGAAAAACTCACGCCATGCTGCGCCGTTTCTTCGGCTTCGGTAATCACTTTAGCCGTATGCAACAAGGCTTTTGATGGGATGCAGCCTACATTAAGGCAGACACCGCCCAAGGTGCTGTAGCGCTCAATCAACACTACTTTTTTACCTAAATCGGCGGCACGGAATGCGGCGGTATAACCGCCAGGGCCGGAACCCAAGACCACCACTTCGGCATGCACATCGGAGGCCGGCAAGGCATTAGTGCTGGCAAGCGACGCGGCACTGACCGGGGCTGCGGCTTGCGGCGCGGCAGCAGCTGCAGGTTCAATTTTTGCGAGCGCTTCTGCTTTAGCTGGGGCGGCGGCGGGCGCTGACTTAGCCGCCTGGGCTTGGCTTTCAACTTGCATCAGCAAACTGTCTTTAGCGACTTTATCGCCCACTTTCACTGTCACGGACTTGACTATGCCCGCCACCGGGGAAGGAATGTCCATGGAGGCTTTGTCTGACTCGACGGTAATCAAGGAATCTTCTAAAGCCAGCTCATCGCCAACTTTTACCAAAACCTCGATGACATCCACGCTATCAAAGTTACCGATGTCTGGTACCAACACGTCCACTAAATTGCTCATGCTTACCCTTAGATAAATCTTAAATTCAGATAAAACTTCAATTAACCGCTGTTTTTAAAGCCCTTGCCTAGAGCAACAAGCGACGCACGTCGCTCAACATCATGCGCATGTGGCTAGTGAAGCGGGCGCCATCGGCGCCGTCCACCACACGGTGATCGTAAGACAAGGACATAGGCAACATCAACCTCGCCTCAAATGCCTTGGTCTTGGGGTCGTAGACCGGCTGCATACTGGAGCGTGACACCCCCAATATGGCCACTTCCGGGCAATTGATAATAGGCGTAAACATGGTGCCGCCTATGCCGCCTAAGCTGGAGATGGTGAAACAACCGCCTTGCATTTCCTCAACCTTCAATTTGCGTTCACGCGCTTTGGTCGACAAATCGGCTAAATCACGGGCAATCTCCAATACGTCTTTTTGTTGCACGTCTTTCACCACAGGCACCACCAAGCCATCCGGCGTGTCGCAGGCAAAACCGATATTAAAATAGTTTTTCAATATCAAGCTGTCGCCGTCAGGCGAAAGCGAGGCATTAAAGTTCGGGTAGGTTTTAAGGGCGTTCACCGAAGCCTTGATCAAGAAAGCCAACATGGTGAGTTTGACCCCACGTTTTTCCGCATCGGCTTGCATGGATTTTCTGAAGTCTTCCAAATCGGTGATGTCGGCTTCATCAAATTGCGTGACATGCGGCGCCGTCACCCAATTGCGGTGCAAATTGGCACCGGATAGTTTTTTGATGCGCGACAATGGCTTGGTTTCAATCTCACCAAACTTACTGAAATCAATCACCGGCATGGCCAATGTGGCTAGGCTACCGATACCGGCGCCCATGTTTTCCGTGCGCGGTTTAGCCAATTCGGCTTTCACGTAGGCTTGCACGTCTTCTTGCAAAATGCGGTTTTTAGCGGCCGTGCCTTTAACCAAAGCCAAGTTAACGCCTAATTCACGGGCGAATTTGCGTACCGATGGGCTGGCATGCGACAAGGTCCCAGCATCCACGACTATGCTCTCGCCAACTGGCACAGGCTGATGCGCTGGCGCTATGGTTTTAGGCGGCTCGGGCGCGGGTCGGCTCGGTTCAGGAATGGCCACGTCCAACTTCACTGGCGCAGCGCTTGGTTGCTGTTTAACTGCTGAGGTCTCGGCGATTGCCGCGTCAGCGGCTACATCCAAGCTAATGATTAAATCACCCTGGGCGACTTTGTCGCCGACTTTCATTTTAACGGCTGTAACCACCCCGGCGTGTGGCGAAGGAATGTCCATGGACGCTTTATCCGACTCCACTGTAATCAGCGAGTCTTCTTTTGCCACGGCATCACCGACTTTAACTAAAACGTCGATGACATCAACGCTCTCAAAATTACCAATATCGGGGACGAGTATGTCTTGTATGGCCATGGTTGTGTCCTTAAACTGTCGTTGGGTTAGGCTTGTTAGCGTCTAACTTGTATTTTTTAATGGCCTCGCTGACTTTGCTAGCCGGTAATTTACCTTCGTCAGCCAAGGCTTTCAGTGCCGCCACAACAACGTAATACCTATCCACTTCAAAAAAGCTGCGCAAGGCCTCGCGACTATCCGAACGTCCGTAACCGTCTGTACCCAAGGCAACAAACTTACCAGGAACAAAAGCGGCAATTTGCTCAGCAAAGGACTTCATGTAATCGGTTGAGGCGATGGTCGGGCCTTGGGCGCCTTTCATGACTTCTGCCACGTAACTTAAGCGCTGCGGTTTTTCTGGATTAAGCCTGTTCCAACGCTCGGCATCCAAGCCATCACGACGCAATTCGTTGAAGCTGGTAACGCTCCATACGTCGGCTGACACGCCCCAATCTTTTTCCAACATATCAGCGGCCGCAATCACTTCACGCAATATCACGCCACTGCCCATCAACTGGACTTTTTCACCTTTGGCTTTTGATTTACTGAAGTTATAAATGCCTTTTAGTATGCCGGCTTCTGCGCCTTTGGGCATATCCGGATGGGTGTAATTTTCGTTCATCAAGGTAATGTAGTAATACACGTCCTCTTGATTTTGCACCATGCGACGCATGCCTTCTTGAATAATCACGGCCAACTCGTAAGCAAAGGTTGGGTCGTAAGACAAGCAATTAGGGATGGTGGCAGACATTAAATGGCTGTGTCCGTCTTCGTGCTGCAAGCCTTCGCCATTAAGCGTAGTGCGGCCGGCGGTCGCGCCCAACAAGAAGCCTCGTGCACGTGAATCGCCCGCAGCCCATGCTAAATCGCCTATGCGTTGGAAACCAAACATGGAATAAAAGATATAGAACGGAATCATCTGCACGCCAGACACACTGTAAGAGGTGGCCGCGGCTATCCAGCTAGAGAATGAACCGGCTTCGTTGATGCCCTCTTCCAAAATTTGACCGTCTTTGGATTCTTTGTAAAACATCACTTGATCGGAATCCATAGGCTCGTACAACTGGCCTTGGCTGGCATAAATACCCAATTGACGGAACATGCCCTCCATACCAAAAGTGCGCGCCTCATCGGGCACGAGAGGCACGATGTATTTGCCCAATTGTTTATCCCGCACCAAAGTCGATAAGATGCGCACAAAGGCCATGGTGGTGGAGATTTCACGCTCACCGGTGGAGACCAACATGTTTTCAAATGCAGACAACTCAGGCACCACCAAATCGTTACCTTTACGACGGCGAGCTGGTACGGAACCACCCATGGCAGCACGGCGCTCAGCCATGTAGACCATTTCTGGACTGTCAGCGGCAGGTTTGTAAAAACTCAAACTCTCGACTTGCTCGTCGGTGATAGGCAGATCAAAACGGTCTCTAAAGGCTTTTAGCGAGGTCAAATCCATGCTTTTTTGCTGATGAGTGGTGTTCTGACCTTCGCCGGCTTCGCCCATGCCATAGCCTTTAACGGTTTTCGCTAAAATAACCGTAGGTTGGCCTTTGTGGTTCACGGCAGAATGGTAGGCCGCGTAAACTTTGTGCGGATCATGGCCACCACGATTTAAGCGCCAAATGTCCTGGTCGCTCATGGCCGCCACCATTTCTTTTAGCTCGGGGTATTTACCAAAGAAGTGCTCACGCGTGTATGCGCCGCCCTTGGCCTTGAAGTTTTGGTATTCGCCATCCACGCACTCTTCCATGCGTTTTTTCAACAAACCGTCTTTGTCCATGGCCAACAATGGGTCCCAATAAGAACCCCAAATAACTTTCAATACATTCCAACCTGAACCGCGGAAATCCGATTCCAATTCTTGGATAATTTTGCCGTTGCCTCGCACTGGGCCATCCAAGCGTTGCAAGTTGCAGTTAATGACAAAAATTAGATTGTCTAATTTTTCACGGCTGGCCAATGATATCGCACCTAAGGATTCAGGCTCGTCCATTTCACCGTCACCACAGAACACCCAAACCTTACGATCGCTGGTATCAGCGATGCCACGGTCGTGCAAATACTTAAGGAAACGTGCTTGATAAATACCGGTGATTGGGCCTAAGCCCATGGACACGGTTGGGAATTGCCAGAAATCCGGCATCAACCATGGATGCGGGTAACTGGGCAAACCGTTGCCACCGACTTCTTGACGGAAGTTAGTTAATTGCTCTTCAGTAATACGGCCTTCTAGAAAAGCGCGGGCGTAAACACCTGGTGAAGAGTGACCTTGGAAGTAGACGCAATCGCCACCAAAGTTCTCATTGGCTGCGCGGAAGAAATAGTTAAACGCCGTGTCGTACAACGTCGCGGCCGATTGGAAACTGGCAATATGCCCACCCACACCAGGTGATTTTTCATTGGCACGCAACACGGTCATGATGGCATTCCAACGAACCAAGGCACGAATGCGGCGTTCCATTTCCGGGTTACCTGGCAAGCGTTGTTGCAAGTGCGTAGGAATGGTATTCACGTATGCAGTGGTGGCGTTATAGGGTAAGTTACTACCAGAACGGCGGGCCTTATCTATCATCGCTTCGAGTAAGAAATGGGCACGCTCGGTGCCTTCATTATCGATAACAGCAGTCAGCGCATCCAACCACTCCTGCGTTTCCTGTGGATCCGTTTCAGTCAAACCCTTAGCTTGTTGATTTGTTGCCATGCGTGAGATATCTCCGTGTTGTGGTTGCTACGCGTATAATTTAAATGATACGAACGCAACTAAACGTGAATTAGAATGTTCCATTAAAAGAGCAATCAGGATTATTCGTTTAATCTAGGTGTTAGTGTGGCTTTTTTAGCCATTTTGGTCAAGTTAAACCGTAGTTTGCAAGCGCTCATTTTGCGAGATTTGCTAGATTTGTAATACATCTTATATAAGAGTTGGGAAATTAAAAATGTCGGTAAAGTTAATTCAAAATGCAGAGATATGTAGCGAAAAAACGTTAAGTTATGAAAAACACATACTTTTCATTATGTCAGAAGAGGTGCCAACGAACCTGCCTTTTGTCGACAACTTGCAAGCAAAGCTTAAACGCATGGGCAGCGAATACCAAGACTTAAATAAGACGCCTGTAGCGGTGGATTTACCCAACAATAGCCTAGCGAGCTTTGTGCTATTAAAAGAAAATTTGACGGTTTTTCAACGGCATAGCCTATTAAGAAAAGCCATAAAACCTTTGCTAGATGAGCATGCCACGGAACTGGCAATTTGCGTATTTGGTGACGAAGTAAACAAAGAAGCCAATGCCTGCGCAGCCTATTACGTGGCAACCGCCAACAGCGTGGCACTGCCTAGTAAAAAGGCTAAAAATGAGCATAAGCCATTAACTAAAGTTAGCCTACATGGCTATCATGCTACGCATAATTACGATTACGTGAATGCGCGCGTAGCCGGCAATGCACTATGCCGACAATTAACGGTGACCCCGCCTAACGAACTTACGCCTAGCCTATACCGGCAGAAGATTGCCTTATTAGCAAAAGAAATGGGCTGGTCACATCAAGAGTACGACATGGCCACCCTAAAAAAAATGGGCGCCGGCGCGTTTTATGCGGTTGGTCAAGGCAGCGACCCCCAGGACGCAGCGATCGTGCATTTAAGCTACCAGCCTAGCAATGCTTCCAAGCACATAGCACTAGTGGGTAAAGGCATATGCTTTGATACCGGTGGCCACAACCTTAAACCGGCCAAATACATGCAAGGCATGCACGAAGACATGAATGGATCAGCCGTCGCACTAGGCATACTTTTAGCGGCTAGCAAACAGCAGTTACCGGCCCGAATTGATTGTTGGTTAGCCATCGCGCAAAACCACATCGGCCCATTAGCCTATAAACAAAATGACGTGGTCACCTCACTCAATGGTACCAGTATAGAGATAGTCCACACGGACGCAGAAGGCCGCATGGTATTAGCCGACACGCTGACGCTAGCCAGCCGCGAAAAACCTGAATTTATGATGGATTTTGCCACCCTAACTGGCAGCATGATTTCAGCCCTGGGCGACAGAATGAGCGGGGTAATCAGCAACCGTCCCGAATTGGCATGCAAGGCAGTGGGCGCAGGCAGCAAGGCTGGCGAACGTGTGCACACCTTTCCATTTGACGAGGATTACGAAGCAGATTTGGACAGCGACATTGCCGACATTAAGCAATGCACCTTGGACGGTGGCGCAGACCACATTCACGCTGCTCGATTCCTGGGACGATTCATAGAGAACGATGTGCCATGGCTGCACGTAGACCTATCTTCAGCCAACCGCAAAGGCGGCTTAGGCGCCATCATGGCGGACACCAATGGTTTTGGTGTTGGATTTGGCTTAGAGATGTTGCACAGCGTACTCAACGCGTCCTAAAACCACCCTGCCCTAAAACTAAAAACCCCCGCTATTTTCATAGAGGGGGTTTAGCCGACCGCACCAGGGCAGTCTGTATAAATAGCTTGGCAGTGACCTACTTTCGCATGCAAGAAGCATACTATCATTGGCGCAGGTTCGTTT
>SXGU01350642.1_pt1 | contig 10619 bp, 10 predicted proteins | sample 3174531 | NCBI WGS metagenome assembly SXGU01 (sample SAMN11356863, study PRJNA531348) | freshwater metagenome | isolation source: freshwater sample F1-140 | place: China: Fuxian Lake, Yuxi | collected 2017-12-25 | reverse complement strand
CTCGTCGAGCGCTTCGTCAACAAGCTGAAGCACTTCCGACGCATCGCCACCCGCTTCGACAAGCTGGCGCGCAATTACCTCGCCGCCGTTCTCATGGCGGCGACCCGCCTCTGGACCCGTGCTTATGAGTCCACGACCTAGCGGGTCCGGGCGATCGAGGTGGCGGTGAAGGTGAAGCTGCCCGGGATACCCGGATACGGCAGAAGCGTGGTGTGGGTCGCCGAGGCCGAGACCGTCACATAAGTGCCCGCCGCCTGCCCGCCCGCACAGGTCGATCCGCAGGTGACGGGGGTCACGGCGCTGGCCGAGGCGCAGCCGCAGGTCTCGACCGGCGCCGGCGTGGCCGCCAAGCCTGTGGAGGTCGTGGCCGCCGTGACGGCGGCGGTGATCGCCCCGGAGTTGAAGCCGTTGCGCATGGCGAAATCGGCGCCCGCCTGGGCGGCGAGCTGGACCTGCATGCGGCGATAGTTCGCGGTGCCGTAATCCGCCAGGCCGACCAGCAGGAAGACCAGGCCCGGAGCGATCAGGGCCAACTCGATGGCGGCGTTGGCCCGGCGCTCACGCCAGACTCGCCTCGCCCCTACCCCCAAAAAACCGGCCAAACCCATGTTTCAAACCCCTTTGGTTAACGGGTCGTAAACCGGGAAGAGTCTAGAATTCAGGGACTTGGGGGGCTGTGCGGAAACGCACGTTGCTACCGCCCGGAAGCCGGCGATAATTCGATTGTGGCTGTCGAGAAAGAGCAGACCGTGGCCCGTATGATTGAGCCCCCCGGGGTTCGCGAGGGGTTACTCGAGATCGACATCGCCGTCCACAATCTGTGGGACCTCGGCAAGAACATGGTGGTCGGCTGGACCACCGACGATGCCGGTATCGAAGTTGCCTTCGCCCCCTGTTATCGCGTCCTTGGCCAGGCCACGGCGAATGACCGGCTGCTGCACGGCGCCCGTTTCATGGACCGCCCGACCTTCAACGACGCCTGCAAGCTGGTCCAGGCGCGCATGCTGCGCCTCGCTCTGCCCTTCCGCATCGGTCACGACCGCGCCCAGGGCGAGGTCGATCCGGCGCAGGTCGACGCCATCATCAAGCGCTATTCGATCGTGCAGACCGAGTATCGGGCCGTGATGATGTTCGAGATCATCGATTTCGCCAGCGCCTCGCCGATGGAGCAGGTCGGCTGGTTCGTGACACTCGACAACAGCATCAGCAGCGTCAGCGAGACCCTGCGTTAGTGCGGCCTACCGGTCGAGCTGGCCCGCTCGACGGCCGGCGACGGCGCGCTCTTCGTCTGGAACCGGCGCGACGGTCTCGATGCCGATCTGCGCAGCTACGCGGCGTTCCTCCTGATTCTGGCCGAGAACGCGGCCGCCCTTCAGCGAGCCGGCCAGGCCAAGGCCGCGATGCCCCGGCTGAAGGGGGCCTTCACCATCGGCTCGCACTATTCCTATCACCAGGTGGAAGCCAACCGGCCACGGACTTTCGAGTACGCCACCGGCCGGGTGACCATCAATCTTGCCCGCATCCTGGCCAAGGCTCTGCCCGGCCAGGCCCTGCTCGGCAATTTCCATCGCCCGCTCGACAGCGCCGGAACCACCGCCATCGATGCCGTGGTCTTCGTGGCACGCGCCGAGAAATTCCTCGCCCAGCTCGCCGGCACCGCCCGGGTCGACGACGAGCCGGTCCACGAGATCCGCTCGATCATCACCGGCGGCTCGATCGCCGACCGCGCCCGGGGCGTGGTCAAGTACGTCATGGAAGACAAGCACGGCTACCGGCAGGAGGCGTTCAACCTGCGGGCCAAGATCAGCCTGGCGCAGGGCGCGCCGATGGAGCTCGGGCTGCGGACCACCGAGCTGGCCGGGTTCGAGGCCGTGCCTACGCCCTACGACCTGCCGAGCATCGAACCGCGGGCCTCAGCCACAGCCGACGCCGTCGCTGGCTAGCCCTCGACGGGCTTCGCCGGAGTGCGTTTGGGCGTGACCTGCGCCTCATCGAGATCGGCCCCGGTCATATCAGCCGCGGAGAGATCGGTTTCGCTGAGATCGGCCCACCTCAGGACGACTTCGCGCAGCTTTGCCCCGCGCAGATCGACACAGCGCACCTGGGCGTTCTCGAGATTGGCGGGATAGCGCCGCCCGCCCGGCATGCCCAGGGGCGAGAGATTGGCGTCGCGCAGATCCGCGCGGCTGAGCTGCGCGCCCTTGAGCTGCGCGCCGCGCAGATCCGCCCCGCTCAGATGGCAGGCGCGCAGATCAGCCCCGTTCAGCTTCGCGCCCTGCAGCCGCGCCCCTTCGAGATGGACCCCGTAAAAGGTTGCGTTCTCGGCAACCAGGGCCGCCAGATTGGGACGGGTGGGAAAGGTGACGCGTCTCAGATCGTAGCCGGTGAGATCCGCAGGGCGACCGGACTTGCCGTTGCTCTCGACCCATAGTTCGTGCAGCCGCAGCATCTCGTCGAGCGGCACGACCAGGTCCTTGACCAGCCTTCCCGCCGGCTTGTCGCTCAGCACGCGCTTGAGCGATGCGCCATGGAAATCGGTGAGCTCCAGCTTGGAGCCGGTGAGGATGGCGCCTTCGAGATCGGCCCCGCGCAGATCCGCGGCCGAGAGGTCGGCGCCCTCGAGATCGGCGCCGGCCAGCTTCGCCTTCTGCATGTTGGCCCGCAGCAGCTTGGCGCCGCGCAGGACAGCGTCGGTGAAGTCGGTGCTGCGCGCCACGGCATCGGTGATGTCGGCGTCGGTCAGGTTGGCGTTGACCAGCCGCGCACCATCGAGCTCGGCCGGGCCCGCCTCGATCGACATCTCGAACAGGTTGCCCTTCAGGTCCTTGGTGGCGATGGAGCCCGAGCGCAGATCCGCCTTGAAGAGGTTGGCGCCCGTGAGATTGGCGCCGCGCAGCGTGGCGCCCCGCAGATTGGCACCGACCAGCGAGGCGCCCTGCAGATCCGCCTCGCGCAGATCGGCGCCGAACAGGGTCGCCCGGTCGAGTTTGCAGTCGTAGAGATGGGCCCGGCGCAGCAAGGCGCCGCTCAGATCGGCTTCGGCCAGATTGCAGCCCGCCATCGCCCGGTCCGTCAGGTCGGCAAAGGCCAGCAGGGCGCGCGCCCCACCGGAGCGGCCAGCCAGGAACCAGCCGTGCTGCCTGATGATCTTCTGCAGCTCGGTGTGGTTCAGTCGCTTGCGCGGCCGGGTGGTGACCATCGCGAACCCGTCAGCTCGTCAGCCGCAAGGGGCCGCGCGGCGTCGAGAGCTCGGCCATGAAGTGCGGCCGGTCCGCACGGTAGAGCGGAATGTCGAGACCCAGGTTGCGCCACAGTCTGCCGACCGTGTCGCTGTCCGGGTGCCCGGCTTCGAAACGGGCCAGCGTACAGCCCGGCGTCGAGGTCGCCGCCGGGTGGGTGGAATCGAGCCAGTCGATGAACAGCGGCGCAAAGGCGCCGAGGCTGCCGGCCTGCGGGGTGAGGAACTTCCAGCGGATGAAACCACCCTCGGGCGTCTTGCGCCCGCCCTCCCGCAGGTCGCTCGTCATGCCGGCGGCGGCGTAGGCCTTCTGCACCGAGGCAAGGTCCCGGCTCACCGCGACGAGGGCATGGATATGAGGCTGCTTGATCGCCCTGAGCTCGCCGCCGGGGGTGCCGTCGAGGGGCTGGGCCGGGTCCGGGGCGATCAGCTCCAGGTAGATCGATGAGCCAAGGGAGGCCAGCGCGTTGCGTGTCCCGCGGCCCGGGTGCGAGCCGCCGATCCCGGGGCGCACGCCCGACAGGCGCTCGAAGGCCGCGACCGCCCCCTCCAGATCCGACGAGGCCCACATGAAATGATCGAGCGAATTGACCATGGCCGCCTGATTGCGTAGTTGAGACAGGCGGATGATAGCGACTAACCGTGGCAGCGGGCCAGCGCTGAGGCGGGGCACCAGGGGGAGCGGATGGTCCAGAACGCGGTCGGCTTCGAGCAGCTGGATCAGCAGATCAAGAAACCGCCCTTCCATCAATGGCTCGGACTCCGCCTCGCCGCCCTCGACGAGGAGGGCATCGAGATCGCCCTGCCGTGGCGGCCCGAACTCGTGGTCAACACCGCGCGCGGATACACCCATGGCGGCATCCTCGCCACTCTGATCGACATTGCCGCCGATTGCGCGGTGGCGGCCAAGATCGGCCGCGGTGTCCCGACGGTCGACATGCGGGTGGATTATCACCGTGTCGCCCTCCAGGGTGAGTTGCGGGCCAAGGCCCGGGTGCTCAAGCTTGGCCGTACCTTCGCCAGCGCTGAAGCTTTCATCTACAACGCGGCCGGCGAGCTTTGCGCTAGCGGTCGCGGTGTCTTCTATGTGGCAGAAGCTGCCACGCCGGCCTGAGTCTGTGGGGGTTTCATGCGGGTAGCCTGTGTCGTCGCCCATGGCGGTCTGGAGAACCTGAAGCTCCAGGACTGGCCGGAACCCCGGCCCGGCGCCGGCCAAGCGCTGGTCCAGGTCAAGGCCTGCGGCCTCAACTATCTCGATATCTTCGTGCGCCGCGGCATGCCGGGCCTGCCGGTGGAGCTGCCGCGTATCCCCGGCGGCGACATCGCCGGAATCGTCGAGGCGGTCGGCGCTGGCGTCGACCGCGCCTGGATCGGCAAGCGCGTGCTCGTCGATCCGCATCTCAAAAAGGGTGGTGCCCTGGGCGAACATGCCAATGGCGGCCTGTGCGAGAAGATCGCCGTCGACGGCGACAGCCTGATTGCCATGCCCGACAATGTCAGCTTCGAGCAGGCGGCGGCGATCCCCATCGCCTTCGGCACGGCGCGGCGCATGATGATGACCCGCGGCCAGGTGCAGAAGGGTGAGCTGGTGCTGGTCCTCGGCGCTTCAGGCGGCGTGGGCGTGGGCTGCGTGCAGATCGCCCGCGATCTCGGCGCCACGGTGATCGCCTGCGCCAGCTCGGCCGACAAGCTCGAGCGGCTGCGCAAGCTCGGCGCCCATCACCTGATCGACTATTCGAAGGAGAATTTCTCCAGGGCGGCCTGGGAAATCTCGGGCAAGAAGGGTGTGGATGTCTGCATCAACTTCACCGGCGGCGACACCTGGGTCCCCTCGATCCGCGCGGTGCGGCCGCAGGGGCGTATCCTGACCTGCGGCGCCACGGCCGGTTACGACCCCAGGGAGGATCTACGCTTCATCTGGGTGCGCGAGATCAACATCCTCGGCTCCAACGGCTGGCGCCGCGACGACATCGAGTGGATTCTCACCGCCGTGTCGGAGAAGCGCTTCGACCCCTGCGTCGACCGCGTCTTCCCGCTCGCCGAGGCCGTCGAGGCGATGCGCACGCTCGAAGACCGCCGCATCCTCGGCAAGGTCATCGTCACGCCATGACGATCGCCAATTTCGGCGATCTGCCGCGAGGCTGGTCCGACGGACCCGCCGTCGCCGATATGGGCGATGAGGAGCGCCTCATCGACTACCGGCGTTTCAACGTCGATTGCAACGCGCTGGCCCGCGGCCTCCTGCGCCACGGCCTGAAGCCGGGCGACCGGGTCGCCATCCTCGGGCTCAATCGTTACGAGTTTCTCGTCCTTCTCTTCGGGTTGCCGCGCGCCGGGCTGGTGCCGGTGCCGGTGAACATCAAGGTTCCACGTGAAACAATCGCGTTTATCCTTGCCGATTCAGGGGCGAAGCTGGCTTTCGCCGATGAAACCGGCGCCGCATTGCTGCCGCCGACCCTCGATGTGGTGCGCTTCGACAGGCCCACGGCCTGGAGCGCGGCGCTCGACCCGGGTCCGTTCGAGAGCATCGCACCGGGCGAGCGCGACCCGGCCCTGCAGATCTACACCTCCGGCTCGACCGGCCGACCCAAGGGCGTACTGCTCGGCCATGCCGGTCAGATCTGGAACGCGCAGGTTCTCTCCCGGGCGCGACAGCTCGATCGCGCCTCGACGATGCTGATCGCTGCCCCGCTCTATCACAAGAACGCGCTGATCGCGGCCAAGATCGCGACCACGGCCGGCGGCAAGGCGGTGCTGCTGCCGCGTTTCGACACGCGCCGCTATATCGAGGCCATCGGCCGGCACAAGGTCACGTCGCTCTCGGGCGTCTCGACCATGTACCAGCTCATCCTGGGAGAGACGGAGCTTCTGGGGCGCACGGATCTCACCTCCGTGAAGGCCATTTCCGTGGGCTCCGGCCCGGCCTCGCCCGCATTGCTGCAGGGCCTGCGCACCGCTTTTCCGACGGCCGGCGTCGCGGGCAATTACGGCCTGACCGAAGGCGGCCCCTCGCCTTTCGGTCTCCACCCGCAAGGCAAGCCGCGGCCCAATGGCTCGATCGGCTATCCCCTGCCCGGCTCCGACTGCAGGCTGGTCGGCGCCACACCGGACGAAGGCGTCCTGCACGTGCGCAATCCGGGTGTGCTGATCGGCTATCACAATCTGCCGGAGCAGACGGCTCAGCGTCTCAAGGATGGCTGGTTCGATACCCAGGACATCCTGCGGCGCGATGCCGAAGGCTTCTACTACTTCGTCGGCCGGGCCGACGACATGTTCAAATGCGGCGGCGAGAGCGTGTTCCCGACCGAGGTCGAAAGCCTGCTGGAGCGTCACCCCGACGTGCTGCAGGCCTCGGTCGTGCCGGTGACCGATACGCTCAAGGACCAGATCCCGATCGCCTTCGTGGTGCTGCGCGCCGGCGCCACGGCCGACGAGGCGGCGATCAAGGCCTTCACCCTGGCCAACGGGCCGGCGCACCAGCATCCGCGCCGGGTGATCGTGATGCCCGAGCTGCCGCTGGCGGGCACCAACAAGATCGACATCAAGGCGCTCAAGGAGCGGGCGAAGGAATACGCGCGCTCAGCCTCGCCCGCGTAACGCGGCTTCTCGTCCCGCGATCCGCCCGCCGACGAAGCACTCGGCAATGTTGCCGCCTGACAGATAGAGATGCCCGAAGACCGAGCCGAGCTCGCCCGCCGCATAGAGGCCGGCGATCGGCCTGCCTCCGGCATTGATCACACGCTGCCGCGAATCGTGCACCGGCCCGCCCTGGGTATTGGAGACGATCGGCCAGACCGGCGCGTAGGTAAAGGGCGGCTTGCCGATCGGCATCATGCTCGACGCCGGCCGGCCCCAATCGTCGTCGCGCTGCGAGGCGCAATGGGCGTTCCAGTCCTCGATGGTCGAGGCCAGCTCGTGGCCCGGCACACCGATGGCCTGAGCCAGGGCCTCGATCGACGACGCCCGCTGCAGGATGCCGCTGGCGATTTCCGTCTCGTTGTCGGCGCTCCATTCATAGGCGATGCCGCGCTCATGCGAGGTCGGCCGGCCGAAGGGATAGAGGCCGGTGCCCTCGGCATCGGCGATCAGCCAGGCCGGCAGGGCGGCATAGTCCTGCACCAGCGGGTCGTAACGGCCCAACGCCCGTGCGCCGGTATCCTGAAGGTAAGGATCGTATTCGTTGGTGAACCGCCGACCGCGGCGGTTGACCAGGATCCAGGGCATGCGCACATCGCCGCGCGGACCCGTACCGGGCAGCCAGTCCGGCAGACGCTTGGTGCGGATGCCGAAGGGATATTTCGGATCGCTGTGCCGGAAGCCGTAGGAGCCGTGGTAGTGCCACATATGCCAGAGCCCCGCCCCCACCGACTGGGCCATGCGGATGCCATCGCCGGTGTTGCCACGAAAGGCGGCGTTGAGCACCGGCTGCTCCGGCCAGAACTGCTTCTGCAGCTCGGCACTGCCCTCGAAGCCGCCGCAGGCCAGCACGACACCGCGCTTCGCCCGGATCGCCAGACGCCTGCCGCGCGACGTCGCAACCAGGCCGGCGACGCGTCCTTTCTCGACGATCAGCTCCTCGGCGCCGGTACGGGTCAGCGGCTTGAGGCCGCGATGCTCCAGGCACAACTCGATGAAACGGAACATGAGACGGCCGCCCGGCGCGCCGCGCACATGCGGATAGGCCGTGGCACCGTCGAAACCCTCGATGCCCTCGACATTGACGAAGCCGAACGTGTCATGGCCGTCGAACGGGTAGTTGCCATATGCCTCGCGATTGCTGAGCTCGATGGGCAGCGGCCTGGCCAGTTTCGCCAGCAGCGCCGGCATGGCCTGCATGCCCTTGGCCAGGGTGCGCAGCACGTCATCGGGCGCCGTGCCGCCATTGGTCCGTTTCAGGTAGGCGAACGCCGCCTCGGCACTCTTCGCCACACGCACACCGCCGAAGGAGCAGACCGAGATGCCGCCAGGGTCCGGCATCTTTTCCAGAATGAGCACGCTGGCGCCGGCATCGTGGGCGGCGATCGCCGCCATCGCCCCGGCGAAACCACAGCCGACCACGACGACATCGACTTGCTTGTCCCAACGCGGCATGGTCAGCGAAATGCCTCGGGAAATATTTTCGTCAGGCCGTCGACCAACTCGGCAGCCATATCGGAGAGGATGGCTTCGCCCTTCTCGGCCGTCGCCAGTGTGGGGTCGCCGCGCGCCCCGGCGACGCTGTAGTCGGGCCCGCTTTTGGCATCACCATCGAACACGGTCGGCGTGTAGAACACGGTCGCGGGCTCATCGAGGGCATTGCCGTAGTCAGTCCTGGCCCGATCGAGCTTCACGCTTTTCGGCTCGATGGCCAGGATCATCGAGGCTTCCGCCTCGTCGGCATGACCGCCGATCTTCTGCTGCATCAGGGCACGTGTCTTGCGGCCCAGCATACGGATATCGGCGGTGTGCACGCGCACACCGTGCGTCTCGTAGAAATCGCGCACCACGATCCGCAGCACCGGCTCCGTCGACACGCCGGTATTGATCACGGCAAGGCGCTTCACGCCGTCACGCACGAACTTGGCCAGGATCTCGGTGAGGATCGCGCCGAACGTCTCGGCCGAGAGGTGCTGCGAGCCCGGATAGCGCACGAAGGCCGGGTAGTAGCCGAAGCTCACCACCGGGGCCAGCACGACCGGCAGCTTTTCCGCCACCCGGCGCGACAGGTCGCGGGCCAGCAGCCAGTCGGTCTTGAGCGGCAGATGATGGCCATGCTCCTTGGAGATGGCGCCGATCGGCACGACGACCGGCGCGCCCTTGTCGAACCACTGCTTGGCCTCGGGCCAGGTCAGGTCTTCGAGCCACACGCCTTTCATAGGTATTTCTCCAGGAAGCGGCGCACGTCGGGTCCCCAGATGTGCGGACCGAGCTTGGCCAGGATATGGCCTTCCCAGTTCGACAGGCCGAACGCCGGAAATATCTTCGATTCGACATGGCCCGACCGCGCCGCGGCCAGCTCCTGCGTCGGCCGGATCGAGTAGTCGTTCGCCGCCTGGATGTAGAAGATCGGCTGGGTGACCTCCTTCGCCGCCGCGATCATATGCGCGGCCAGCTCGGCGTTGCGGTCCCAGTTCATCGCCGCGCCTGCAAACTCGACGGCGCAACGCAGGCCCGGCTCCTTCGCCGCGGCCAACAGCGTGTTGGTGCCACCGAAGGAGCTGCCCATGGTACCGATGCGATCCGGCACCAGACCCGGCAGCGTCTTGAGATACCGGTACGCCGCGACGACATCATGGCTCTCGCGCTCCAGCCGCTCGATGATCTGGCGGTTATACTCGGGGCTGAAGGTTGGCGCGGGACACTCCTCGCGCCATCCCGGGCCCGGCGAGCGGCCGTAGCCGTGACGATGCGGATGGAAGACGGCGATACCCCAGGACATGAGGCTGGCGGCGATGCCCGGCGCCACGACCTCCAGATCCTCATCGTGAACGCCGCTCCCATGGTTGTAGATCATGCAGGGGAACGACCCCTTGCCCGGCGGGCGGAACAGATAGCCCTTGAGCCTGTACTGACCGCTGACGAACTCGTGCTCCTCGGGCACCAATGCCAGGCCATCGATCGGGAGATCACCCGCCCAGCCATGGCTGCCGGCAACCCGTTCCTCACACAGCCGTTCGAAACGCTCGATCAGCGAGGTCATGGTCTTGCGGACGGATTCGAATTCTTGGCTCTCCTTACGTGCCTTGAGGTCCGCGTCATGCGCCGCCTTGTCGGCGAAGTCGCAATGCCACGACACGTCCGGCCCCTCGAAGCTGGGGTCCGCCTTCACCCGGATCGTCCCAGCCGCCAAGCCGATGTTCACCCGCACCTCGCAAGCGCGGCGACGCGTGGCCAGCACCTCGTCGCGCTTGCCCGGCTTGGCATAGTAGTGCGTACGCTCGCTGATCATCGTGGAGCCTCGAACTCTCCCGGAAAATGGCAGCGCGCGAAGCGGCCGGGCACGACCTCGCGGAACTCCGGAGCATCGCTGCGGCAGCGCTCGCGGGCGATCGGACAGCGGGTATGGAAATGACATCCTGAAGGAGGATCAACGGGGCTCGGCAGCTCACCCTCCAGCGCCAGCATGGTGCTGCGCGCGTCCGGATCAGGCTCCGGCACGGCCGAGATCAGCGCCACGGTGTAAGGGTGCAGCGGCCTGGCGAAGAGCTCGGGCTCGGCAGCCAGCTCGACCACCCGGCCCAGATACATGACGGCGATGCGGTGACTGACATGCCGCACCACCGCCAGATTATGGGAGATGAAGAGCATGGCCAGGCCGAAGCGGCCCTGGATGTCCTGCATCAGGTTAAGGATCTGCGCCTGGATCGATGGGCCACGCAACTGGTGTTCTACGGCGGCGCGT
>SXGU01348663.1_pt1 | contig 10621 bp, 8 predicted proteins | sample 3174531 | NCBI WGS metagenome assembly SXGU01 (sample SAMN11356863, study PRJNA531348) | freshwater metagenome | isolation source: freshwater sample F1-140 | place: China: Fuxian Lake, Yuxi | collected 2017-12-25 | reverse complement strand
TCTCGCGCCAGTTTTCCGCGAGATTAAAGCGGTGCATTTCGATTTCGGGCGAAACGGCGCGCGCGAAAAAATCGAAAGTCGGGTGATAACTTAGAGTTGGCGCAACGAGGTAGACGATTGCCGGTTGATCGGCAATTTTGAGCGCGCCGAAGATTTTTGATTTTTGCAGATTGCCGCTGCGTCTTTGCTTTTCGATTTTGCGCCAGTAATCGGCGGCTTGGAAAATCATTTCACGGTCGGGCGCGGTTTTGATTTCGATAATGATGATTCGCCCGTCGCGGCGCAGCGCGAGCAGATCAATGCGCGCGCCGTCAGCGCGAAACTGGTGGTAAACCGGCGACAAAATCAAATTGGCGTCGAGCAGTTTGATATTTCGGCGCAGCAGCGATTCGAGCCACGCTTCGGCGGCAAGCGTGTAAAACGCGTGTCGTTTGTTCGGCGAATCGGCGCGGCGATAAATTTTTAACGCTTCGATCAGCGCAGGCAAATCCCGAAAATTGTGTCCGGTCAGCGCCGCGCGATTTTTTTCGATGCCGAACCAGACTTTTTCGGTGCCGAAAATTTGGCGCACGCGCGCGAACGGCAAACCGCAAAAGCGCGCATTTTCGCCGTGTTTCGTCAAAACGACATCAACTTGGTCGGGCGCGCGTTCAATTATTTTTTGCGCCGCTTCACTTACCGGCAACGTTTCGACGGGCTTCGTAGGCACGGTTTTCCCGCGCCACAAGTCAGCGATTTGCAAACTCGCCAATTCGCGCAGGAAAATTTCCTCTTGATGAGGAACTTCGGCGTTTTTCTGCGAATTGACGCGGGCGATTTCAACGATGGAAATTTTGCTTTTCCATTTCTCGGCTAAAAGCGCGTGCAGTTTTTGCAGTTTGCGCGTCATTTTTTTTTCGCCGATGATCCAGATCGCGTCAATCGGATGTTTCCGCCGCATCTGCAATTTAGCGAGCCATAAAATCGCCGCCGACAGCAGCATTTCCGGCGTCAATACGCCGGAAACATCGGCGAGCGCGGCGATTTGCGTTTTATGCCGATTTTCAAAAACGATCTGCGCGAATCTGCCGTTTTCCTCATTTAATTTAACGCGAATTAGTTTCGTCGTCGGCTCGCGGCGAGCGATCAATCCGGCGATTTCGTGCGCTTTTTCGAGCCGCGCCAGTTCGACTTCGGCGCGCAAAAACGCGGCGGAAACGCGCGCCACGAGCCGCAGTTTCTTGTGTTCTCTGCCGAAATTGCGCGTCAGGCGCAGAACGATTTCGCCGTCGCGCAAGCTGCATTCGGCGACGCGCCATGTTTGAAAGCCGGTTTCGCCGGGAAAACCGAAAAGCGTTTTGTCGCGCTCGTTTTCGATCTCGATTTCATCGCTGCGGGCGGCGAAACTTTTTCCGTCCGTGCCGATAATCTGCCATTCGGCGCTGGCGGCGAGACGCGTTTGAAATTCGGTGAGGATTTCATTTTCGAGCATTTGCTTTTCGTTGATTATGTTTATTTGAGCAGCGTTTCGATCATTTTTTCCGACCAGAGCGTATAGCCTTTTTCCGACGGATGAATGCCGTCGGCGAAAAAATCTTCGACGACTTCGTTCGGTTGCGGAAAATACAAAATTTGCGGCAGCGGCGCGGAAAATTGGCGAATATTTTTGTCGTGCAAGGCGGAAAGATGTCCGAGAATAAATTTAATCGGATGCGGCAAAACCGGCGAGAGACGAACGGCGGGCGCGTTCGTCACGAAAACGGTCGCTTGCGGATTTGCCGCGAGCAAAATGTCAAATAACTTCAGCATATCGCGCCGGAAAGTGCGCGGACTGCGCAGTTTCAAAACCTCGTTGCCGCACAAAGCGAGCAGAATGTAATCGAAATTTTCCGCCGGAATTTTCGGCACGAGTTCGGCAATCGTTTCCGCGACGGTGATGCCGCTTTTGCCGATCACCTGCCATTCGACGGATTTGCCGATGCGGCGACTCAAAAACTTGGCAACTTGTCCGGCGAGCGCGGTTTCGTGCGTTCGTGCGCCGACTCCGGCGGCAGTTGATTCGCCGAGTACGAGCAGTTTGACCGATTTGCGTTCGGCATCTGCGGCGGTGTTTCCGATCGCGTTTTCAACGCCGGTCGTGCCGCGCGTCGCGCCTTCGGCATCGGGAAGACGCCCGATTTTGCGGCGCACGTATTTGCTTTGCAAATACAAAAACGGCGCGAATGGCAGAATCGCGATGCCGCCGAGAATATAAATTGTTTGCCAGATTACCAAGTTCATAAAAGCCGGATGTTAGTTTTGATTTGAACCGTTGCGCCGTATTGAAAATCGCTTTGATTCTACCGTTTTTTCGGCGCTATGTTAAAATTATTACTTCACTGATGTTTTCGTCTGATTTTATCAAAAATTTCGCCGTTTTCGCGCTCGTTCTGCTGATTTTTTCGTCGTGCCGAACAGCGCCGCAAAACGGCGGCGAATCGCCCGTTCAAACACCGCCGATCGTCGAATCGAACAGCCGAATTCCTTTTTCCAATAAAGAACCGGACAGCTTTCAAGCGGAGGTTTTCACCGTCGGCGATACGCTCAACGAACGAAAAACTTTTGTCGCCCGCAGCGGCGAAAAAAAGCGGTATGATTTTGATTTCGGAACAAAGCGTCAATTGACCTGGCTGCAAAACGAGAAAAATTATCTGCTGCTGCCCGAAAATAAAATTTACGCGGAAAAAACATCGGCGGTAATGCTGAACGCCGATGTTTCGGAATTTTTGATTGGCGTGCCGCCCGGTGCCGTCGAAGCGAATTTTGAACGAATCGGAACTGAAGATAACACGGTAATTTACCGTATTTCGCCGTCGGCGGGCGCGGCGGAAATTTTGATTTACGTTGACGAAACAAAAGGGTTGCCGGTTCGGCAGGAATTTTATTCTGTTGAAGGCGAGCAGAAAAAAATGACTTTTCGGATGGAAATACGCGATCTGAAAATTCCGGCGGACGAGAATTTATTCGTCGTGCCCAGCGATTATCGGCGCGTGTCCGAAGCGGAATTGCGAAAAGCTCAGCGGGATTTGCAGCCCTGACAACCGCGTTCGAGTTGAAACTCGCGGTTTGAAATTTTTAATTGACATTTGCCGCACCGAAGAACACATTCGACTGCGCCGAGTTGAAGTTTGCCGATTTTGAATTCGCGTTCGGTTTTCAAAATCGGCGTTTGAGCGCGCGGCGTGCGCGTTTAAGGATTCGCTGTTCGGATTTGCGCGGCAATGTTCACGTTTGAGCGCGAGACATTGCCGTTTCCTGTGCAGAGTTCGCATTTGATTGTGCGGTCGCCGTTTGATGTGCGCCGGTTGAAGTTTGCCCGCGCGAACTTCAAGTTTAATGTTTTGATACGGGCGTTTACCGCCTTGAAATATTCGATTTTTTTATTTTGCTGCGAAATTAACGCGGCTGGTTTTGAAGGTCGGGCAAAAGCGTAAAGGAAAATTGATTTTAAAGGGCAAACGGTCAAAGGTGATTAATCGAAAAATTGCCGCTGCCAGATAAAACGCTCGTCCGCTGCTGATTTTTATGCACGAACTCAAGAAGTTTATTCGCTATTTTAAGCCGTATCAATGGCAGGTTTTGACCGGCGTGTTTTTTATTCTGCTCTCGATGCTGTTCGGGCTTTTGATTCCGTATCTGGTCGGCAACGCGGTGGACGCGCTCGGCGGCGGTGAAATTACCTGGAGAAAAGTTGTTTTGTACCCGCTGGCGATTTTAACGGTCAGCGCCGTGAGCGGGATTTTTCTGTTTTGGCAGCGGCGGCTGTTAATTAACGCTTCGCGGCATATCGAATATGATATGCGCCGCGATTTTTACGCCGCGCTCGTTAATCAGCCGCTCGATTTTTTTCAAAACAATCGCGTCGGTGACTTGATGGCGCGCGCGACCAACGATCTCGGCGCGGTGCGGCAGATTGTCGGACCGATGATTTTGTATTCGTGCCAGGCGATTTTCGCGCTCGCCATCGTTTTGCCGATTATGCTGAACATTTCGGTGAAGCTGACGCTTTTACTGCTGATTCCGATGCCGCTCGTTTCCCTGACGGTGAAATATTTGGGCGGGCAAATTTATGTGCGCTCGGAGAAAATTCAGGAATTTTTTGCGAGCATTACGGCGCGCGCGCAGGAAAACTTAAACGGCGTACGCGTCGTGCGCGCCTACGCACAGGAAGATGCGGAGATCGAAAAATTTCAGCAACTCAACCGCGAATATGCCTCGCGTAATTTGAAACTCGTCAAATTCTCGGCGGCAATGCGTCCGCTGCTTTCTTTTTTCATCGGTTTGGGATTTGTCATTATCGTCGCCGTCGGCGTTCCGATGGCGGTCAACGGCGAAATTTCGGCAGGGGATTTTACGGCGTTTATTCTTTATCTGCAAAGAATGATCTGGTATCTGATCGCGCTCGGTTACGTCGTCAATTTGTATCAGCGCGGAATGGCGAGTTTGAAGCGTTTCAACGCTATTTTAGAAGTGGTTCCGACGATCAGAAACGAACCGCAGGCGGCGGAACAAACGCCGATCAAAGGAAAAATCGAATTTCGCAATCTCGATTTCAGTTATGACGCCCATCCCGTTTTGCGCGGTATAAATTTAGTTATCGAAGCGGGAAAAACCGTCGCTTTGGTCGGAAAAACGGGAAGCGGAAAATCAACGCTCGTCTCGCTCGTGCCGCGCTTGCTCGACGCGCCGGAAAATTCCGTGCTGATTGACGATAAACCGATTCGTTCTTTTCCGCTTGCGCAATTGCGCAGCGCCATCGGTTTTGTGCCGCAGGAAACTTTTTTGTTTTCCGACAGTTTGGCAAGTAACATCGCGTTCGGTATTCCCGATTACAATGGAAATTCGGGCAATTCCAACGGAAATCTCGTTCCCGAAAAATCCGTTGCTGCGTTGCCGGAAACAGTGAAATCGAACGGCAATCGCGTGATTACGGTCGAAAAAGCCGCCGCTGTCGCATCGCTTGCCGACGACATCAGAAATTTTCCTTATCAGTATGAACAATTGGTCGGCGAGCGCGGAATTACGCTTTCGGGCGGACAAAAACAGCGCACGGCGATTGCGCGCGCGGTGATGCGCAATCCGCGAATTTTGATTTTAGACGATTCGCTTTCGGCGGTTGATACTTACACCGAAGAAACGATTTTGCACAATTTGCGCGACGTGCGCGAAGGACGAACGACGCTGATCGTTTCGCACCGCGTTTCAACGATTCGCGACGCCGATTTGATCTGCGTGCTCGACGACGGGCAAATTATCGAACGCGGAACGCACGACGAATTGGTCGAGCGCGGCGGCGAATACGCTGATTTATATCAGAAACAGCTTTTGGAAGAAGAAATAGAAGCGACTGATTAAAAAACAACTGCCGAAAATAAAAAAGCGCCGCCGAAAACTGATATTGAAATCAGAAATTTCGGCGGCGCTTTTTATTAAACGAAAAATGCGTTGAAACGATTTGATTCAACCGAAAAATCGTCTATTTTCGAGCGTGCAAATAAAAGAAGTAATCGCTATTTTGACGCAGCGATTACCGATGATAAAAAACTATCTTAATAAAAATCGTCTTAAATTATTTTGTTATCTGCTCTTATCTATTGACTTTAACGGTTCTTCGCCCGAAGCGTTTCGCTTCCGAACAGCTTGGAACCCAAATGTCGAGTTTGCGACCTTTGACGCCGCCGCCAGTATCAGCGACTAAATAACTTCCGCTGTATTGACCGGCATTGAGGTTGATTTTCGTACCGAGCGGTAAGATTCGCGGGTCGGCGGCGACAATTCCGCGTCTGACACCTCCGCCGCTGGCGGTTTTTCCTTTGAGACAATAAGCTGTGGCTGTAAATGCTCCGATGAGAGCGGATTTGCTGCCGCTTTCGGCAACTACTGAGGCAACTAAATTTTCAATTTCGCTAAATTCTTGATTGTTATTGCTGTTTTGGCTTAAAGATATTTCTGTGGTAGTTTCTGTCGAATTTTTGTCGGTAAATTCTGCGCTGTTTGGTTGAATGTTTCCTTTAGAATCATTCGCTATAATGAGTGCGGCATCTGTTTTGGTTTCTGACAGGAAGAAAATTACGATCATCAGAAGCAAAGTCAGAACAACGCCTCCTCTAGCTAGATTGGTCATTATTCATTCTCCTAAATTTGTATTTTCAATGAAACGCAAACGAACATCAGAAGAAATTTTCCTAGCTCGTTTTTTGATTTTTAATTTGCGTTTTTTTGAAGGTTGTTTGCGATTAATTCCGCCAAAGTTTTACCGTTTCCGGTGAAAACTTTTAAGATACTAACACTTTTTAATCGGTCAGCGCAACCCGGCTAAAACTGCAACCCTTTATGTTATATGGAATTGTTGTTTTTACCGCCGGTTTTGCAGGCTCAAAATGAAATTTTAACTATGGACTTAACGACGTGAATTTCGTATATTGCTTGCAGCTTTTAAAAGAAAAGCCAGCCTGAAAAACACAAATTTCAATCCCGACAAAAGACAAAATTAACACTAATTATGCAAGATCGTCGCAACGGCTCGCGGTATGCAGTTTCTCTTCCGATTCGTCTCAATTGGAAAGATGAAAACGGAAAGGAAATTACGGAAGAAGGTTTGACGGAAAACGTCGGACCGAACGGCGCTTTGGTTTATTTGCCCCGACATTTGCCGACGGTCGGAAGCAAGGTTTATCTGACGGTGACGGAAAACGCCGATGACGAAGTGCAGGTGACGGCGCAAGTTATCCGGCTCGAACGTAATGCCGCGCATCCGCAGGTCGCGCTGCATTTGACCGATTCGATTCGCGTCTGGAAAAAGAAAATCTGGGAAACGGCAGCGGCAGCCGTCGCCGCGCAAAAACCGTATGACGGGGACGAATGGTAAAAATCGCTGTGAGCGAAAACAGATTGGCTAAAGACTGATTTTTGTCTCGACAGACCGGCGTTGCCGTCGCGGGGATTTTTGAAACATAATTTATGAAGATACTCGTTCTCGGCGCAGGCAAAATGGGTTTTGGCGCGGCTTTCGATTTAATCCATAATTCGCCTGCCGTGAAAAGCGTGACGATTGCCGATTTCGACGCGGAAAAAGCATTTGCGGCGGCAGCGAAAATCGGAACCGAAAGAATCGATCCGCGTCGCCTCGATGTCGAAGACTATGCGGCGACCGTTGAAATAATGCGCGGACACGATGCGGCGATTTCCTGTGTCAATTACTGGCACAACGAAACACTTTCACGCGCGGCGATTGAAACCGGCTGCAACTTCTGCGATTTGGGCGGAAACAATTCGGTGGTCGCCCGCCAGCTGGCGTTAAATTCGGAAGCAAAACAGCGCGGCGTAAATATTGTTCCCGATTGCGGATTGGCGCCCGGAATGGTTTCGATTCTCGCAATGCACGGCGCGAAAAATTTTGATGAAATCGAAGAAATTCACATTCGCGTCGGCGGTTTGCCGCAAAATCCGCGACCGCCGCTCAATTATCAGCTGATATTTTCCGTCGAAGGTTTGATTAACGAATACGTCGAAGAGGCGCGCGTGATTCGCAATGGCGAAATCTGCGAAGTCGAATCAATGACCGGAACGGAAAAACTTTCGTTCGACGGATTTCCCGAATTGGAAGCGTTTCAAACTTCGGGCGGAACTTCCACACTGCCCGAAACTTTTTTGGGAAAAGTGCGCGAACTCGATTACAAAACGATTCGTTACGCCGGACACGGCGAACAATTCAAAACGATGATTGATCTGGGTTTGTGTTCGAGCGAAGAAATTTCCGTCGGCGATCAGCAAATAAAGCCGCGCCGCGTGCTGGCGGAACTGCTGCAAAAAAATCTTCCCGCCGACGAACCGGATTACGTGCTCGTTCGGCTCGATTTTACAGGAACGATAAACAACGAAAAGAAACATCTTCGGTACGATATAGTTGATAAATTCGACGAAAAAACGCAGTTGAGCGCGATGATGAGAACGACAGCTTTTTCAGCTTCGATCATCGCGCAAATGCTGGCGCGCGGCGAAGTTTCCGAACGCGGCGCGATTCCGCAGGAGAAAGTTATTGATTCCGCAAAATTTATCAGCGAACTCGCGGCGAGAAATATCGTCATTCGCGAGTCTTATCATTGAGGTTAATTCATTCAGTTGACTGAAAACAAAAGAAAGGCTCGGCGAATATTTGCCGAGCCTTTTTAGGGTTGATTTTTTGTTAGTTGATTACCACGCATTAACAAGACGCGGATTCGCTTTTTTCTGAAGCAATTTGCGCAATTTCAAGCGCGCTTTATGCAGCTGCGATTTCGATGTGCCGACCGAGCAACCTAAAATTCTCGCTACTTCTTCGTGCTCAAATCCTTCCACATCGTGCAGTACGAACACATTTTTATAACCGTTCGGAAGCTGTTCGATAGCGTTTTCCAGCGCAATTTTGTCAACAATCGGCATCTTGAACGGGTTTTCCGTTCCCGAGACGATCTGCACCGGAGTTTCGCCTTCTTCCGTCGTTTTCTCAAACTTCACCGTGCGTTTTCGGAAGTGCATCAAAACCTGATTAACAGTCATTCTGTGAAGCCAGGTCGTGAAGGCGGAATCACCACGAAAACTTCCGATTTTGCGATAAAGCTGGATGAAAACGTCTTGCGTTAAATCTTCGGCTTCCGAAGCATTTTGCAGCATTCGCAAACAAATCGAATAAACGCGGCGATGATGACGCTGATAAAGTTCTTCAAAAGCAACCATATCGCCTTGAGCCGCCGATTGCGCGAGCGCGAAATCGTTGGCGGTGCTCACATTTTCGATTCGTTTCGATGCCGCCGCATCTGTTTCACCTTTTTCCGCTTTTTCCTGCCAAATCGGATAATTCAGAGTTTCTGTTGTCGTTGCCATTTTTCTAATTCCCCCTCGTGAATTATTATATCAATTAGCGTGCCAAACTTAGTCAATAATAAACGTCAAGAATAAATCACGCAGAATAAGCTCTTTTGTTGCATTTTTTTAGACATACATTTAAATTCGCATCACATCCAAGTTCAGATTCAACGAAAGCGTGTAGAATTGGCGCGTTGGCAACACGATTTCGTCAAACGTATCGTTTTATTACTAGGTTTGCGCTCTAAAAATTGATAAAAACAAGATGTTAAATAAAGAGTTAAAACAAATCGAAAAAATATTTTCCGGCAGTCTTTTTCCGCAATTAAACAAAGTCCTAGTGAAAAATCTTATTCTGCTTGTCGCGGTATTTTTTTCAATTAATTTTACTGCCGCTGCGCAGAAACCGAATCCGCCGGTGGCGAAAAGTCAGGAAGTTTCAGAATCCGACGGCGTTCCGGTTTTGATAAAACATCTTCCGAATTGGGACAGCGTGCGCGACAGCACGATTTTTACAAATAACGTTGGTGATTTGCGAAAATCGCTCGGCGAGCGTCCGGTTTTTGATTTGATTGATTTTGTCGGCGGAACCGAAGCGGCGGCGGCGACTTATCCGCAGGGAAAACTTTTAATCGTTGAATACGCGACGCCGCAGGCTTCGGTCGAGATGGACGCGCGAACCGTTCAGCGCTTGGCAGAAATTGATCAGGCGCGGAAAGTTTTTTACCGCCGAATCGGAAATTACAACGCTTTTGTTTTTGACGCGCCTGACGAAGCGGCGGCAAATTCGCTGCTCGATCAAGTAAAATACGAAAAAGACGTGCAGTGGCTCGGCGAAAATCCGTTTATGGCAAGCCGATCTGATTTCAAATTCAAGATGGACGTGCAAACAACGTCCGAAGTTTTCATCGCGACGACGCTTTCCATAATCACGGGACTTGGACTTTCCGTGCTTGCCGGAATCGTGGTCGGATTGTGTTTCTTCTACTTTCGCAATCAGCGGCGCGCATCAATGGCGGCGTTTTCCGATGCCGGCGGAATGACGCGCCTCAATCTCGATGAATTGTCCGAACAAATAATTCCGAAAGGACTTTTGAAAGATTAATTTTCAGTTAGGAATACTTTAAAAAAGGAGCGCGATTTGAATTGTTCAAATCGCGCTCCTTTTTTCTGCTCCTTATTTCTAAGGCAAAGAATCTGCCAAGCGTTCGATGTCTTGGCGATTGTTGAAAAAATGCGGCGCAATGCGAACGCGGTCGCCGCGCGGCGAGACGATAATCTTTTCGTTTTCCAAATGTTTGGCGATGAAATTAGAAGTCAAATCGCCGCGATGTTTGATACAAACGATTTGCGATTTTTCACTTTTCGCGCGCGAGCTGACGATTTCATAATTTTTGTTCGCCAGCAATTCGCACAAATAATCGCTGAGTGTTTCGAGATGCTGCCGGATATTTTCCGCGCCGCATTCGTGCAAAATTTTCAAGCTTTGCTCCAAACCGTAAAAAAGCGAGATTCCGCCGGTTCCGGTTTCCCAAGCGAGCGCGTTCGGTTTGAAAGCCTGTTCGTAATCTTCAAAATCCCACGGTTCAGCGACACTGATCCAACCGACAAGCGTCGGCTGGACGCGTTCGCGCGCTTTGTCGCTTAGATATAAAATGCCGCAGCCTTCGGGCGAGCACAGCCATTTATGACTTGCGCCCGCCGCGATATCAATTGATAACGCCGGTAAATCGAGCGGCATCGCGCCGAATCCCTGAAT
>SXGU01202028.1_pt1 | contig 10622 bp, 10 predicted proteins | sample 3174531 | NCBI WGS metagenome assembly SXGU01 (sample SAMN11356863, study PRJNA531348) | freshwater metagenome | isolation source: freshwater sample F1-140 | place: China: Fuxian Lake, Yuxi | collected 2017-12-25 | reverse complement strand
TCAAGTTCGACCTCTTTGGCCACCGATACACCGTCGTTGGTGATGGTCGGAGCACCGAACTTTTTGTCAAGCACGACATTGCGACCTTTTGGTCCGAGCGTAACTTTGACCGCGTCGGCCAACTTGTTTACGCCGGCTTCGAGTGCGCGACGTGCTTCTTCGTTGAATTTAAGAATCTTTGCCATGTTTTATGTCCTGTTTTTAAGTTGAGGTTTTGAATTAGTTATTTAGCAACGATCGCAAGAACATCGCGACTCGTAAGAATCAAAAGATCATCACCCTTGTGTGCAACTTCGGTGCCGCCGTACTTCGAGTAAAGAACGACATCGCCGACCTTGATATCAAGTGGCGTGTGCTTGCCGGTGTCATCGCTCCAGCGACCTGGACCAACTGCAACAACAGTGCCCTCTTGTGGCTTCTCTTTGGCAGTGTCTGGAATTACGAGGCCCGATGCAGTTGTCTTCTCGGCTTCGTTTGGCTTGACCACAATGCGGTCATCAAGTGGCTTTAAGTTCATATCGGTTCCTTATTATCTCTAGGTTTTTCTGGGTCAATTACGTTCGATTTTCAATTAGCACTCGAACCATGCGAGTGCCAATGCTATTGACAAAGGGCTATTTTTACAACCCAAATCACTCGCCAGCCCTGCCCAGTTGCCGTAGATTCACCCCAATTCGCGCCAACCTCTCGGTCAACAGCCACACCGGCAAACCGATCACCGTTTCCATCTCGCCACGCACCTCGGCCACCAACGCCGCACCCTCACCCTGCACGGCATACGCCCCCGCCTTGCCCATCGACTCGCCCGTCCCCAAATACCAGTCGAGCATTTCGGGCGTGACCTCGCGCATCATCACGCTCGCCGTGTCATAGCCGTTGGCGCTTCTTCCGTCGTATCGCACGCTGATAGCAGTGTGCACGCTGTGAGATTTTTTCGATAATTTTTGGATCATCCTGCGCGCCTCATCCAAGTCCCGCGGTTGACCAAAGATTTCGCGGTCCAACACGACAGTCGTATCGGCAGCAATGACGATGCATTGTTGCTCGTGCCGCAACGCCACTTTGTCGGCTTTGGCCGCTGCAATGCGTTGCACATATTTGACCGGCTCTTCACCGACACGTGGCGTCTCGTCTATCTCTGGCGGGTCGATCACGAGAACTAATCCAAGTTTTTCTAAAATCTCTCTTCGTCGCGGCGAACGTGACGCCAAAACAATTCGACTCGTCACGATGCGCAATTCGCTTCGCTATGCAACTTCAGCCACCGCTCATATGCGTCAACGTGGCGTCATCAGGCGCGACGAGATCGTCGAGACTTTCTAAAAAGCCGTGCGGCAACACAATGTTCACCGGCCCGTTGTGGTGACCACGCACGAATCTCTCTCCACCGTCAACTATTGATGCGTCTGGGTCGCACTGATCGATCAACCGACACAAGTGTTCAATGCTCGAAGTTTCACCAAACTGCCGACGCAGGTCGCCACCCACGGGGTATCCGGTCAAATACCAGCCCGCGTGTTTGCGAAACTCGCGAATGCCTCGGCCCGGCGGAAAGTGCGCTTCAAGAGCGATCGCGTGTCGCAACATCACTTCGAGCACCCAACCAAGTTTCGGCGTCTCTGGTATCTCTTGGCCGTTGAACATCGCCACCATGTCGCGAAACAACCATGGCTTACCCAAACATCCGCGACCAATCACGACGCCGTCGCAGCCGGTCACGCGCATCATCTCGCGCGCATCGTTGGCTTCCCAAATGTCGCCGTTACCCAAAACTGGGATATCCGTCACGGCATTTTTCAACTCGGCAATCGCCTCCCATCGCGCAAACGGTGCATAGTGCTGCTGGGCGGTGCGAGCGTGCAACGCAATCGCCACGACGCCGGCATCTTGGCAAATCAAACCAGTGTGAATGAAAGTCAACAAGTCGTCGTTCAAGCCCATGCGAAATTTGCACGTGACTGGTATGCCGAATGAACCAGCCGTTTTCACCGCGGCCGTGACAATCTCGCGCAACAAATTTTTCTTCAACGGCACCGCGGCACCGCCACCCCGCCGCGTCACTTTCGGTGCAGGGCAACCAAAATTCAAATCGATGTGATCTACCGCGTTGCGTCGACCCAGTTGCGTGATCGCGTCGGCCATGATCTTCGGGTCGCTACCGTAAAGTTGCAAACTGCGAAAAGACTCATCGGGCCCAAACGCGATCATCGCCTCTGTCTTTGGGTTCTTATAAACCAACGCCGCGGCCATCACCATCTCGTTGACATAGACGAGCCCCGGCGCAAACTCACGACACAGCGTCCGAAACGGCTGATTCGTCACCCCCGCCATCGGCGCCAACACGACTGGTGGCCAGATGCTGCGCTCGCCAAGTTGCAACGGTTTTGCAGTCACAACTTCGTTCATAAATTCGCCACGCTCAAACCCAAATTGGGATGCGCACCTGCATCCAGCGCAGATTCACCGGTCAACTGCAGGCGATGCCATCCTGCCGATGCGATCATCGCCGCATTATCGGTGCACATTGCCAGTGATGGTAACACCAGACGAAAATCTTTTTGCTCGCATGCCCGAGCAGTCTCGCTGCGCAACAACGAGTTCGCCGCAACTCCACCACCGAGCGCAACCGTGTTTGCACCGAGGTTTTCGGCAGCGCGCATTGTTTTGGCCACCAGCACATCCACGACCGCGCGTTGAAACGACGCCACTATGTCACTCGTCTTGGCGCCACTATTTTTGCGGACATAATTGATCACCGCGGTTTTCAATCCGCTGAACGAAACATCAAGACCATCGTTCAACATCGCCCGCGGAAAATCGATCGCTTCGGCGTCACCAGTTTTTGCCAGAGCATCGATCGCCGGTCCGCCGGGGTAGCCCAAATCTAAAAACCGCGCGACTTTGTCGAATGCTTCACCCGCAGCGTCGTCGCGAGTTTGACCGACAATTTGATAAACACCTGGCTTGCGCACCTCAACCAACATCGTGTGTCCACCCGAAACGAGCAACACCAACATCGGAAACTCGACATTCGGGTCGTCTAGCATCGCCGCATAAAGATGCGCCTCCAGATGGTTGACACCAACGAACGGCACATCCAATGTCAACGCCAAAGATTTGGCCGCCGCTACACCAACCAATAGCGCGCCAACCAAACCCGGCCCGACGGTGGCTGCCACCGCATCCACGCGATCAAAACTCAAACCAGATTTTGTGACGGCTTGATCGATCACCGGCGTTATCGCCTCAAGATGCGCGCGACTAGCGATCTCTGGCACCACGCCACCAAAGCGGGCGTGCACATCCAACTGCGAGGCGACAACCGACGACAAGACATCGTTGCCACCCATTACAAGTGCCGCTGCCGTCTCGTCACAACTTGTCTCGATGCCGAGCACGACAGTCGCACCATCGATTTTGAGTTCACGCGTCACATTCGGCCCGTTCACATTCGGTCCAGCTCGATTTTGCGCAACCGCTCGGTGAATTCTGGTTGCTGCACTCCGGCACACCACATCACGATGGCATCGTCCCGATTCTCATAATATTTTTTGCGCACGCCGGCAGGCACGAAACCAAAACGGCGATACAACTGCTGTGCCGACACGTTCGTGTTTCGCACTTCAAGTGTCATCGCCTCACAACCGCGACGATTCACCTCCCACGCCAAATCAAGCATCAATTCAGTGGCGATTCCGCGACTGCGCCACATTGGGTGCACAGCAAGATTCGTAACGTGGGCATCATTTTCTACATACAGCAACCCGCCATAACCGACAAGTTCGTCAAAGATAGTGCCAACCAAATAGTGGCGCTTCCCGGTGCGCACCTGTTCGAGTTCCTCGACAAAAACTTGCGCCGTCCATGGCCGTGGATAAACCTGCTGCTCGATTGGCATGATCTTGCGAATGTGCGCACGACGCATCGGCGTGATCACCAAGTCTGGCGACTGCCGACTATCTACGATATTTTCATCAGCGAGATGATCGGCGGTCTTGGCACGAATGAACCGATCTAAAATACTCATGAATTCACCCGAGTGGTCCAATTAATTTCGGCGTCGGGCGCCCGCAGGTAAAGTGCCTGCAACTCGGTTGCGGTCTGCCATTGCTCTAGCAGCGCCAACTCGGCGGCGATCAACGCGAGCACCGTCGCGCTCGGCTGGGCAAGTTGTTCACTCGCCCATTCAATTGACAAGCCAGTCGTTTCGAGCATCTCGCTCAACTGCTGGCGATAGCGCAATGCACCGTTGCCGACGATCAATGCTTCTTGGCCGCGGTCAATGATCTCGACGACACAGTCGCTCACGCTGCCAACTCGTGGCGGTTTAACTTCAATGCTCGACCCAATGTCGTTGCGATACATCGCCCAATAGAGTTCGCCACGTCGGGCGTCAATCGTCGACAACACGACTCGTTGCGTCGTCGTCACCGAACGAGCCAAAATGTCCAAACTTGAAACTCCAACGACTGGCACGTCCAACACCTGGGCGATCGTTTTTGCCGAGGCAATGCCGACGCGCATGCCAGTGAACAAACCTGGCCCAATATCCACGGCGATGACATCGATTTCGCGCATCGCGATATCTGCCTGCGAACAGACGCTCGAGATCATTGGTGCAAGCAATTCGGCATGGCGCCGATCGCTCGTGACGTGGGCACTCGCCAACAACTGTTTCGAATTGTTGACCGCAACGCTCACGGCGTCTGTTGATGTGTCGATCGCCAAAATAATCATCAGCCTCAGCCTCGCGCCAATACTTTGAAACTGGCTACCAATTTTTCGCTGAGTTTGTTAAATCGGCTCGCCCATTGAGTCCCACGTGCCCCAACGGTCACCGTGCGCACCTCAGGGTCGGCCGTTTCGTCAGCATGCTCAAAGCGCAGCACCAAAGCATCACCCAGTTCATCGCCAACTAGGTCTCCCCATTCGACGGCGATCACCCCGCCGCTGTCTTGCAGTTCGTCGAGTCCTAGAGCTTCGAGCTCACCCGTTCGCTCAAGGCGATAGAGATCGGCATGATGCAGCGACATTCGCCCTGAACCGTAGTTATGCAGCAGGTTGAATGTCGGCGAAGTGATCAAATCGGTCACACCAAGTGCACGACCAAAACTCTGCGTAAATGTCGTCTTACCCGTACCCATTTCGCCAGCCAAAACGATCATGTCGCGCGGTCGCACATGCGCGGCGACAATTTCTGCAAACCGCTGTGTATCGGTCAATGAGCCGAGCAAAAACTTCATCGTGACTAAACCTTGTTTTCGACATATACGCGTGGCACGCGCGCGCTAATGCCACAAACAATTTCATAGCCGATCGTGTCAAGCCGCGTCGCAATTTGGTTGGCAGAAATTTTCTCGCTGCCCTGTGTGCCGAGCAAAACTGCCCGGTCGCCAATTTCAATTTCTGCGTCAGCGCAATTGACCATCAACTGATCCATCGTTACGACACCAACAATCGGGCAACGCATGCCGGCGATCAACACTTCACCACCCACACTCCACAACCGACGTGGCACGCCATCGGCATACCCGAGCGGCAGTGTGGCGATCGTGGCTGCGCTGTCTAGTTTTTTTCGCAAACCATATGAAACACCTTCGCCCGCCTCAAGCCTCTGCACATGACTGACACGAGCATGCAGCGACATCGCCGGCCGCAAACGACTGGCGACTGCTTCGGTTTCATTGCTCGGTGCAATGCCATAAATAGCGATGCCGACTCGCGCAATGTCGGTCGCCACATTCAAATTTCGCAACATCGCCGCCGAATTCGACGTATGCACATATTTTGGTCGCATTCTCTTGCGTTCAAGTTCGGCGACAAAGTCGTCGAATCGTTGTTGTTGCTTGGCAGTCTCGTCGTGACTCGGCAAGTCTGCAGCCGCAAAGTGCGTGTAGACACCCTCTAATTGCAACGATGGCAGCGCGCTGATTTGCTCAACGCGAGCCATCGCGCTTGCCACCGTCACGCCAACGCGATGCATCCCCGTATCGACTTTTAAATGTACCTTGCCAATAACCCCAAGACGCTTTGCGACGGCTGCGAAACTATTTATCGTCGCCTCGTTATAAACAGTCGCTACAACTTCATCGCCCAACATTTGTTCGAATGCAACTTCGGGTTGCTCGCTGACGATCAAAATCGGTGCACTAATTTTTGCCCTGCGCAATTGATGCGCCTCATCGGCCAGAGCCACGCACAAACCGCTCGCGCCCGCACTCAACGCGGTTCGCGCAACTTCTACCGCGCCGTGTCCATAGCCGTTTGCTTTCACCGTGGCCCATAGTTGTGAACGCCCAGCCTGTCGAACTATCTCAGCGACATTTTGATGAACCGCGTCGAGGTCGACTTCGACCCACGCCCAGCGATTAATTGAATTCATCGTCGAATTTATTGCTCAGTTGCTCGCGACGACAGCCACAGCCGTGTCATCGGTGTGCGAAAGCGAAACAAGCCAACTCTGCACTCCTTGGGCTTGCGCAATTTCAAGAGCCCGACCAGTCACGATCAATTCGGGCGCGCCAGTTTCAGAATTACGGATTGAAACATCGTGCAAATCAAAAGCCCCGAGCCCAACACCAAGTGCCTTCATCGTCGCCTCACGCGCCGCGAACCGCACGGCCAAACTTGGTGCGCTATCCACACGACCCGACAATGATTCAAGTTCGGCAGCCGTAAAAACTCGCGTGCGCAGATTTGGCGTGCGATCCAGAGCATCGCGAAATCGTCGTACGCTGACAGCATCAATACCCAGACCAATCATCTGCGCTATTCCCGTGTTCGCCAGTGATCAGCCATGTCGCTGATCGGCAAGATCAGCAAGTCGGCAACCGATACTTCAGCCAATCGATCTTCCCTGAACGCACCTTCGGTTTCTGTCACCCAGTCGACAAGTCGGTCATAGCGGCGGTCGTAACCCTGCAGCACCGCGCGCATCGCCGGAGCCGGCAGTCGATCCTGGAACATCACATGCAACAACGTGATGCCCGTGGTCTGTCCACCTTTTGTTTCTGGGACCATGATCACCGTGCGATTGTCGCTGCGACCACGAGCCACGAGCACTTCTTGGTCGCTGGCAACCCGACGCTTGGTGCCAACTAGTTGCGAATTTCGATCAACTCGCGAGGTCAGATTCTTTGACATTCCACCGCGATCAATGATCGTGATCGTTGCCGCGCCGCCAACGATGTCGCCTTCAATTTGATATCGAGTAAACCCGGTTACGGCACCCACCGCCGCATCCAAATCGGCGACGATCTTCAACACGCGATACGAAAGTCGCTCACGCGCCACTCCCGCTTCAAGCAACGCTTTGACCAACTTGCGGTCAAACAAGCCTTCGTCGCTTCGTGAAATACCCACGGTCACGGTCTTTGCCTGATGCTTGATCGCGTCAACGGGACGCGTCAATTCGTCAACGCCACGCGTCAACGCACTCGTCAAATCGTCGAGCAGCATTTCTGGTGAGGCAATCTTGCCCGAACTGCGCTGATACGCCTGAACTGGGTCGCTTGCCAGCGTGTCACGCAACATCATCACAATTCGCACGGCGGTGCTGGCTTCCAAGTTGCCGTCGTAGTTGCCGGTGGCTAACGCATCGGTGAATCGTGTCGCGGGTGCACCCAACTCGGTGCGAATCTTTTCCAACAATTTGTTGGCATCACCGCCACGCTCGACCGCGTGTTCAACAACTTCGCGCGCTTCGCGCAACGGCCGCGCCAATGCATCAATCGCCAGTGCCGCCTCGTAGCCGAACAAATGTCCGACCATCACGCTCAAAATAAACGACAGGCTCTTCTCGACATTCGGCACCAGCAACACCGCAGCGGCGGCATCAAAGCGCGTCTGTCCAACTGTCGCAACGACGATCGGCAAGGCCTTGTGCGCACGGTAAATTGCAATTTCTTTGGCAACGTCTGACGCCGTACCTTCAAGCAGTCCAGTCGCGCAAACAAAAATCAACGGCTCACAAGACAAGTCGATGTGCTTTTTGTCTTCGGTTGAGTCGCTAGAAATTGATTTATAACAAAGCTCGGATAATTTGATCCGCACCTCTTGGGCCGCGATCAAATTCATGCCGTTGCCAACCACCGTCCAGTAGCGCCGCGATGACGCAAACTGTTTCGCCGCCGCCGCGATCTCCGGTCGCGTTGCCAAGACCTCAACAAGCGCATCAGGTATCTTGCGCAAACCCGACAACAGTTCATGTCGCGCACGGTCAGAAGATTTGCCGAGTGCTTTTGACAACGCACACGCATAAAGTGCGCCGGCTGCAACTTGGGCATAAAACGCCTTGGTGCTGGCAACGCTCATCTCGACGTCGCGACCGTCAGATGTGTACATCACACCATCTGCTTTCGCCGCAAGCTCACTGCCACGACGATTGACAATCGCCAGAACACTCGCGCCACGCGCCCGCGCCAAATCAACGGTGCGATTCGTGTCGGTTGTGGTGCCGCTTTGGCTCACCGCAACAACGAGCGTGTCGCTCATATCAAGTTGCAGACCGAAGCCCGAGAGTTCGCTGGCCAACAGCGCTTCGGCGCTCAAGCCAATGCCGACTAATTCGTTCAGCAACTTGGCAAGTGCCTGACCAGCAACGGCCGCCGTTCCCTGGCCGATTACACGAACTTTCGTGATCGCGCCCGATGCCAACCGATCACAAATTGATTGTGGCAGAACTTGTTCGCCCAGATCAGTCGCCAACACGCCGTTGTTTTCGACAATTCGCCCGCGAACAGTTTTACGGAAACTTTCCGGTGCCTCGGCAATCTCTTTTGCCAAAAAGTGTTTGTGCTCGCCTCGATTTATGTCTCGCGTGGTTATCTCGGCAGTCAGAACTTTGTCGGCGGTCAAATCAATTTTGCGTCCGTCATACGCGACCAACTCGATGCCGGATAATTCGCCAGCGTTGACCGCCGAGAGGGTGACTACCTGGCCTCTGCTCGACGGATTATTGATGTCGGCGAGTGCCTCTCCGTCCATGCGCACATAGTTGAGGGTCTCTTCGACCACGCCATATGGTTCGCTGGCAACAATGAATCGATCCTCGGCAAGACCAATGCACAATCCTTGACCACTGCCGTGCAGAGCCAGCAACAATTTGTTCGGCTCAGTCGCGCCCGCGACCGCAATCGCCACCGAACCCTCGAACTGGGCGACAGTTTCACGAAATGCGTCGGTCAAATTTTTGGATGTCGCTAGTTTTCGCGAAACCAATGCAGGGATCACTTTCGCATCGGTTGTTATCGGCCCCGCGACACGCAAACCATATTGCACTCGCAAGTCAGCATGGTTATCGACATCACCGTTCAATGCCGCCACCAAATATGCGCTGTCATGCTTGCCTTCAAGTTCTTCACTGTTCACGGGGTGGGCATTGGGTTCAGAGATGATTCCGACGCTTGCCCACCTGGTGTGTGCCAACACTGCAACTTGCGCATTTGGTTGAGAGATACAAAGTCGCAACAACGCGTCAGCCATCACGGCATTGCGCATCACACGGGTGTTGTCACCAAGTTCGCCAATTTCTGCAGCGGCCTTATAAACAAACGACCACGCGTTCTCGGTTATGCGCATCGCCCCAGACATAAACAATGCGTCTTCTCGGCGAATCGCCAATAGTGCTTTGACTTCTTTGTCAGTTGCCGTCAGACCATGATTCGATACGAGCACATGAATACCCGCCGAATCTCGACCGCGAACCTCGAGCCGATCCAAACCCGAGAACGCCTGCTGAATCGAAAAATATCCACTGCGTGCCGAGTCTGAAGCCCCTTGCCCGGCCAATGCATCGACGAGTTTCGCCGTGCGAATTCGATCATTACGAATTTCCCAAATCGCGTCTTTGGCGCGAATTATTGCATCCAACGCATGTTGCGAAGTTTCAGTCTGCAGACTTGCCGAACTCTCGACCGACTGTTCATAGGCGCCGACAATCGCATCCAGTTGGTCGATCCGAGACGTCATTGCGGCAATCAACTGATGGTTGTCGGCCATACACAACTGGCCGGCCTCGCCACGCAAAAGCTTGTCGGCAGTCGTCACGGCTAGGGCGAGTTGATCAATATCACCCTTGGTTCCTGCATCTAGGGCGGCATCCAGTAGAGCCAAGATCTCTTTGGCGGTCGGGGTGGCTCGTCGAGTCTTACGGCTCAACACGCAGATAATTCCGCACATGATTTCTAGTCTACTTTCGCATCGCTATCAGCCGAGTCGCGCAGTTATCGCATCGGCCAATGTTGCAGCCACCGTCTCAGCCATATGTTGTTGCGATGCCTCAACCATCACCCGCACCATCGGCTCGGTTCCACTTGCACGCACCAAAACGCGACCGACTCCTCCAAGGGATTTCTCGGCCGCTGCAATCTCGCTTTCAAAGAGTTGATCCATGTCTTCGACTCGTCTGCTGACGCGAAGGTTGATCAACACCTGCGGAAAACTGGTCATTGCTTGACTCGCGATCTCGCTCAGCGATTTTTTTGAACCAACGATCAACGAAGCGAGTGTCAGCGCCGCAAGCAAACCATCACCGGTCGTTGCCAAATCGCGATAGATAATGTGTCCACTTTGCTCTCCGCCCAACGAAAGAGAACCCTGTTCAAGGGCGATCAAAACTGATC
>SXGU01175968.1_pt1 | contig 10622 bp, 10 predicted proteins | sample 3174531 | NCBI WGS metagenome assembly SXGU01 (sample SAMN11356863, study PRJNA531348) | freshwater metagenome | isolation source: freshwater sample F1-140 | place: China: Fuxian Lake, Yuxi | collected 2017-12-25 | reverse complement strand
CGAGGCGGCCGCTGCAAAAGGGCGAAAAACTACGCGACAAAATCGAGGAGCAACTTGCTGCACTCCAGAAATTGCCGCTCCTCGTTCGCTCATTCTTCAAAGTTCCTTCTGTCGCCTATATTGGCGACTGCTGAGTAACGACCTCATCCGTCGCCAGCAGGCGCGGGAACTTGCTGATGCAACTCTGGAAAAGGCTGCCGGCCCACGGAAACATGATGACGCTGGCACCTACCTGGCGACCAGCTTCAAGCAGCGAGATGATCTGCCGGTGCTTGCCTCGATACGCAAGATGTCGGACAAGGTAGTGCGCAACCTGGCCGAGCTTGGATTGCATGAGCCGGTATCCCTGCGAATGCTGCCTGGGCGCTGGTGGAAGGCCAACGTTGACGCAGCAGAGGTAGGCGAGCTGCGCGAATATGGTTGTGGTTACGTCACACTATTTTTGTCATCCGAACGACTGGCAGAAATCGGCTTTGAGGTCGTCGATGGGCCGTTTGAAGCATGGGCCAATGTCGAAGTCGCCACGGCGATGTTGAAAGCGAACGAGGGCAAATTCTGGGATGCCTGCATTTCCAATCGGCCATTGTTGCCGGTGGTCAAAGGTGCCGAGCTCTATGCCGGCTACGATAATGCTTACTCATCGGAGGAACTACTGGCCGCCCTAGATGACGGAAATACGATCAAGGTGTATAGCGGGCCTTACGACACCAAGGACGCCGCTCACTACCGGCTCGACGTGCGCTGGGAGTCGCCGGAATGAACGCCAAACTTGGCGATGTGGCCATCATCATCAAGGGCCGATGGCCGAATGTCGGACGGATCGTCTATGTCGCCCGCGAGACAGAGGATCGGGATTACAGCTTCATGGGGTATGGCATCCAGCCCTCATGGATCGTCGAATCGCTTGGCGGCGATCTGGATACTGATGCTGGCCCAGCGCAGAGAGGATTCACCCCCGACATTTCATTGCGGCGGCTCGACTTGACGCCGGAACAGGCCAAGGCCATGCGCACGGCCAAGGCCGATCACGACTTCAAGGCCGCACTGGATGAACTGGCGGTTGTCTTTGCCAACTACGAGAAATCGCAGAAACAGCGTAAGCGGAGCAAGGAGCGCACGACTGCCGACCTGCCGGCGTAGCGGATACGCTATTCCTTCTCGCGTCGCGAAGATTTCTTCGCACCACGCGCAGGCAGCGCCGCTTTCTGCTTCGGCACAGTTTCACCCTCGACCGTCGTACTGCCCAACGCCAGGTAATTGGTCTTGCTCACCACCGGCTTGCCGCTCTTCGCTTCCAGTTCCTTCCGTGCATTACCGGCGACGGTGCCGCCTTCCTTCGCTGCGCTGCGGTTGTCGTCAAAGCCCTGAGCCTCCTTGCGGCGAGCGATTTCCGTGGTGCTGGCCTCGCCCAACATGGTGAAGATCAGTTCCAGATCGGTCATGTGATCGCGCAGGTTGTTGCCGGTCTTCACCTTGTCCAGCCCCTTGAGCCGGCGATGTGTACCTGGTGTAACGCCAAAGGTGGCACGGGCGATCTCGGCGGTCAGGATGGCGTACTCCTTGCCTTCCTCCACGCCGCGCGCGTTCCATTCGTCGGTCAGTTCGCCACGCACGGCGATGGAACGCAGCCGCTTTTCGATCCACGCCTGCGGGTAGCCCTTGGCCTGATACAACTCGCGGGCGCGCGCACTGGCCAGTTCCGGGTTCTCAATTTCCTTGACGCGCTCGTAGCCGACCTGGGCTAGCCAACGCTTGAAAGGTTCTGCCCTGGGGGATGGAATCGACTGGATAATGCGGAACAGGCCCTCGGTATTGGCGCAGTCCGTGACACGCTGCTTGCCGTCTGGGGCTTCGAGTTTCAACCCGTGACAAAATGTCACGACTTCACTACCTTCCGCTACCAGCCTCTGTTTCAGCTTGCGCCAATAAGCCCCGGCATCCGGGCTTTCGGTCAGCACCCCGCAAACATCGGTAACGGAAAACCACCATTCCTCGTTGTGCCAAGTGCGGCGAATCGCCTTTTCCTGGAAGACGACAATGCGGTCGGCCGGGTTGCCCGGCACTGCGATTTTCTTGGTCATAGCCATTTACCCCGATCTACCGAATCCAGCCAAAAGCGTGGCTGGTCATTTTAAGCGGTGCTTCGGTTGCAGAGGCTACCAAATGTCGGCACTGGCGGGACGGCGGCTATTTGGGTATGGCGATTATTTCGTCGGCGATCTGCGTCGCTACGTCCCGCCCGTTATCGTTCGCCACAGCCAGCAGGAATAGGCATTTCCCACCGCTAGATGCGGCCCACTGCCGGCCGATCTGCTCTTTCTCGCGAGTGTCGTCGCCCAGCAGGTGAGCACCCTTGTACTCCACCACCAGCACGCGGCCATCGTTCAATTCGGCAACGAAATCTGGGTAAAAGTAGTCGGTCGCCGTCGGCAGCCAGAAGGAAAAGCGTTCGTCGCGCTCTACGTTGCGCACCCAATGCCTGACAGCCGGATGCGTGTCGATGGCGCGGGCGCAGACGAATTCCTCTGCCGGTGTGCCGTCGGCGCGTTTCTCGTGCAGGTCGTGAATGACCGGGTAATAGTGTTTCTTGAAACGGAAGCGCCCTGCATAGAACGGTGGACGTGCCGGATATTGATTCGGGCGAAAAGTGAAGGCATGACGCCACCCGCCGACGGACTCCGCCAACATCGGCGCAGTTGAAAACCCTGGCAGCGCTTTCTGGAATCCGCCCTTGATCGCCACCTGCCGCCGCCGGTCAATCTCGCGGCGTACTGCCTCGGCGAGCAGGTATTTGCTGCGGACCAGCGCCGTCAGTGAAATTCCACGATCACCAATCAGGTGATGCACCAGCGCCAGCAGCCACTTGAGCAGCGCGGCCTGACCGATGTCGACTTGCCGACAGGCGCGGTCGAGCGTGCGCACCAGATCATGCTCGTCAGCGTGTGCCTTGACTTCGTTCAGGTGCAATTGGCCACTTTCCGCCGTGTCGTAGACCACGCGGTCGCCGTCCACGTCAATTTCCCAAGCGGTGCCGCTCTCGGTCACAGTAAAACCGGGCAGGCTCACGGCTTCGGCGAACAAATTGAACTCGCCCAACTCGGCCAGTACGCGGCGTTCGACGGGTTGCAGTTCGCCATCCCATAGCAGGCAAAGTTGCGGCAGCGGCGCAAATTGCACACCACGGGAAGCCGGCGCAAGCTGCGCATCCTGGCGGGCGCGTTCGCGCTCGATCACGTCTTGTACTGCCTGTTGCTGCTTGCCGGGCTTGAGCCCTGCGAGCAGGAAATCCTCGACTTCGGCCGTCAGTTCGCCGCGCACGATTACGGTGGCACCGGTCGACGTCGGACGAATCTCGATGCTATCGCGCAGGCTGTCCGGGATCGTCTGCGTTGGTGTCACCGGCAAAGGAATGACAGACTCAACCGGTAGCAGTGGCCGCTGGATGCCATCGTCGGGCAATGGGAAAGCGGTCTGCGCCGGCTGGATCGCAGCTTGTGCCTCGTAACGCTCGAAGCCCATGTTATTCACCAGCCGGTCGACCAGCGCATCTGCGGCGCGGGCGGTGGCCATCGACACCACATGCGCATACGCCTTGCCCATTTCCGGCTGCTGGCGGGCGCGGGCGTAGGGCATGCGCAGCACGCGACCCAGCAACTGCTCTACGTCCTTGCCACTCTTCATGTCCTGCAAGCTGCACAGCACATAGGCAAATGGGCAGTCCCAACCTTCTTTCAGTGCCTTGACGGTAATGACGTAGCGAATCGGGCACGTCGGTTCGGCGAGTGGTATGCCGTCGAGTTCCTTCTGTTCGCCGGTGGCGATGGCGATCTGTTTGCGGTCGAGCTTTTCTCCTTCCGAGCTGATCAGGTGTGCCAGTAGTGCGACGACATTCGCTTCACCATTTACATCCTCGGCCTGAAATAGCAACACCGGGCGAATGTAGTCGGCTTCCTTCGTGGCGAGCCCTTCCAGTCGGTCGCGCGTCAGAATCGCATCGCGCACCGCATCTTTCCAGCCGGTCTTGTGCTCCATCAGCACAATCGGCAGCTTGATCATTTCCTCGTTGGCCAGCGCTTGCGCGCCGACGTGGAAAATCACATTGCTGTCCGGCATGGGCGTTGCTGTCAGTTCGATGACGCAGGCCGGATGCAGTTCGCGCAGAGTGCGGAATGCCTGCTCGGTGCGGTTGTTGTGCGCCTCATCCACCACAACGATAGGCTGATGCAAGGTCAGCCAGTTGGCCAGCGATGCCTTGACGCGGCCCAGGTCGGCAGCGGTCAGATAGGGTTGTGCGGCGATGTCGGCCTCGGTCACTTTGCCGAGGCGATTTTCCTGCTGCGGGGTCAGGCCCTGAAAGTGCGGGGCCAGCGACTCGTCGAAGGAATACACCGTGCGGATGGTCTTGTCCTTGACGTTGAAGGACTGGATCGTCGCCACGATGATGACGGCACTGCTGCCGACTTCCTGCGGCCCGACGGTCGGCAGATCATCCAGCGCGCAGACACGCACGCGCTCGCCGAAATGCTGGGTCAATGCCTCGCGGCAGGGGTTGCGCGGCGTGGACAGTGCAGCCAGCGTCTGGCTGCGAATCGCATCCGACGGCACCAGCCATAGCGCCACGGGCGCGGCGGTGTCGCGCAAGGTCTTGCCGGCATGAGCCACGGCATGCGCGGCGAGAAAGGTCTTGCCGCCACCGGTCGGGATGCGCACACACACGGCCGGCACCTCGCCCAGGGCGGCCGGGTCATAGTTGGCCTGCCAGCGTTGGCCGATCTTCTCCTGCATCGGCGCGCATGCGCGCCATGCGGCATCGAGCCCGACGGTACGCAGCTTGTAAAAGAAGCCGTCGAGTGCCGCCAGCGCCTTGTCTTGGTAGTCCTTGAGGGCGAACATGGTCAGCGTGCCTTGATGTCGTAAGGGATTTGCTTGAACGTGATACCGGCCTCGCGCAAACGCGCCTCGCCTTGCCACGTCGTTTCGCCGTAGATGATGCGCGGCCCGGTGTGCGGAAACAGCGCATCCAGATGCGTCAGCACCTTCGCGGTCAGCACGTTGCCGCCCGCCGGCCGGCGGTCGCCAAGGATGCCGTTGTAGAGCAGGTAATAGGCCGTGCCCTGATGCACGCCAAGTAGTGGTGAATCGAAAGTCTGCCGTGCCGGTTCGCCGGTCTCGAAGTGCCAGAGATAGGCGGCCAGCGCTGCAAAGCGCACGGCGGGATGAATGCCGCCATCGGCATCGAATACCGGCTCGCCGAGCGTATGGAAGCGGAAGCCACCGCCACCCTGCCAATTCACCGCCTTGGATATTCCGCCCTGCTCGCCGGCAATCACCTTCTCCAGTCGCTGTAGGCAATGCGTGCGGGCGTGCTCGCCCATTTCGATGCCGATGTAGCGCCGGCCCATTTTGTGCGCTACGGCCGCCGTGGTGCCAGAGCCGAGAAAGCTATCGAGCACGAGGTCGCCGGGGTTGGTGGCGACATGCAAGATTGTATGGATGAGTTTTTCAGGCTTAGGCGTACTGAAAGGTTCTTCACCAAACAAGGCGAGCATTTCTTTCATTGCATCCTGCGTATGCCCTGCCAATTGGTGTTTCCAGAGAGACATTGGCATCATTCCCTGGTTGATTTCCGAAAGGAAATTCTTCAACGCGGGAACAGAGTTGGTGCCCTTGGCGCCCCACCAAATACGCCTTTCGGCGATGTTGCGCTCCGTGACTTCGCGGGACATTGCCCAAACGCGGGTCCGCTTCGGCCAAATTTCCTCGCCCGTATTTGGTTGGGTGATGGGGTAGAACAGGTTGGGTCTTTCGTCAGCAGAAAATCGGCAGGTGTAATCCATTGACTTCCACAGGCCGCGATGATCGTGGTCTGGGTTCTTGTATCGTCCTGTTTGATCATCGGTTAGCGGCAGCAGATGGCGTCGAAAAGCTGGGGTTTTTCGATAGCACAGCACGAGGTCGTGGACGTATCCGAACTCCTTCGTGTCCGGTGGCGGGGAGTAGCGCTTCTCCCAAGCGATTCCGCAGAGAAAATGCGATCTACCAAATACCTCATCCATCAACACCTTGAGGTAGTGTGCCTCGTTATCGTCGATGTTGACCCAAATGCTCCCATCATCTGCCAGCAACTCCCGCAGTAGCACCAGCCTCGGCCACATCATCGACAGCCACTGCGAATGCTCCAACTTGTCGTCGTAATGCTCGAAGGCGCTTTGCGTGTTGTAGGGTGGGTCGATGTAGATGCACTTCACCCGGCCACGATAGAAGGGCAATAGCGCTTTCAGCGCCAGCAGGTTGTCGCCCTGAATCAGCAGGTTTTCCGCCGCCGGATCGCCATGCCCGGACTGGAATTGCAGCAGGTGATACGGCACGTCGGCGGTAGCTTGCTGAGCCTGGGCCTTGTTGACCCAATCGAGGAAGGGCATGGTTTGCCTGAATGACAGAATTGCCGCAATTCTGCCATATGGGCAACTTCATATTGAATCTGTCTGACAGGCAAGACCGCAGGGCCGTTGGTGCGGAAAATTGCCACATGGACATAGGGCAAGCGATCAACGCCATCAGGAAGCGCAAACATCTCAAGCTGGATGCCGTCGCCTACGATGCAGGAACGGACACGGGTTATCTATCCCGAATCGAAAACGACGGGCGCAAACCATCGCTGAAAATGCTGGAGCAGATTGCGGCAGCCCTTGATACGCCGGTGTCGTCTATCTTCGCGCTGGCGGAAGGGCGAGGCGAGTCAGCCGAAATTCCTGCTGATTTTTCCGAAGGAGAAACAGACGGACTGGCCGTCGATCTGGTGCAGTTGCGTCAAAGTTTTCGTGCGCTTACAACGGCCAATCGTCGAATAGCGGTGGAATTGCTCAAGGCACTGGAGCGCACCCAAGCGTAATCGGCCCACCGCTTCACCAACATATGTCATTACCGAGCGCATATATCGGCGCTTGAAAAGTCGGCGCTGGCGAGACGGCACTCATGCCTGCCGCGCCTTCGGATTCACCCGATACCGCACATGCCCGCGCATCTGCCAGCCGGCGGCTTGGGCGTCGCGCAACAGCCAGCCGGCTTCGGTCAGTTCGTTGAGCGCTTCGGCGACGATCTCGGCATCGTCGAGCAGGCTCCACTGTTTGCGGTAGATGTCGCGGGCGGTGAAGGTTTCCTGCCCGTCGAGCGCGCCGGCCGCGATGCGCCGGGCCAGTTCGCCGGCAGCCTGACTTTGCAGCGTCTGACCGAGGGCGAAGATGCGGCGGGCGTGGGCTTCGAGATAACCACACCAGCCCTGCGCGCGGCGCGCGGCGGATTCGGACACCGGGCCGGGCGACTGGCCTTGCTGGATGGCAGCGGCTCGATCGATCAGGTGAAACAGCAGCGCCAGCGCGGCGAAGGTCTTGGGTTGCTTGGAGAGGTATTCGACTAGCAGCGGGGCAGCGTCCGGCGCTTCGATCTGGTTCAGGTGCAGGTCGTCATACCAGGCGGTGAAAATGGCTTGCCCGCCATCGTCGAAACGCAGGTGCGGAATCTTGCCGTAGCGGTCGGTTTCGGCCAGTGCCGCGAAGTCGGCGCGGCCCAGCGCATCGAAGTTGGTGAAGGCGGTATCGCGGGCGGCGGCGTCTGGGTATTCATCGACCATGCCGGTATAGGGCGCGGTGTCGGGATAGACCAGCAATTGAAAGCGTTGCAGCAGGCCATCGTTTTCCTGCCGGGCCTGATAGAGGTAGCCGCGCACCTTGTCCGGCTGGGTGCCGCCGAGAATGGATACGCACATGTTGTCGCAGATGACATGCCCGCGCCCGATGCGGTCGAGCGGAAAACTGCCGTGGCCGTTCCAGGCTTCGAGGTAGAAGGTGCGATCCTGTTCGTGGCCTTGCTTCTCCCAGCCTTTGAGCAGGCCGACGAGTTCATCGCGGAAGACCAGCATCCCGCGCGGGTTGGCGGAGAGCAGATCGTGCAGGGCTTCGATAGTGGCGTCGTTGGTGCGGAACCGTGCTTGCAGGTTGCCGGTGGGCAGGGCGGTGAGCGCGGCCAGTTCAAGCTTGATGACTGCGGCGGCGCGCGGTGCCTCAGAAAGTCGGCGCTGGCGGGACGGCGATTCTTTCTTTCCTTTGGCATCGACATAGGCGTCAGCAGCAGCGGTGGCTCGCGCGTCCTCGCGTTCGGCCTTGATGGCGGCTTCGAGTTCCTTTTTCAGAATCTTTTGCTTGATCTTGGTTTCAGGGTCGGCAGCAGCGGCCTTGGCCTGCTGGGTGCCATCCTTGGCAGCAGATTCAAGCCGGCCGAGCGCCTTGAGCATGTCGGAGAGTGCCGGGGTTTTCTTCTTCGAGGGCGGGCCGATCACGCCGCCCCAGAGGTTGGGCACCACCAGCCAATCGTCGCGGCGCTTGGGGCGGATGCCGATGCTCGCGCCCACCACGCCGGCCAGCGCTACCAGCGCGCCGACGGCGCAGTAGTCGACCGGACATTGCATGCGGTGCGCCACGTCGGCGATCCACCCGCGTAGCGGCGCGGGGATCAGATTCGTATCGAGTGGCGGCACGGGTGGAAGCTGCTGGCCGATGGCTTCGGGATCCGGCAGGGCATCGAATTCCGCCTGCCGGGCGGCGGCGAGATAGGGCGCGGGGTCGAGCCATTCACCGGCCAGCCGCTCGAAGTGGCCGCCCTCATTGCCACCCCCGGGCGGTGCAAGAAATGGCTGTGAGAGTTTTTCGGCGCAGGCGTCCAGGCCGGGCAGTGCCAGCGCAGCGGCAAACTGCCGATAAGTGCCGGGCCAGTCTCGCGCCGGCACGGGCGCGGCTAGTGGCAGGATGACGCGCAGGCGCGGTGCCGTGGGCGTGCTCCGTTTGGTGGTGTAGATCGCGCAATCCATGCCGGCCAGCGCGGCACGGGTGCGATCGAGGTCAGCGTCTTTGTCGATGTCGAGCACCAGCGCGGTCATGGCAATCACATTGGCGTCGTGGCGGGTCGCGCCTTCCTTGAATTCGGCATAGATCAGTGCCGGCACGGCTTCGGGGTCGGCAGCGCGCGGTGCGGCCTGCATTTCTCTGAACCGCTCGACGACAGACGCCCACGGGGTTGCCGCCGGCTCGATCTGGTTGGACTTGACGCCGCCTTTTTGCACGGCGTAGCGCAACACTCTGTCCAGTGTGTCAGTGCCCGCTTCCGGGTTTGGCGAAAGATTTTCAGGTGCGTTCATGTGGTGGTGCTCCATGCGCCAAGTTCCTTGGCGGCGGCGACGAAGCCGAGGCCATAGCGCGCCATGTGAAAGTCCAGCACGCCGCGTCCGTGTGCGCCGCACTCGGGAACGTGGCAACGGAATGCGCCGCTGGCAAGATTCACCGTCAGGCTGGGGTGGGCGTCGTCGTGGAACGGGCAGCGCGCCGAGGCATTGCGACCCGTTGGGCGCAGACGCTCAAGCTCGGTGACGTAGTAGGTCAGCGGATCGGGCAGGCGGGCGCGGTCGAAGTAGCCGCGATTCACCAACATTCCCGCCTGCATCTTGCGCATCGCAGCCGCCCTATGCTGCGCGGCGCTTGGCCTGAGCGGTGCTGTTCAAACCGCCCTTTGCCGACAACCAGGCGTCGACGTCGGCTTTGAAATAGAAGATGCGACCGATTTTGACGAACTTCGGGCCGGTGCCGTAGCTGCGCATCATGGCCAGGGTTTTGATGGCCAGACCGGTATAGATCGCGGTGTTCTTCACGTCCATACGGCCGTCTGGGTAGCTCACGACTTGCAGGTGCTTCATTTCGGGGTTGGTCATGTCAGTCCTTTAATGTGTTGTAAGACATTCACAGATTACAAGAGCACTAAAGGTATTGTCAAAGAAGTTCTTGGATGCTAGACTTTCTCAGAAGCTAATAGAACCTTTGAACGAGAGGACATGACATGGCAACCGAAAATCCGGCAAGCAAGCGTAAGGGCGGGGGTGGGAAGTTGGAGCGGTCGGAGACCGTAACCGTGCGGCTAGACCCGCAACTGCACTACTTGGCGGGCCTGGCAGCGCGCAAACATCGGCGCACTCTATCCAGCTTCATCGAGTGGGCAGTGAAGAACAGCTTTGAGGATGTCGAGATGTACCACGGCAACGGCTACAACGGCGACGAGTCTGTTTTTCTCAAGGATGTAGAGGCTCGCTTGTGGGATGTCGATCCGGCCGAGCGTTTTGCACGACTGGCGATTCTTTATCCCGATCTACTTACACACGAAGAGCAAGAGCGCTGGAAGATGCTGACGGACAGCCAGATTCTTTCGGTAGCCGTTCGCCGCCAAAACGATCAGCGAATCTGGAACTGGTCGATATTGGAGGACGTGACCTTCCCAGTGCTGCGCCACCATTGGGATGGGTTGCTTGCCGCCCATGCAGGAGGTACGGATGCGGCTCGGGAATGGGTTAGCGAAATGCAGACCAAGGTAACGACGGGCAAGATTTACAAAAACGGCAAGCCGGTTTTTGACGACGTAATCGACGACATCCCGTTTTGATCGGAGGCAATCATGGCCAAGACCTTTACCAAGCTGACCCGCCCCGCCATCCGCAAACTGGTTGCCGGCGAAAAACTCAACGAGCACGGCATCACTTTCGAGCGGCAGGCCAGCGGCGACGGTGTGTTCACCGTTAATGTCAT
>SXGU01558768.1_pt1 | contig 10623 bp, 10 predicted proteins | sample 3174531 | NCBI WGS metagenome assembly SXGU01 (sample SAMN11356863, study PRJNA531348) | freshwater metagenome | isolation source: freshwater sample F1-140 | place: China: Fuxian Lake, Yuxi | collected 2017-12-25 | reverse complement strand
GTGAAGTTTCCCGGAGTGTTGGAGTCGATTGATGGAAAATTCATGGCGGCATTTGTCCGCGCCACGAAACCGGCGAAGTAGCGCCGCGCACGACCACGCACAGGAGAATCGACGATGAGCGCAACCACCCAGACGATACTGAGACCCGCAACCACGCGCGACCGCGAAGCGATAGAGGCGCTGCTACACGCCGCGCAGCTGCCGAGCGAGGGTGTGGCCGAGATTCTCCATGCGAAGGCCGCTGACTTTGTAGTGGCTGAGCAGGGGAGCGGGGTCGTCGGGGCCGGCGGCCTGGAGATGACAACCGACGGTGCGCTGCTGCGATCGGTGGTGGTTCGAGATGACCTTCGTACGATGGGCTTGGGCCGGCGGATTGTGGAACGCTTGGTGCACGAAGCGGATTGCCGCGGTGTCGCTCTCTTTTTGCTCACGACCACGGCGGATAACTGGTTCCCCCGCTTTGGGTTTGAACGGGTGGAGCGGACCGCTGTGCCGACCGCGATTGGGGAGACGTGGGAATTCAAGACGGGGTGTGCGCAGACGGCGGTTGCGATGGTGAGGGCGAAAGGCGGGTAACGACGGCAAACTGCAGGGAACTGCAGGACGTGGGAGGACGTGGGAGGAGAACCACGGACGTCAATGCCCGTGCTCGTCCTCAGGTGTCCTCCGACGTCCCGTCGTGCCCCGTAGTACCCCGACGCTGTAACCAATTGCCCGGACGGTCCGTAGTCCGAGCATGATCATCTTACTCGCGCTGATCTTGCTGCTCAGCCTCGCACTGGTCCCGCTCGGCCTCCCCGGCATCTGGCTGATGGTGCTGGCCGCGACGGCGTATCTCTGGTTTGCCCCGGTCGCACCGTTTGGGTGGCTGGTGATCGTGGGCTGCGTCGCGATTGCGACGGTGGCCGAGGTGCTCGAGTTCGTCCTCTCGGCCAGCTACACCAAGAAGTACGGCGGGTCCACACGCGGCGCGTGGGGCGCGCTGGTGGGTGGGCTCGTGGGCGCTCTCATCGGCGTACCGATCCCGATCATCGGGTCGGTCATCGGCGCATTTGTCGGCGCCTTCGGCGGCGCGTTGGTGATGGAACTATCGCGTGGCGCAACTGGCGAAGGCGCGACGCGCGCTGCAACAGGCGCCACCATTGGCCGCGCGATTGCGATGGCGCTCAAGGTCGCAGCCGCCTGTATGATTGCGGCCTGGATCCTGGCGGCCGCGCTGCTCTAGCGCCCCGGTAGTCGTCGGCCCGCGGTGCGGGCCGACATATTGTCACCGGTGATCACGGTCCATCAGGGCGACAACCTCGACGTCCTCCGCTCGTTTCGAGCGGGGTCGTTCGACTTCATTTACATCGACCCGCCGTTCAACACGGGGAAGTCGCAGCGTCGTGTGGCCCTGCGCACTACGCAGGACGACGCGGGCACGCGATCGGGATTTGCGGGCAAGCGGTACCGCGCCGAAAAGGGCGCGGCGGCCAGCTACAGCGACCAGTTCGACGACTATCTCGGATTTCTCGAGCCGCGGTTGCGCGAGGGATTTCGTCTGTTGTCGCGCGCAGGCGGAATGATGGTGCATCTCGACTACCGCGAGGTGCACTACGTGAAGGTGCTGCTGGACACGATCTTCGGACGCGCCTCGTTCATCAACGAGATCGTGTGGGCGTACGACTATGGCGCGCGCACGACGAAACGGTGGAGCGCCAAGCACGACACGATCCTCTGGTATGCGCGCGATCCGGAGCGGTTCACCTTCCGCGCTGAGGAGTCCGATCGACTCCCCTACATGGCGCCGGGGCTCGTGACGCCCGAGAAGCGCGCGCGCGGCAAGATGCCGACGGACACGTGGTGGCATACCATCGTGAGCCCGACGGGACGCGAGAAGACGGGATATCCCACTCAGAAGCCGCTGGGGATTCTCGAGCGAATCGTGAAGGTGCACACGAAGCCGGAGGACCGGCTGCTCGACTATTTCGCGGGCAGTGGATCGTTTGGTGATGCGGCGGATCGGCATGGCCGCGATGTGACGCTCGTCGATTCGAATCCACAAGCGATTCAGGTAATGCGGCGGCGATTCACCGGCCGGTCGGTGGAGTTCGTGGGCCGGTAACTCAGGAGTCGAACCAGGAGGATTCGGACTGTCCGTCCGCGGTCCTCACCACAGGTCCCGCGGTGCCCCGTCGGGGTGTCCTACTGATACTGCACGTACAGAACTCGCGGCCAGAGCTTGAGAATCTCGGCGATGGTCGTCCGCGGGTTGTCGTTGCGCGGCTTGAAGAACTGCTTCCAGCCGACGAACTGCACCGGCTCCGCCTTGATCCAGCTGCGGAACGTGCTGCGCTTGAGGGTTGGCGAGCCAAAGCCATCCATATGGATCACCACCTGCACGCGCGGGTCGAGCTTGATCTCTTTGTAGTTCGTGAGCCCCTTCTTGGTGAAGCGGTGCACCACGAACACTTTCGGTGGCACGTTGTGCTTCGTCACCAGGTCAGCGAGAAACGAGGTCGCATAGTTCACGTCGGATGCATCCATCGTGCCGATGCGTTTTCCAGGGAGCCCGCCGTTCTTCATCATGAACTCGGGATCCACACCGAGGTGGAAGTTCGGTCGTGAAAGGAACCCGGCGAGGCGCGGCAGCTCCTGCTGGAGCGTGGACAGCCCGACCTGGATGTCGAGAAAGACAATCGCATCGCGGCGCTTCGCCCACCCAGCGACGCGCTCGATCAGCGCCGAGTCCATCCGGGCGCGGTACTTGCCATCGCTACCGGCGCTGGCCTGCGCGACCACGGCAATCAGGTGCAGCGCCGGCTGCACCGGCGTCGCGGGATCGGCCTTGTTCCACGCGGCCACCTCGTCATCGAGGCGACGCAACATCTCGTCCACGGGATACTCGCCCAGCACACCCATGCGGGTGGAGAGCGGATTGCCATAAAACGCGATGATGCGTTTGTGGGGCAGGATAGATCCAGGGAGTGGATCGGGCCCCTTCACCGGCCACATGGCATTGATCGTCGAATCGCGACGCGCAGCGGCGAGGCTCTCTGCGTTCACGCGCGGCGGGCGCGGAACCGTATCGGACGCCCGTTTCGTAGCCGTGGACTGCTTTGTTGCGCCGGACGAACTGGCCGGCGCTTTCGCGGGCGCCTTCGTCGCCGCTTTTTCCGGTGCAGACTGCGCAGAAAGGACGAAGGGGAGAGCGGCGGCGGCGATGAGTGCAGGTGCCGGCGCGAGCAGCTTGAAGATGCGGTGGGGTATCATCGCCGCGAAAACTAGCGAGGCGCAGCCCTTCGCTGGGTCAGGGGCCAATAATCTCGATGCGATGGTCGGCGCGAATTACATACTGACCACCCACTTCGAGTTCCAGCTGGACGATATAGGCGCCCTTGCTGAGGGTCGAGATGTCCAGTTCCAGAGCGCGCGGGGTGATGCGTCCGCCGATCGCGGACATGTCCCGCACCGAGACGCTCACCGGCGTTGTCTCGCGTGCCCTTCCGCGCCGACGGAGAAATCCTCCTCCCTCGTCCTCGACCTGGCGCACAACGGTGAGCGAGATCTTCATTGACTCGCCAGCCGGATCCGTGCCGTATGCTTCCCAAAAGACGCCAAGCTTGTCGCCGGCTCGCACGCGCTCCGTGGGCAGGGCGTGCGGAATGGCCTCGTCCGCCGTGGCCGGAAATGCGCCATAGGGCTTGAAGAACAAGAGGTCGGAGACGCTGACGCGCGCGCCCACTGCGTACGGCGGACTGATGCCGTAGCGCGCGCGGGCCACGGCGTACTTGGCCGGCGCAGCAAGTTCAGCACTCATGATCAGTGGGCCCCACGGCGCGCGCACCGTCAGGATGCCGTCGGCAGGGCCGGCCGACCTGCGCGTTTGGAAGGGGCGAACCACATCGCCAGCGGAGACCGTGAGCGCTGCCTCGAGCGGCGTGTTCAGGAACTCGGGAAATGACCGGGCCGTGTAGGCCACGACAATCATCGCCGTGTCGCCGCGGCGGAACATGGCCTTCTGGTGCTCAAGCGCCTTGAAGATCTTGGCATAGGGCGGGGCGTAGCGGCCGATTACGGGCGGCAGCTGCAGGCGCCAGTCCGCGGAGTCGGAGACGGCTGGATTGTTCAGCACGAACCCGGCCGGGATGTATCGATACGCGGGCACGGGCTCGTGACTGATCACCGAAAACGCATTTGGATCGCGCGGCCCGGCCGGCGGTCCGCGCATCCAGTGGGTCGGCCATCCAAATCGCAGCATCAGCTCGCGCTCGTCGTCGTCAAAGCCGAACTGATGCGGCGTCGCGGCATCCTTCATCATCAACGCCATCGTCATGCGCGCGAAATACTCGGTGCGCGAATCGTTGCCATGCATCAGATAGAGCGTTCGCGCAAACCACCAGGCACGGTTCTCGTACTCGCGCCGCTTCGGATCGTCGCAGTTCAACCGGCGATACGACTGCAGGGCATCGGGGTCGAGCAGCATCGACATGTCACGCCAGGCGCACTGATCTCGAGGCAGCATCTTGCTGATGCCAATCGCATACGTGCTGTCGGCACGTTCGTACTCGCCAAGCATATGGAACGAGAAACCGGCCATGACATCGCACCACCAGGTGCCGTTGTTGCATTGGCGGGCGGCCAGCAGCGCATCGGCCGGGCGCGCGTCCTCCGTCAGGTACCGCACGCGCTGCGCAAGGATCCAGGTGTCGTTCGGCAGCTGCGTGGCCAGCGAGTCGAGAGCCTGAGTGAGTGCCTTGCGACGCTGCCCAACCGACACGAGTTCGGGTGATGGGGCGGCGGTTTCGTCGTACCAATAGCAGAACCGACCGACGGTTTCATCGCAGGTGCCTGGCTTGCCCCCGCGGAAGCCGGGAAGATTGGCGCGCCGGAAGCGTTCGAACTCGGCTTGGAGCAGCCGCGCCCGCTGACCCGGCGTTAGCGCCGAGTCGGGAGCCGCCGTCGGCGCCGTCTGCGTGGGATTCGTACGAATGATTTGCGCCGCTGCGTGCGACGCAGGGACGAGGCAGGCCGCGACAACGACAGCGGCGACGTGGAAATTGAGGCGGGGCATTCCCGTGGTAGTACCCATCACGTCATAAAAAGGGCCTCGGGAACGCCGCGGCGCCACTCCCTTGCGGGGCGCCGGTGACGCCCCAATGACGGGACGGTCCGAGCCTGTCCAACGTTCAGGGGTGCAGGACGTCGCGGTGGCGGCGTCTTCCGGCAATCTTTCCAACTGTGATCACCTTCGAAATGCTCCACCCCGACGTACCGACCCCGGCCCGCGGAACGGCGGCCAGTGCGGGTTACGATCTCGCGGCCTACCTCACCGGGCGAACCGTCCGGGTCTGGGCAGGCGGCATCGCGTCAGAGCGAGCGGTCACGGTGCGGGACGGTGCGGCCGTGCTCGACCTGGCGCCCGGCGAAAAAGCCCTCGTACCGCTCGGCTTCAAGGCGAAACTTCCCTTGGGCACCGAGGCGCAGGTGCGCCCACGCTCAGGAACGAGCGTCAAGACCGATCTCGTCATCGCCAACGCACCGGGCACCATCGACCCGGACTACGCCGACGAGTGGTGCGTGCCCGTCAAGAATGGGGGTACCGGCACGCTTACCATCCGGCATGGCGAGCGGATCGCGCAGGCGGTATTTGCCCGTTTCGAAACGCACGACTTTGCGCTCGGCGTCGTGGAGCGCAGCACAGACCGGGCGGGAGGATTCGGGTCCACCGGATCGTCATCATTGCAACCGCAGCGCCCGCAGTAGCACTTACAGTAGTTCGTGCAGTAGCCCCCAGACTTGCTATTCCGTTCTAATCCGAGTTCCACGGAGCATTTCATGAAGCTCATTGTGACAACACAGGCCGCACTCGTCAGCGCGCTTGTTCTTCCGACCGCACTTCTCGCGCAAGGCGGCGCAGCGTCGGCGCCGCGAGCCGCCACCGCGACTCCGCGCATCGACCAGTCCACGCTGCCCAATGGTCTCCGGCTGCAGCTGCTGGAGGATCACTCCAAGCAAGTGGTTTCTGTCTCCATGTGGTACGACGTGGGCGCCCGCGATGAAGTCCAAGGCAAAACCGGCTTCGCGCACCTGTTCGAACACATGATGTTCCAAGGCTCGGCCAACATCAAAAAAGCCGAACACGGGCAGCTGATTGAGCGCGCCGGCGGCCAACTGAACGCGAACGCGCAGTATGAGATCACCCGCTACTACCAGGTGGTGCCGAGCAACCGGATCAACCTGGCGCTGTGGCTCGAGGCGGAACGACTTCGGTCGCTTACGGTGAATGCCGAGAATCTCAAGAACCAGATTCAGGCCGTGCAGGAAGAACGACGGCTTCGCGTGGATAACGCAGCGTACGGCAAGGCGATCTGGGAGTCGACGCTCCCGCTGTTCGATCTCGCAAGCTGCTTCCCGTATGCGCACTCATTGATCGGCTCGATGGAGGACCTCAGCTCGTCCACGGTCGAAGATGTGAAGGCCTTTCACTCCAAGTACTACGCCCCGAATAATGCCGTGCTCACGATCATGGGCGATTTCAACACGGCCGCGGTGAAGAAGCTGGTCAATGAGTATTTCGGCGGGATTCCGCGGCAGCCCGACCAGCCAAAACCGACCTGCGACCAGAAGTTCAACACGGGGCAGGTGAAGGTCACCGTCGCAGATGAGAAGGCGACGCTGCCGGCGATCCTGGCGCTCTATCGCGCACCGGCCTCGGGCCACGCAGACACCCCCGCACTGGACCTGCTGACGACAATCCTCGGCTCGGGCGAGAGTTCACGATTCAACCGCGTGCTTGCGCGCGAAAAGAAGCTCGCCGTCGGACAGCAGACGATGCTCAACCCATTCGGTCCGCGGCGCGGTCCCGGGATGTGGCTCGCTCTCACCGTGGCAAATCAGGGCGTGCATCCCGACTCGCTCACCAGGCATCTGGAAGCGGAAATTGCGCGCGTGGCTTCTGAGGGCGTGAGCGAAGGTGAACTCACCAAGGCGCGGAATCAGTATCGGGCGGCGCGCGTCAACGAGCGGCAGCGCGCGTTCGACATGACTGAGGCAATACAGAACGCGACGTTCTATCTCGGTTCCCCTGATGCGGTATTCACCGATCTGGACCGATACAACAAGGTCACGGTTGCAGACATCAAGCGTGTCGCGGCCACCTATCTCAACCCTGCCAACTCGCTCATCGTGACCGTCACACCGGGCGCGACGCGCGGAGGGCCCGTTCCATGAAGATGCGATTCGCTGGTCTGACGTCACTCGCCACGTGCGCGTTGATCGCAGCAAGCGCCGGGGCGCAGCAGTTCCCGACCGCCCCGCCGGCGGCCCTCCCAGTGGCGCCGGCGCAGTTCCCGCCTTTCCAGCAAGCCACGCTATCAAACGGCATGCGGTTACTGGTGGTGTCGAATCGGCGGCATCCGATTCTCTCGATGTCGCTGGCCCTGCCAGCCGGCTCGCGGTTCGACCCCGCCACGAAAGCCGGCACTGCGGAGATGGTTGCGGCGCTGCTGACCAAAGGAGCCGGTGCCCGCGATGCGGATGCCGTGTCGGCCGCAATCGAAGGCGTCGGTGGCACACTGGTGGCGGCCGCGGCCTCCGACTTTCTCTCGGTCAGCGCCGGCGTGCTCTCCGAGAACGCCGCACTCGGTTTCTCGCTCCTGGCCGATGCCGTTCTGCGCCCGACCTTCGCGGCGTCGGAAATCGATCTCTATCGCACACAAACGCTTTCCAATCTGCAACTCGAGCAATCGCAGCCGCCGGCCATCGCGGGGCGCGTCTTTGCCGAGCATCTGTACGGTGCGCATCCGTATGGCCGACGCGCCGACGCTGCTTCGGTGAAGAACATCACCCGGGACGATCTCGTGGCGTTCCAGAAGGGGCGCCTTCGGCCCGGCGGTGCACTGCTCGTGTTGGCTGGCGACATCACGCTGGCACGCGCACAGCAGATGGCAGAGGCAGCGTTCAAGGGGTGGACGGGCGCTGCAGCGGCGCAGCCGGTCGCGGACGCTGTGCCGGCCCCGCGCAAGGCGACTGAGATCGTGCTGGTGCATCGTCCCGGGTCGGTGCAGTCCAACATTGTGGTTGGCAATCTCACCTGGCTGCCGGGCGATCCACGCAACTACGCGGCGACATTGGCCAACCGCATTCTTGGCGGCGGCAGTGACTCACGCCTGTTCATGATCCTGCGAGAACAGAAGGGTTGGACGTATGGCGCCTCCTCGTCGCTGACCCGGTACAAGGGCATGGGCAACTTTTCGGCGACAGCCGAAGTTCGCACCGAAGTCACAGACTCTTCGCTTACCGAGTTGCTCGGCCAGATGCGACGCATACGGTCCGAACCGATTCCCGCGAAGGAGTTTGACGACGCCAAGTCGGCGCTTGTGGGAATCTTCCCGCTGCAGGTGGAGACGGCCGACCAGGTGGCAGCTCAGGTGTCGCGTGCGCAGCTGCTTGGGCTCGCGCCCAACTATGTGCAGACGTACCGGAGCCGGCTTGCGGCGGTGACGCCTGCAGCAGCGATGGAGGCCGCAAAGGCGGCGATCCAGCCCGACGCCGCCCTCGCAGTGGTCGTGGGTGACGGCGCGAAGATCTACGAAAAACTTGCGGCGATTGCGCCGGTGAAAATCGTATCCGTGGACGGCGCGACGCTCCGTCCGGAAGACCTCGTGGTCAAGGCCTCCGCGCTCGCTGCCGACGCGTCCAAACTCGTGGCGCGCACGGATTCATTCGCTGTGTTCGTGCAGGGCAATCCCTTCGGGTTCCAGCGCGCCGTGCTCGAGAAGACGGCCACCGGCTGGAAGTATGTCGAGGACGTGAACCTCGGACCAATCGTTCAGCAACGTACGGAAGTGAATTTTGGCGCCGATCTTGCACCCAGGTCCGTGGCACAGAGCGGCAAGACGCAGGGGCAGGATGCCAAGATCGAGGTGTCGTATGCGGGGGGTCGTGCGAAGGGTTCCGCAACGACGCCTGGCCCAACAGGACCCAAGACCATCCAGGTCGATGCGGAAATTGCCGCGGGGATGATTGACGACAACATGCTGGCGCCGCTGCTCCCGACGTTTGCGTGGAGTTCGGGGGCAAAGCACGCCGTCAGCGTCTTCCAATCGGGCAAGGGAGCGCCGATGACGATGACGCTGACGGTGTCCGCTGAAGAGTCGGTCACTGTGCCGGCGGGCACCTTTGCGGTGTGGAAGGTGGACGCCACTGGCGGCGAGCAGCCGGTGACGTTCTGGATTGAGAAGGCTGCGCCGCACCGCGTCGTGAAGATCGGCATGGTCGGTGCCCCTGTGGAGTTTCGATTGGTGAAGTAGCTTGGAGGCGTGGTGAATTACCCGCATCCCGATACGCCGTTCGCTCGAGCCATGTGGTGCGTGGCGCACCACCGCTCGCACGAACTGCAGGTTGACGGATTGATTGCTGAGGAGCGCGCGGCGGTACGTGCCGTGCTCACGCGGCAACTGGTTCACGCGCGCTCACGTCAGGTGAAGAACCGCGTGATGGAGGCGATCCTGGTGGGCGCCTTCCTCGTATTGGGTGTCTTCCTGATGATGGTCGGGCCGCTGGAAATGATTGGCGGCGAGCGCGGCCTGATGATCTACAGCAAGGCGCTGCTCTATGGTCTGCTGCTCGTGTTTGTTGCGATCACGATTGCCGGTGCGGACCATCTGCGACGGCGCCGCAACACACGTGCACGTGGCATTGCTCGCGCGATCAACGATCTCCAGGCCGCCATCGCCCAGATTGACGCCGTGTCCTGAGCTGCGGACGACCATCCGCCGCTCGAGCGGAGCATCGTTCAGGGCTCGATGATCACGCCGGCAGGAAGCGTAAAGGTCGCGGTGGCACCCGCAGTGACGCCGCGCGCGGCGAACCACCCCTTCGGCGCCTCGAGCGCGTAGCGGAAAAACCCGCCCGCGAAGTGCAGGGTCTCGGTATTGCGAGTCATCTCGGAAATGCTGACGACCACCTTGTTCGCGTCGAGAAACGCGATCGCAAGGTCAAAGTGGGTGTCTTTCATCCAGAACGGCGCGAGTTGCGGATGCTGGTCGCTGGCCCAAACGAAGAGCATTCCGCTGTCAGCGGCTATGGCTGGGCGATTCGAAAGCCCAGTGCTTCGCGCGGTGCGCGAGGCGGCAATCTCGGCCTTCACCGTACCGCCGGCGAACGCGACGGCAACAGTGGTGGTTGACGGGGTCGGGCCGGGGTCGGGCGTCACCGGCCCGGCGTCGCTGCAGGCGAGGCTGCCGGCGACGAAGGCGAGCGCGGTGAGCACGGTGGCGGTGCGCATGGTGTGAAAGTACCCAGATCAGCGCGGCTTTCGCGCGCCCTTCTCGCCGATCGGGGTGCGGCGCACTTTGCCGGCCCGAATGGCTTCATCGCCGAACCGTTCGCGCACGCGGTCAATTGCGCGTGAGAGGTCACGGTCGCGCAGATCCTCAATGCGTACCGGGGCCACGGGCGTCGCCGCTGGGCCGGCTGTGAGCGCAATGTCGAGCTGCTCGGCGTCGCGAGCGGCACGGAAGTTGGATAGGGAAACGCCAACAAGGCGCGCTGGACGGGGGTGCTTGGCGCGGAGTTCAGCCAGGAGCGTAAGCGCGGTGTCGACGACGGCTCGGTCGGATTCAATCGGCTGAGGCAGCG
>SXGU01239012.1_pt1 | contig 10625 bp, 8 predicted proteins | sample 3174531 | NCBI WGS metagenome assembly SXGU01 (sample SAMN11356863, study PRJNA531348) | freshwater metagenome | isolation source: freshwater sample F1-140 | place: China: Fuxian Lake, Yuxi | collected 2017-12-25 | reverse complement strand
CGCGGCAAGTGCGGCAAGCGATCGACGACTTTGTTGAAGTCTACAACGAAAAGGCAGCGCCGTTTGAATGGAAGAAGGCAGTCGTGTTCCCTTCCGGCCCCAAAGCCAAGTACTCTGACTTATGCAACTAGGTACTAGCGTATCACTACGCTAGGTAATGGGCCTAAAAAACTAAGGAACTCGCGAATCTGTAACTTTCAGGTCGCGCACCCCCGGTTTATGAGACAGTTGACACGGGGGGGGGGGATGATTGATAGAATCCACACGTCGTGAGCCAGAACTAGAAATGGATATCCGGCGAAAGTATGGCGTGCCGGCGAGGAGGCCAAAATGAGCGTGAGGGATTCACAGCAGACTGCGGTACGCGTTGCTTTAGCGTTGGTTTTTGGGATGGTTTTATCCGCGCAGACGCCAACGGCCGAGATCGCCGGCAGGATTACCGACTCGACGGGTGCGGCAGTCCCAAGAGTTACTGTCACTGCGACGAACATGAATACCGGTGTCCAGAGACAGACCATTACCCCACTGGACGGTTACTACACAGTTCCCCTCTTGCGGCCCGGCGAATACCGAATCACCATCGAAAAGGAGGGATTCCGGACAGTCATACGGGAGGGGATCCAATTGGTAGTGCGGCAGGTGGCCCGAATCGATTTCGTGCTCGCAGTGGGCGCCGTCACCGAGACCGTCACGGTAACCGCGGCGGCTCCGCTGCTGGAAAGCGAGACCGCCACCATCGGGCAGTTGGTGGACTCCAAGCGCATCCAGGAAATCCCCTTGCGCGGGCGCAATCCGTACGGCTTGGTGGGCTTGATCCCCGGTGCTCGCGTTCCCGTTTCCTGGCAAGACCTGCCGGTCGATATGAATCTGAGCCAATACGCCAGCATCGGCGGAGCGCGCGGCAATCAGAATGAGTTTTTGCTCGACGGAGTCCCCAACACCAACGTGGTTTCCTCGGGGCCGAATATTTTCCCCAGTCCTGATTCTCTCCAGGAATTTAAGGTCGAGACCAGCAGCCACAGCGCGGAATATGGCCGTGCGGCCGGCGGGGTCTTCAGCGTGGTAACCAAGTCGGGGACCAACACGCTGCACGGCAGCGCCTGGGAATTCCATCGCGACCAGCGCCTGAACGCTAACGATTTTTTTGCCAATCGCGCGGGCTTGCGCAAGCCGGTATTCACGTTTAACCAGTTCGGAGCGACCCTCGGCGGACCGGTTCGACGGGACAAGACGTTCTTCTTCGGAAGTTACGAAGGAGCCCGCCAGCGGCAGGGGATCGTCTACCTGGGCCAAGTGCCCACGGCGGCTGAACGCGCGGGAGACTTCAGCGAGGTACGCACAGCCCAGGGGCAGCCAATCCTTATCTACGATCCGCTCACTTCCCGCAGCGACCCGGCCAGTCCAGGCAGAAGCATTCGGGATGCTTTCTCGAACCAAATCGTGCCGCGCACTCGCCAGAGCAAAGTAGCTCTCGCCTTGCAGGACTATCTGCCCCTGCCCAATACACGCGGCTCGAACTTCACCAATGCGGGGAACTTCATTTCGGCGAATTCCGACGCGGTAAACAAGGATATTTTCATGGTTAAGGTCGACCATGCCGTGAGCCGGAAGCAGTCTCTCGGCGGGTCCGTCCACTATGACCGGGCGCCGTGGAATCGGCCAAATGCATACGGAAACGTCGCGACGCCGACGTGGGGCCCGCAGGTTTTCGAACGGCGCGGCGTGGTCGTGGACGACACTTACACGCTGAACCCCACAACGGTCTTGGACTTCCGCTACGGTCTGAGCCGCCTCACGAATCTACGCCTTCCCCTGAGCTACGGGCTGGACATCACCACGTTGGGTTTCCCGGCCAGTTACGCGAGCGCCACCAAGGTACCTAGCGTCCCCGAGATTGCCGTGGTCGGCTTTGCCGGCTCCTTCTCAGGGAATCCGGTTCTGGGCAATCAGCGACTGCTCGGAGCGAGCGATGTCATCATCTTCGGTCTCGACACCCACTCCTGGAACGGCAGCGTGAGCAGAGTACAAGGCAAGCACAGCCTGAAGGCAGGCATCGATTTTCGCCTGATTCGGAGTAACACGTGGCAGGTTACCGAAAAGGTCTTTTCCTTTGATCGGGCTTTTGTGCAGGGGCCTGATCCTACCCGGGCCAGCACCACTGCAGGCTATGGCTACGCCTCGTTTCTGCTTGGAACCCCGGCTGGCGGCACCACGGCGTTATCTCCCGCCATCGCCGCGCAGTACCAATACTACGCCGGATATGTTCAGGACACCTTCCGGGCTACGCCCAGGCTTACGTTGAATCTCGGCTTGCGATACGAGTACTCCGCTCCCCGTACGGACCGCTTCAACCAACTGACCAACTTCGACGTGAATGGCGCCGTTCCACTGGCCGCACCCGGCTTGAATCTTCGCGGGGTTCTGCAATTCCCAGCAACGGGTGGACTGCCCCGCGGCCAGACCAATCCGGACCGCAATAACTTCGCGCCGCGATTCGGGCTCTCCTATCAGATCAGCCGCAAAACGGTCGTCCGGGGTGGCGGTGGCGTCTTTTATGCGCCGCTGCAGAGTGGCACGGGGGCAGACGGGTTAAGCGGTTTCTCCGCACAAACCGCCGTGCTGACATCGCTCGATGGAATCACCCCGCTCGACTTTCTCGACAACCCTTATCCCAGAGGCATTGTTCAGCCCACGGGCGGCAGCTTGGGGTCGAAAACGTTGTTGGGGCAGAGCGTGGCCTATGTGCAGCGGGGCGAGGTGACCCCCTACTCCCTCCAATGGAATGCGGACGTCCAGCACCAGCTTCCCGGAGCAGTGCTCTTCGACGTAGCCTACGTCGGAAGCAGGGGCGTCAAGCTCGCCGGGGGCCGCACCTGGAACCAGTTACCGGACCAGTATCTGGGTCTCGGCAATGACCTGCGCACACTGGTGGCCAATCCGTTCTTCGGCCAAATCGCGCAGGGGCCGCTCGGCGCCGCAACCGTGGCCCGGGCACAATTGCTTCGGCCGTTTCCACAGTTCGGAGATGTGACCGCGGCGAGTTCCGGATTCGGGAACTCGATATACCATTCCCTGCAGGTCAAAGCGGAGAAGCAATTCGCGAAAGGCCTGACGTTCCTGGCCTCCTACACATTTTCCAAACTGATCGACGATGTGGGCGGGCCCTTCGCTGGCGAAGCGACCGGCGCCGCGGGAATCCAGAATTGGAACAACCTGCGCGCTGAACGGGCCGTTTCAAATCTTGACCAGCCCCACAGCTTAGTCGCCAGCTACATCTGGGAGTTACCCTGGGGGCCCGGCAAGAGGTTCATCGGCGGCGATCAGGGCGTAATTGGCAAGATCGTTGGAGGCTGGCAGGTCCAGGGAGTGACAGCCTTTCAGTCGGGCTCGGCAATCGGGGTCTCAGCTTCACCCAACACGACGTTTTCGCAAGGTGGCGGCCAGCGGGCGAACTGGACCGGCAACAGCGCAAATCTGGGGAGTGCAGCCACCATCGACCGCTGGTTTGATACATCGCAGTTTTCCGCACCGGCGCCTTATACGTTCGGAACTGCCAGCCGCTCCATGGGCAACGTCCGGGCCGCTGGAACCAGGAACTTTGACTTCACCATCGCCAAGAACACCTCGATTCGGGAGGAGCACCGCATCCAGTTTCGCGCGGAGTTTTTCAATCTCTTTAACACACCGTGGTTCAGCCCGCCTGGCGGTGTGTTGGGTACTCCGACCTTCGGCATCGTGAGCTCTCAGATGAACCGGCCGCGGGTAATACAACTCGGCCTGAAGTATAGCTTTTAACCATGATGGGGCGGGTTTTGAAGTGCGGGCGCCGCTCCAGTCGAGCGAAGCCTTCACATGACTCCGCTGGGTAGCAGGTTCCATGCTTGGCCCGGATCTCAGGCGACGCTCGTGTGTGCTCCGTGGACGATCGAGAAAACGTGGATCGTCCCCCTTTCGCTGACGCCTTGATAGCTCCGGCGCGGCGGAGGTCGCGGCGCTCCCGAATCCACGCGGAGACCGCCCCCATTCGCGGCGGGATAATGCGGCGAACCAAGTGAACGCCACCGTTTCAAAAGAACGCCGCAGGCGAAAGATTGAAGAACTTTGCCAGACCGCGGATACGCGTTTTGCTCAGATCGCGCTTGCCGTTCAGGACCGACGATACGACGCTCCGCGAGCCGAACACTGGAAGAAGGTCGGCTCGCGCGAGACCGCCGTGCTCCATCAGATAGCGCAGCACATCGAGCCCGGATGCCTCCGGCAATTCGAGTTTTCCATCTCCTCCCCGCTCAGAATCTCGCCTGCTTCGGCGCGTAGATCCAGCTTTTCCAGCATTGCCACGCTGCGCTCAAACTCTTCGTCCGTCTGAATAACCTTCGGACGCGCGCGGGCGAGCAGCGCCCCGTACTTAGGCGTTCCAATAGACGTGATCATCTTTACCTCCTTTCTTCTCTCACCGCCGCCAGCCTCCCCTCTCGTATTCCTTGTGCGTCAGCAGCCCTTTCACGTACAAACGCCGCATTACAAACGCAGGCGAGACGATCAGCCGGTACCGGTTCCCGCAAATATTAGAAGCTGAACGTACGGCATACTCACATCTAAGCCATCAGTAAATGCCGCTGGAGGAACGGGACCGTACTGTGGAGGAGGACTACCGTCTTTCATTTGGCCGCCGGTATAGTCGCCCTCAACTGCATTAGGGCCTCGCGGATCGAAATACCCGGTAGTTTCAGTGTTGAGGTGCCGTATCGAATAGATATTCCCGGGGCGCGGATCGCCTTCCAGGCAGTTCCATAAGGACCAGCGCTTCGAGCCACGGAAGCCCGAACAACCCTGCTCGACTTGTGAAACTTCATCCGAACTGAAGCGTTCCCTTTAGGCGACTCCAATCCCCGTTCCATCGGCTGCAAGAAGCTATGCCAAATCGAACAGGACCGCCGAAAACTTGTCACCCTTCAGATTTTTCTCGATGCTGGGCCACACTCTCTGGTGATCCGCCGTCGCCACCCACGCCACGCGCTGCTCTTCTTTCTGGAAACTGATCAGCAGCCGGTAGCTTGTGTTCGCGGGGGCGCTGCCTTTCATCGCCTTGCGAAGCTTCATTAGCTTCACTTCCACGAAGCCCGGCTGTTTGCTGATTGTCGGCTTGAAAATCGTCTGGAAGTTCGAGACCAGTTCCTTTTCCTTCGCCGCGTCCACATCCAGGTCCACGTGCAACTGGATAGGAGGCGCGCCAGCCGCCTCGCCGACTGCCGCCGTCGCCGCGCCTGCCGCCATCGTCTTCAAGTAATTCCGTCGATTCATCGTTGTTGTCCTCAAAGCGTTTTCTTCAGCCACTCGATCATCACGGGCTTATACTTCTGAAATTCCGGGTTTTTCTCCCACGGCCCAATGCCGTGCGGAGCGTCTTCCACCGTGAACAGTTCGCAACTCACGCCCACGGCCTTCATCTTCTCGCACATCAGGGGCGATTGATCGTAGGGAACCGCCGCGTCCTTCGTGCCATGAATCAGCAGGTATGGTGGCATTCCCTTATGGACGTAATTGACCGGCGAGGCGTCGCGCATCACCTTGAGCGCATGCCCGTCAAGTTCCTTCAGCCCAAACAGCTTTTCCAGATTTTCACCTACCTGTCCCATGGCCTTCGCTCTCCGCTCCAGGTCGTGCGGACCGTAGAAGGAAACCACTGCCTTCACCTTCTCCTTGCTGTGCGCGCCTACGTAGGAAACCAGATGGCCGCCGGCCGATTCACCAATCAGAGCGAGCCGCGCCGGGTCCACCTTGAACTCCTTCGCGTGCGCCTTCACGTAACGGATCGCGCTCTCCACGTCCTCAATCGGCGCGGGAAATTTGTAGGCCGGCGCAAGCCTGTAATTAATGGTGAACCACGCGAAACCGCCGTTTGTCAGCGGTTCGAACAGTGGAGGTACGTAGGACAGCTTCGTGCCGTTGACCCAGCCCCCGCCGTGCACGATGATCGCGGCGGCGAAGGGACCCTTGCCTTGCGGCACCCACGCGTCGAGCGTGAGGCTGTAGCCGCCCGGCTTCGCGAACTCAATATCGTTTCGCCTCTCGCCGCGCGCCGCTCCGGATACCGCGGCGGCCATCACCAGAACACTCGTTACGAATCGCATCGTCTCCCTCCCCCTCTCCCACTCAAGCTTACTGACCCGACCTGGCGCCAGCCACATCCTTCTTCTTTGGTTTCGGCAAGGGACGCCGCGGCAGCATTTCGCCACGTGTCGCGGTGTGATACACAATCGACGCCACAATCGCCGATGCCTGCATCAGGTCGCCCTTCTGTATCCGGTCATAAACGTCCATATTCGAATGATGGGTTCGCGTGCTGTACTCGACCGGGTCCTGAATAAACTGAAAGCCCGGCAAACCGATGTCGTGGAACGAAACGTGATCGGTAGAACCCGTATTCCGGATGCTCACCGTGGTGGCGCCGAGGTCCTTAAACGGCGCTAGCCAGGCCTCGAACACTGGACGCATCATGTCGTTGCCCTGCAAATAGACGCCTCTGATCTTGCCCGTTCCGTTGTCCACGTTGAAATATCCGGCTAGTTTCGCGTGCTCCGGCTTCGGCGACATCACTTCGGGATCGGCGAAGTGCGCTTTTACATAGGCCTTCGACCCCAGCATACCTTGTTCCTCGCCCGTCCAAAGCGCGATGCGAACCGTACGCGGCATGTTCAAATTCAGCGCCTTCAATATCCGGATGGCCTCCATCATGACCGCGCTACCTGCCGCGTTATCGGTTGCGCCTGTCCCGCCGGTCCAGGAATCCATGTGGGCGCCCAGCATCACGATTTCGTCCCTTTTTGACGACCCCGGAATTTCGCCTACTACGTTGAACGAATCTTTCTCGGGCAGAAACTCCGCCTGAATATCGAACTCAACCGTCACAGGGATTTTCTTCTCGATCAGCCGCGCGATCCGATTGTACTGTTCGGCCGCAATCGCCACCGAAGGCGGCGGAACCGGGTCTTTCGACTCATGAGAACCGGCGGAGGTTGCGCGCACCGTGCCCAGATCGCGTTCGCCCGGGTAGACGGCCACGACGACCCCCTCGTCGACGAGGAATTTGTTAAGGTCGTGGCGAAACTTCCGCTGTTTCTCGCGATCCGGAGCGGGTTGGCCCGGCGCGCTCGGATTCAAGCCAACCACAGCCGCTCCCGGATCGGGTGCGGCAAACATTCCCGCGAGATCCGTTTCCGTAAGACGCCTTGACGGCGCATTCACTATCGGCACGATCGACGGCGGACGATCCAGGAGCGCGATCTTTCCTTTCAACTTGCCTTTGAATTTCTCGAAATCGGCATCGGTTTTTATCACCGCCATTACCGGTTCCCCGAAAACCAGGCCGCTCGTCCCTGGCGACCATGGCCTTGCGAATCCGATCAATGGCGCGTACTGCGGAGTCCTGAGGTGCGCTGTGAACCGTGTGCTGTTCCATCCGCGCCCGAACGGTCCCCATGCTTCCATCTTTGCTCCGGTCAAGCCCCACTCTTCGAGCCGGTTCACCACCCACTTGGCCGCGCCTTCGATTGCGGGCGATCCGGTAAGCCGCGGCCCATTCACGTCCGTCAGGAAGAACACGTGTTCCATGACTTTCGAATTCTCAAAAGCCTCCACCTTAATGCGGTTCACGGTGCGAAGGTCCACCGGCTCTTCGGCCGCCCATACAGCCGGCAGCAAACTCGCCGACAGAGCCAACACGATCGCGTTTCTCATTACCGGGAAGCGTAGCATGGTCCGGCCCCGCGCTACAATCGAAGGGCGTGAAGATCACGATTTCGAAAGAGAACTATCTCAAGACCATTGCCGAGGCCGAGTCTGAAGGCGAAGTCGTGATCGCCGCTACCTTGGCCCGATGGCTCAACGTCACCGCGCCGGCCGTCACCATGGCCATCAAGCGTCTCAAGCGCGATGGGTTCATCCACGTGGACTCGGACGGACACATTACGCTGACCGCGCCAGGCCGTGAAATCGCTAACCGGCTACTGAACCGCCATCACCTGATCGAGCGCATGCTCACCGAAATTTTCGGCATGGAGTGGTTCAAAGTTCACGAAGAGGCGGAGCAGTTGGAGCACGCGGTGTCGGAGGATTTCGAGAGGAAGCTGATCGAAAAGCTCGGCGCCGGGGCGAGTTGCCCTCACGGCAACCTCGTAGGTCTCGATACGCCGGTGGACCGCAGAAGGCGTGGGCTTCGGCCACTCGACGAAGGCGCCGCGGGTGAAACACTTTCCGTTGTCAGTGTCTTCGAGCGTGATCGCGAGATGCTCGAATACCTGGAAAATCTCGGCGTGCGTCCTGGCGTCACGCTCGACGTCCTTGCCCGGAACTGCGATGAAACTCTGACGTTGCGGATTGGCGAAAAGCCCGTGCAACTCGGACGGCCCGTAGCCCGCAGGGTGTGGGCCGCCGCTGCCGATTCACAGCTGGTTTAGTTCCGCTCTTCCCGGCGGCGCGGAAAGCTGTGGGACGATGAACCTTCGACCGTGAGAATAGCCGAAATTTTCCACTCCATCCAGGGCGAAGGCTCGTTGATCGGCGTGCCCTCGGTGTTTGTTCGCACGAGCGGGTGCAACCTGCGCTGTTCGTGGTGCGACACACCGTACACGTCATGGCAACCGGAAGGCGAGACGCTCTCCGTGGAACAGGTGCTTGCGCGCGCGGGCGGGTTTCACTGCAACTACGCCGTGGTAACTGGAGGCGAGCCGATGATCGCCGCGGAGATCGCCGCGCTCACCGAAGGGCTGCGCGCTCTTGGATTGCACATCACGATCGAGACGGCGGGCACTGTCTACACGCCCGTCGCATGCGACCTGATGTCGATAAGCCCGAAGCTTCGAAACTCGACGCCCGATGGCGAATGGCGCGAGCGGCACGACGCCTTGCGGATTCAGCCGGATGTCTTGCGCCGCTTGATGGGAGAGTACGTCCATCAGGTAAAGTTCGTGCTAGCCTCTCCAGGTGACCTCCTGGAGGTCCGCGCGGTCGTCGAGGCGATTGGCGCGAAAGCCGCCAACGTGATTCTGATGCCGGAGGGGACGGACCCGGTTGTACTTCGTGAACGCGGCTCATGGATTGCCGAAATCTGCAAACGGGAAGGATTCCGCTACAGTCCGCGTCTGCACGTCGACCTGTATGGGAACCGGCGCGGCACTTAGGCGGGAACTTCACCGGAGACGCCCTTCCTTCGCCGGGAGGCGCCAGTCTATGATAGACTCCTTGCTCTGAAGCCCAGCATGCGTTTCGTGATGAGTCTCGTCGTACTGTTCGCTGCCGCCGCGACCGCCGCGTCGTCCTCCGCCTGGGAAGGCGTCTGTTCCAAGGAGCACACGAGTTGCGGAGACACCGCATACAATTCCAGGTGCGCGCCGCGCTACGGTGAAGCGTTGCTTGGGACGAAAGTTCCCCAGCGCTCGTTGACCAGGTTTTTTTGGGAAGTGGAATAGACGCTCCGTGGGCACTCTCGTCGAATTAGCGCGGAAGACCATTCTCGGGGATTTTCCGGGCAGGGCGGGATGCCGCGATTCAGCGTCAGCGAAGGATCGGCCTGCCGAACATCGGACCCAAGTGGCTGCCGCTCGTCAAGCCGCCGTCGGTGCGGATCACAGCTGTCGATTTGAACACAGGCGATCGCGCTTGGATGATCTAGAACGGCGACGTGCCCGACGGGTTGAAAGTCACACGGTGACGAAAGGCATCGACCTCAAGAATGCCGGCGGGCCGGAGCAGTCGCCGTTATTGGTGAGCAAAGCAATGCTATTCGTCGCCGGCGGTCCAGGTTTGTTTAATGCAGGCCCGAGAGCGGGCACAAGAGTGTTCCGGGCGATCGACAAGAAGACCGGGTCTGTCATACACGAGATGACCCTTCCGGCGAGCACCACGGGTGTCCCTATGCCTTAATGGACCGGTGACCAGCGGTAATCGCGGTGGCAGCCGGCGTGCGAGGGACGCTGTCGAAGTTGGCGGCTCTCGCAATACCTTGATTAGTCTAATTCACTCTGAAAAGGAAGGTCAGCGATGAGATTTTTGGCAACTGTTACTTTGATTCTATCCGCCGCGGCGCTCGGCGCGCCTGGCGTGGCACAGGCGCAGGGCGATGCAAAGCCGAAGCTTTATAACACGGCCAAGCAAAAGCTTCTGGAGGGCAAGCAGGTTTTCAGCTTCACGCAAACCAAGTTCGATATCGCGGGTTACTGCGAAGCCGCCAAGCATTACGACTACACGTGGTTTGAGATGCAGCACGCCACTCTTGAATTCAAAGATGTGGAGGCGATGATCGCGGCATGCCCTCACGCGGGCGCCATTCCCATGATCCGGTTGCCGGACGCCCAGGAATGGCACATCCAGCACGCGACCGATATCGGCGCGCTGGGCGTCATTATTCCGACCGTCGACGACGTCGAGAGAGCGCGCGAGGCGGCGAAGTGGTCGCGGTTTCCACCTGTCGCGCGCCGCAGTTCGGGGGGCGGACAGGCGCGTAGTATCTGGGGAATCAATGGCATCAACTACGCGAAGACCTTTAACGACAACATGCTGGTGGTGGTGATGATCGAATCGCCGACCGGAGTTGCGAACGCGTTTGAAATCGCGTCGGTGGCAGGGGT
>SXGU01359131.1_pt1 | contig 10627 bp, 12 predicted proteins | sample 3174531 | NCBI WGS metagenome assembly SXGU01 (sample SAMN11356863, study PRJNA531348) | freshwater metagenome | isolation source: freshwater sample F1-140 | place: China: Fuxian Lake, Yuxi | collected 2017-12-25 | reverse complement strand
TTGGTCGGCGCATTGCGCAAATGCTCCGGCACCGGGCGCGACTTGTCCTTGGCGATGAAGGCGCGCGCGGCATTGTAGGCGTTGTAAATAGCGTTCGATTTGGCCGCGCAGGCAAGAAATACCACCGCTTCGGCCAGCGCCAGCTCACCCTCTGGCGAACCCAGCCGTTCGTACACTTCGGCGGCATCCAATGCCAGTCGCAAGGCGCGCGGATCAGCCAGTCCGATATCTTCGCTGGCCATGCGGATGATGCGCCGGGCAAGGTAACGCGGGTCGGCGCCGCCGTCAAGCATGCGCACGAGCCAATACAAAGCCGCATCCGGAGTGGAGCCGCGCACCGACTTATGCAGTGCGGAGATCTGGTCGTAGAACGCATCGCCGCCCTTGTCAAAACGGCGCAAGTTCTCCGCAAGAGCGGTGGCCAACAGCGCCTCGTCGACTTCGTGTTGATCGCTGGCGGCGGCAGCCCGTGCAACGATTTCCAGATTGTTCAGCAATTTGCGACCATCGCCGTCGGCGCTGGCGATCAGGGTCGATTTCGCCTCGGTTGCAAAATCCAATCCGTCCAGTTCCTGGATGCAGGCACGATCCATCAGCTCATCCAGGTCCTCATCCGACAGCGACTTCAGCACGTACACCGCCGCGCGCGAGAGCAACGCGCCGTTGACCTCGAAAGACGGATTTTCGGTGGTGGCGCCGATGAAAGTAAACAAGCCGCTCTCGACGTGCGGCAGGAAGGCGTCCTGCTGATTCTTGTTGAAGCCCGATATAGTGCTATGGACTCGTTGAAAATCAACATGTTGCCGTGGCCTACCATGTGTTTTTTGCACAAAACACCGGTTCTGATGCACAATTTTTTGCACCACGGTTTTTGATTGTGCAAATTTAAACCTCACCGGGCTTGTGCCACCCCTCAAGGGGCTCAAATGGTGAAAGGGGCTCACAGTGTCAGTCTACTCATTCAAGTACAAGGTTTTAAACAGGGAAACAGGACGAAAAGTGTCCGTTACCCGCTGGCGCGTCCAGATCCGAAAAGGTGGCGAGAACATCAACAAGGTCTTTGATGATGAGTCCACCGCCCGCTCTTGGGAAGAACAAGAGTTGAAGCGCATTGATTCTGGTGTTCCCCAGAATCTCATTTTTGATATGAAATATCAACTTGAGATGCCCAACATGCGGACACTTCTCAAGGACTACTTTGAAAAGTTCATGAGCAAACAAGCTGAGTCTTCGTACAAGACCAACCACAACAGGTGCTTGTCTGCAATTCCCTCCATTCCTATCTACTTCAAGGACATTGGCAGCAAGATTGATAACTACCGTTATCAGAACACCATTGTTGATGCCATGATGAAGAAGGTCTTCAACAAGAACTTCATTGATTTTGGTGACTTCAAGATTGATACCGTGGATTTCTGGTTGCTGATTGCCTACATGGAATCAAGGAAAGCCACAGGCATCAAGAACAACACCATCCTCCGTGAGATTTCTACCATCAGTTCAGCCTTTGAAAAGGTCTACAAGCTTTATCCTGAAAAGTTTCCCAAGGGCTTGATGAATCCGGTGAAGATGTTGCCCAAGGGTGAAAAACCAAAGCCCTACCTTGGAAGGAAACGTGTTCTATCCGAGGAAGAGGCAGTTCAGATCGCAGAGTGGATGAAGCTCAAAACCAATCCAGAACCCTACTTTGTGTTTGTCACTTGCCTTGAATCTGGAGCGCGGAAAAGTGAGGTTCTTGGCGCCCAATGGGAAAACGTGAACTTCAACATCTGGTCCATCTTCATTCCGAAAACAAAGAATGGCAAACCAAGAGACATCATGATTCCAGATGATGAGGATTTCCGTTCATGGCTCTTGAAGAACAGGTTGGCTAAGGGTCCAGTCTTCAAGCTAACAAGCTGGAATTTCCGACAATACTGGGTTGATGCATTGAAGGCTTTAGGGATGTATGATGATCCAGATACAAGACTTCACTTCCATGACACCCGTAGAACTGCACTGACCAAACTCATCAGGCAAAAAGCTTTGAACAACTTCCAGATTGCAAAAGAAATGGGTGTATCACCACAGACTGTTGAACAGACCATTCAGAGCATGCCAGATCGCCTAGCAAGTGTGTTTGCCAAGCTTCGTAGTGGTCAAGCATTGAATGAAGAAGAAATCATGATGCTGGCTGGACATAGCTCATCAGCGATGACCAATGTCTACTACGGAGACAGGAACTAACAGTTTATTTAATTCAGCTATACAATGACAACCACCACTACCTCATCTAAAGGAAAAAAGCAGATGGCAACCTATGCTGAACTTCAGGAACAGATTAAGAAGCTCCAAGTAGAAGCTGAAAAAGTTAGGGAAGCAGAAATTGAGTCTGTTCTTGCTGATGTGAAAGGCAAGATTGCTCAATATGGTTTGACTGCTGAACAACTGGGCTTTACTTCTGCACCAAAGAAAACCACCAAAAAGGCATCCACCCCTAAAGATGCAACCGTGATGTACAAGAAAGGTGAATTGACCTGGTCTGGTGCTGCACGTGGGCGCAAACCATCTTGGGTAAAAGAAATTCTTGATGCAGGTGGAGACATTGAACAATATCGTGTGAAGTAAATTCACTCACACCAAACAAAAAGGCTAGTCATTGCGACTAGCCTTTTTTGTTTTCGTTAAGCATGTACTTGACATTAGAACCAAATTTTTACTAAATAGAAAGTGTAAATTTAATGGAAATACTATGTCAAAGAAAAAAACAACACCAATTACACTTACCGAGTTCAATTTCAGATTCTATGGCTCCGTGGCGCCAAATCTGCTTCAAATCGATGATGATGGAAAATCAATATCAAGACCCCACATTGAAGTTTCAAAAATGAATGCACTTGGGGCAAGGGTTTTTAAAACAAAAATAAATAGGCCTGGCATCTATAAGTTTTCAGGATTTTGCGTAAATGAATCCCACCCTTGGTTTTATGAATTCAAGAATAAAAGATCAGGAGTATTCAGAATTGACGAAAGCAGAATGCTAACAATGATTTCATAAACAAAAAAGGCTAGTCATTGCGACTAGCCTTTTTGTTTTTGTTAAGCCGGCACCACCCGAAACCTAACGATATACTTTTTTATCTATTAGTCTTGACATTCCTGAAAAAATTTAATAGAAGTATATCACCAACAAGTAATTCAATATTAAGACGTTTATTTGAAAAAGTCAATAGTGAAGGTTAAAAGAAAAAATATCTTGATTGTCTTGCTGGATGGTAAGGCAATTTTCACATTAACGGTCTAGTGAACGATTCAGGGAATTGCTAATGCGAATGGCTAATATGAAGGCAGGTTAAAAATATTGGAGTAATGACCCATAACTGTAAATCCCCCTTAGCAGGTAGCGAACCAATGATTGCATTGGCAAAGTAGGCAAGAATGAGATTTAAAACAGAGCCACAATTGAGAGTCTTATGGTCCAACCAAGTTTTAAGCTGTGTTAATACAGTGAATGGACTAACCTGAGGTGATTAACTATCCTCCGGTCCGATATGTGGTGAACACATGAAGGAAATGACAACCTGCATTTTGAAAAAATGCAAGGGAGTCTTTTTCCTTCTTAGTAGTGAATGAGGGAACCGAATGAACGAAGAAGAAGGAAAAAGACTTTAATGTACCAGAATCTACAAAGTAGATTCTCTGTATACAGTACAGATATATTAATAGTACAGAACAAAGTAGACTAAACCCAGTACAGCAAAGAATAATCTCGTAGAGATTTACAAAGTAAATAAAAATGGCAGCGGCAATTTTTCCACAAAGGACAGCGATTTGACAATTCAATTAGATTTTATAAAATAAATTAATCATTGGAGTTTGTCATATGAGAAAAACAAAAATTAAATCACTAATTATTCTTTCTGCTCTTTTAGGTTGTTCTATTCAATCTTCTATTGCACAGAACACTGAAAGAAGAAACATGAACCAGGATTCAACCAGTCTTGTTCCATTCGGTTTAATGAATTCAGCAACAACAAACAACACGACAAATACATCCACATACACATCCCCACCACCGCCATTTAACGGAAGTTGTGGTGCTTCCAACAATTCAATCCTTACATCTTCACCCACATCATTTTTATGTGCTACAGGAACAGCAAGTGCAGTCACAAACAATGGTGGAACTTATTCTTGGTCTTGTAGCGGGAACAATTATGGAAATCCATCAAATGTTGTTTCTTGCTCTGCACAAGAACGTGTAGTTAGTCAGTGTGGTTCAGACAATGGGCGAACATTGCCCTACGATAGCACTAGCCAATACTACAGACCTGGAGATACTGGTTATCTAGTTAATCTATGTAATTCAGGTGCAGCAAGCTCTGTGTACTCAGATGGAAATAATCCTACAATTGGAATACGCCATTCTTGGACATGCAGTGGAAATTACGGAGCACCAGTAAGTTGTTCTGCAATAACTGAGACTTACTTCATGAGATACGGAAGTAGAAGCAGTACAAGGACTTACCAAGGCCGCGACTCTATAAGCAAATAGACCATTCAAAATAAAAGCACCCTTGTGGTGCTTTTTGTTGGCCCTACTAATTTGACAATTCAATTTGATTTTATAAAATAAAATCATAATGGAGAATGTAAAATGAAAAAATCAAAACCAATCAGCAATATTTCCACCATCATTCAGATGGCAATACTATTTGCCGCATCAATTCACGGTGCCAATGCTCAAAATAGCGCAACAGGAAATTTGCAATATCAGAGAAACGATGTCATGGGAAAAGATTCAACAAGTCTTGTTCCAAACACTCAAATGGGAACAGTTCAGAACTTTACAAACACTTCGACTTCTAGCTATACGTCACCACCACCACCACCTCCTCCTCCACCAACTTGCCAGGAAGACTTTACAAATAATCCATTGCCACCATGTGGATATGTCCAGCCACCAAATCCATCATGTACGGCTGGAGGCTGGAACATGCAATGGTTAAGCGGACGCTGTGGGTTCAGGCCATAAAGGTTTGAATGAACGCAAATATAAAGCGCCGAAAATTTCGGCGCTTTATATTTATGTGCAGGTAATTAATTTCCAACAATTCTGCATGCATTCTCGTAACACACCACAGTGGATGTGGCGCCCTGAACTGGAGCTGCCGCTTTGACTGCCTCAACAGCATTTTGTTGAGTTAGAGAATTTCCATTGCCAGCGGAAAACTTAGAGGAATTCTTTGCCATTGGTTCTGTGTAACCAGCCAATGAATCCACAACCTTTCTATATGCGTCATATTCCTCCTGACTTTTCCATCCAGAGTCAGCAGTTATTTTATTTGAACGTGCAGTCTGGTATTCAGAAGATGGCCCAATAGTTACATCCCCCTTAGCAACTGAACAAATATTGTATCCCTCTGGATGAGGCTTACAATTTACAGCCTGCCCAAAAGATACAGCGGTTAGAGTTGACAGAATTATTGGCAATAATTTTGATTTCATAATTTTTCCTCATTATATTTTTAATTATGCGAAATCAAAAACAGAAGTCAACGCTTCACACTCTTTCATCTGTCGCAAAGCCCAAACACCCTTGAGGGCTTGTTAGAAACCAGATGGCTCCATCAGGAGCCTTTTTTCATATCTTCAATTCTCGCTATCATTTCCTTATTACGTCGTGCAACCTCTTGTTCGTATCTCAATTTAAGAGCACCCAACATATCCTCCTCAAGCTCCACTTCCAAAAGTGCATCCATAACTTTGTCCGCTTCTAAGTCACTCAATGCATCGGCCGCTAACAAGTCCATTTTGCATTTATTCCCTCTCAACTCATCGCCATACAAAAACAAGTAGTGCTGCATAATTGAAAATCGCGTTGAATGAATTCCGTTCTGTAAATCCATAAATTGTTCATCAGTCATAACTCCTCCTTAAATATTCAAGAAAGAGTACGAAATATTTGCAAATTGTCAAATTAAATCAAAAACATTTGCTCCAGATCAGATCAAGCCATTGATTCTGAAAATCAATTTCTTATTCTAAGAAATTGAATTAAATGGAGACAATATGATTTATGAACAATATATAGAAAAATCACGCTATGCAAGATACTTAGATGATAAACAAAGAAGAGAGAATTGGAATGAAACCGTTGATCGTTACTTCCAGTTCATCACATCCCACCTTGAAGAAAATCACAACTACACCATACCCTCATTCCTTAAAGCAGAACTTCAACAAGCAATTCTCTGCAAAGAAGTTATGCCTTCCATGCGCTGCTTGATGACAGCAGGCGAAGCACTAAAAAGAGACAACACAGCAGGTTATAACTGCTCCTACCTTCAGGTAGATGATCCAAAATGTTTTGATGAAGCCATGTATATCCTTCTATGTGGCACTGGTGTTGGTTTCAGTGTTGAACGTCAGTTCATCACCAAACTTCCTGAAGTTCCAGAAGCCATCAATGACAGTGAAACAGTCATCATGGTTGAAGACAGCAAAGAAGGTTGGGCTAAATCTTTACGCCAACTTATTGCCCTTCTTTACTCTGGTGAAGCACCACAATGGAATGTCTCTAAAGTAAGACCAGCAGGAACACGTTTGAAGGTGTTTGGTGGTCGTGCTTCTGGCCCAGGACCATTGATTGACTTGTTCCACTTCGTCACCAAGGTTTTCAAGAATGCCCAAGGCAGAAGATTGAACTCCCTTGAATGCCACGACATCATGTGCAAGATAGGTGAAGTGGTGGTTGTCGGTGGTGTTCGTCGTTCTGCAATGATTAGCCTTTCCAACCTATCAGATGACCGTATGAGACATGCCAAATCTGGCGCCTGGTGGGAAGCTAACTCACAACGTGCTTTGGCTAACAACAGTGCTTGCTACACAGAAACCCCAGATGTTGGAAACTTCATGAAAGAGTGGCTTTCTCTTTATGATTCCAAATCTGGTGAAAGAGGCATCTTCAATAGAGAAGCTTCTAAGAATGTGGTCAAGAAAAATGGGAGAAGAGATTCCAATCATGACTTTGGAACAAACCCTTGCAGCGAAATCATTCTTCGCCCATCCCAGTTCTGCAATTTAACTGAAATCGTTATCCGTGCTTCTGATACTGTTGAAGACATTAAAAGGAAAGCACGTTTAGCAACGATTCTAGGCACATTCCAATCAACCTTGACCTACTTCCCATACCTTAGAAAAACATGGCGAGAAAACACCAAGGCTGAAAGACTTTTGGGTGTCTCTATGACTGGCATTTTGGACAACCATTTATTGAACAATCCAGATAGCCAGGAGCTACCAGGTATCCTTGAGTCTGTCAGACAGCTTTGTGTTGAAACAAATGAAGAATTGGCATTGAAACTTGGTGTTGAAAGAAGTGCTGCTATAACCTGTGTTAAACCTTCTGGAACAGTCTCACAGTTGGTTGATTCTGCTTCTGGTCTTCATCCAAGACATTCCAAGTATTATTTCAGAAGAGTAAGAGGGGATAACAAAGATCCTTTGACACAGTTCATGATTCAATCTGGTATTCCTCATGAACCAGACGTGAGCAAGCCTGATAGCACTACCGTCTTTACATTCCCAATAAAAGCACCAGAAGGTGCTCTTACAAGAAAAGATGTTGATGCCTTAACTCATTTGAAATTGTGGTTGGTATTTCAAAGACATTGGTGCGAACATAAGCCATCAGTAACCATATCAGTGACAGAGAAAGAATGGCCTGAAGTTGGTGCATTTGTATGGAAGCACTTCAATGAAATGAGTGGTGTGTCTTTCCTTCCATACGATGGAGGCTCTTATAGACAGGCTCCTTATGAGGAATGCACAGAAGAACAGTACAAGGAACTTTTAGCAAGAATTCCACAGAGTATTGAATGGGACAGTGTTGTTGAAGTGGAAGACAATGTTGAAGGCGTTCAAACCTTAGCCTGCACTTCCGGTGTGTGTGAAATCTAAATAAAGCACCCTTGTGGTGCTTTTTTATTGGCACGTTGACTTTGATTAGCCATCTGCTATTTCATTAAGCAGGAGAACTAATGAAGCCATCAAACAATATCCTAATCCAGACAGTTTCTAATGCTCTTTGTCAGTATGCGATAGCAAATAAACTGGGCTTCATGTACGACAACAATCCATTAACCATAGAAGAAACATTCAACGAAAAGGGAGCACTGATTCTTTTCTTGTATGAAGCCAAAAGCATGTATGAGTCTATCTACAAAGATGAGTTTGTTAGTTCCATAATTGAATACAATGAAGAAAACTCATTTCCTCTTGGCTTGATTGAATGTAAGAGTGAATCCTTCTTTGACTATATGCCAACTCTGCATACAGCAAAGAATTTTGAGAATGTCCTGATATTTTCAATCCATGCCCTCATTCAGCTATCCAGAGAACACGATACAAGACTTCTCCCCCTTGATGACCTGCATGAGAGGTTCCTCAGAAAGCATCTGAAACGCTGAATAGCTAGATTGCAGAGAATTTACTTCTTCTTCAATTTTCCAGTACTGCCCATTCCAACCAATTTCCTTCTCAGCTTCAACATTTGGCTCACTACTGGTGTTGTCGGTGCAAACTTATTGATGAAGTGCTGTTGAGAGTACTGAACACCATTAACGTACCAGGCGCACGTGCCATCAGAACCTTCTGCTGCTGGTCCATCCATCCTGTGAAGAGCACCCTCCTTGTACCAAGCAGTGGCGCCATCGTGAACAGTGACCGCAGGACCATCCATGCGATGGAGTTTGCCATTCAGGTACCACATCTCTGTGCCATTGGATGAGATAACAGCAGGACCTCCCACTCTGTGCTTCTGGCCCTGCAACCACCACTCCATACCACCTGTGGCCCATTCAATCGCAGGTTCACCAGAACGATGGCGCACCCCATTCACATACCAGTGTTTAGAGCCATCAGCCTCAATCATTGCTGGACCGTTTTCATTGTGTAGCTGGTCTTTGTAGTACCAACTCTCGCCTCCTTCCTCTTCATATCTTCCATTTTTCATATTGGACCTCCTTTGAATGCTACGTTATTAATAGCGCAAAATTAATATTAATCAAGGCCTGACCAAAGCACCAACTGGGTGCTTTTTTTATGACCTAACGTTGAACCTCCGGTAAGAACGTTGAACCGGATTCAAAAAAATTCGCAATAGGCGCACAATTCGTACTACTGATTCAGTGACGCAATAAAAATTAAAAGCGACTACCCATTAACTGCCTACTTTGTAGGAGGGTCAAACAATGAACTAGACAAATAACTTACGAAAGGAAATAACATGAACACATTGACATTTACAAACGTACCAGAAGGCCACTTTACCTTCACCGAATTCCTTGAGTTGGACGTATTTAAAAAAGCCATCCAAATGGTCAAGGTGATGCCTCACACACAAAAACAAAAACTAAAAGTCCTTGTTTTTACGATGCAATACATAGATGTCCTTGCAGCTTTTGATAAAGCAAAAAATGGAACTGTTTTGCTTGGAGAGTCAGAGCGAAATGAATTGATGGCATTTGTAGATGAATTCGTAGATTCCAACTTTGTTGAGATCCTCAAGCGATTCACCAAACAACAACGAAACTATTTGAGGAAGGCTGTTAGCTAATCCCTCATCCAGCAGCACTAGGAAAAGCTTGGTGCTTGCACTAAAACCTACAGCGACTACCCATCATCTGCCTACTTTGTAGGAGGGTCAAAAATGAAATAGACAACCAACTAAACGAAAGGAATCACCATGTCTAAAACAAACAAGAAGGCTAAAACAACAATCCGTTCATTTTCACTATCAGTTAAGCCTGTTCCAGCAGGCAAGGTTTCCCTAGCTGAATTCGTTGGTTCAGAGGCTGGTCAGCTTGCAGTTCGTAGTGCATTGGAGATGGAACGCACAGAAAAGGCCTTTGCCATTCTTTGCGCCTATCAGACATATGAGATCTGTAATGAGCTTCAAGAAGCAGGCCGATTTGATTTGCTAGAAAACGAAGCCTTCCAGGAACACATGGTGGACTGGGTTGAGAAGATCGTTCGTGAGAACTTCATTGAAATGTTGATGGCAGTAGGTGGGCAACTTTCTAACTTGCTTGCTGAATCTGAAGAGAAAGGAGGTGTGTAATGAAAAACACTGCATACCTTCAATGGATCAAAGATGGAATGGGAGAACCACTTTTCGACTTTGCCAATACAGAGAATGGGCAAAGAGCTATTCAGTTGGCTAGGAATTTTATTCCTTTCAGAAAGAGCCAAATCACGGAACTCATGGTGGGATACACCTGCAGCTATGCTCTTCAATTCTTAATTGATGTTTTGGGACTTCCAAACACAGAAGAATCAATCAGTGAATTCTTATGTTCTGAAGACTATGGAGCTATTTATAGGGACATCTTCAAAACAGTTGATGACAACTATAAAGATTTGATGAACTGCTTGAGTAGCAAAGACAAACGAAGACTACATGCTTTGTTTGAATAAAAGAAAAGCACCTCCCGGTGCAATAGAGCGACGAAATAAAATTAAGTGACTACCCATCAACTGCCTATCACTAGGAGGGTTAAACATGCAATAGACAAACTAACTAATGAAAGGAATTACCATGTCTAAGAAAAATAAAAATGCAAAATCAAACTTTGAATTTGATGTT
>SXGU01105529.1_pt1 | contig 10630 bp, 14 predicted proteins | sample 3174531 | NCBI WGS metagenome assembly SXGU01 (sample SAMN11356863, study PRJNA531348) | freshwater metagenome | isolation source: freshwater sample F1-140 | place: China: Fuxian Lake, Yuxi | collected 2017-12-25 | reverse complement strand
CGTTGTCCTCTCCTACTACTGACGATGATGCGCCTCGCGATCATCATGGCCGGCGAAGTGCAGACTGTGGCGGTCTGGGACGGCATCGCGCATTGGCTGCCAGCTGATGGTCAGCTGGTCGTGCAGCTCGCCGACGACGAGCCGTGCGCGCCTGGCTGGATTGACATCGGACACGGCGAGCATCCGAGATTCGTCGAGCCGCCGGAGGAGCCGAGCTGATGACCTGGACTGAGGCCGAAGCGTTCGCCCGTGGCTGGGCGCAGGCGCGCGCGAGTCTGCGCGCGAGCGTCACCGGCGCCGCAGTGATCGAGGCGCGCGCGGCGCTCCTCGCCGAGGCGACGCGCCTCGCGCGAGTCGAGGGCAACGCGCTGCGCCGAATGGTCGAGCGTCACCTCCTCCGCGATGGCGACGGCGCTGCGCTGCTGCGCTGGGCCGCGAGCTGGCGCGCTGACTCTGAGAGCCTGGTCGGCGCTGGGCTCGCGCCGTTGGCGCGCGTAGTCGCGGTGACGCTCGGGCGGAGCGCCGATGCAGGCGCTGCCGCGGCCGTGCGCGCCGCGCAAGCCGCGGCAGCTGAGACTGACGCGGAGATACACAGGCTCGCTCGCGAGAGCGCGTCACCGACCGATGCCGCCGACGCGCTGCTCCTGCTCTGTGGGGAGTCGGACGCGGCGGCCGCGCGGCTATGTAGTCGAGTGGAGGAGATCATCAGTGGCTGATCACATCGAGCGACGCGCGAATCGTGGAGTCACCGTCGAGCAGGTCGAGGCCTCGGAGGGCCGCGGCGTCAAAATGTGGGCGCGCGTCGCCGGCTACGCGGCCGTGTTTGAGCAGCTCTCCCAGCCGCTCGGCGGATTCGTCGAGCGCATCGCGCCGGGCGCATTCGCTCGCGCACTGACCGAGGCGCAGGATGTGCGCGCACTGGTCGAGCACGACCCGGCGCGCATCATCGGACGGAGCAAGTCTGGGACTCTGACGATGGTCGAGGATGCGCACGGGCTGCGCGTTGAGATCGATCCGGCCGACACCTCAGTCGGTCGCGACCTCATCACCAGCATCCGCCGAGGCGACCTCGACGCGATGAGTTTCGGATTCGTCGCGCGCCGCGATGAGTGGCGCGAGGATGCCGAGCACGGAGTGGTGCGGACGATCCTGGACGCGGACCTGTTCGATGTCTCGGTCGTCGCCTACCCGGCCTACCAGCAGACCGAGGTCGCGCTGCGATCGCTCGACCGCTGGCGCGCGGGCCTGCCGCTCCTGTCAGACCTGAGCATCGCTCGGGCTCGGCTGCGCCTATCCGCCGACTGAGCACTCGACCGGCTGCCGGTCCCACTCGGCCGACACACCGTGGCTATGAGGTGAGCGAGGGCAGGCCGTCGCCGCCCTGAATCGCTGCGTGGTGCGCCGATGCGCGTCGCGCTCGCGCCGTGTCTCCATTCATTCCGACTCAACACCGCGGCTCATGCCGCAAGGAAAATCCACATGTCATCGATTCACATCGAGACGCGCGCAAAGGCCATCGCCGACGCGCGCGCAATCGTGGACGCCGCCGAAAAGGCCGGCCGTCCGCTCACCGCGGAGGAATCCGCACGGTTCGACGCGCTGATGACCGCAGCCGATGAGGCTCGCGGCGCCATCGACCGCGCTCAGGCGCTGACCTCCGCCGAGGCGGAACTGGCCGCATGGTCGGAGCAGCGCGACGCCGCCGCTCGCGAGGCCCGCAAGAGCGAGCCGCGCATCGAGAGCGCCAGCACCAGCAGCTCCGACGAGTACCGCGCGGCGCTGGTCCGCTACCTCCGCGTCGGAGTCAACGGCCTGATGCCGAGCGAACTGCGCGCGTTGAACACGGGCACCGGCAGCGAGGGCGGATTCGCCACCGAGACCGTGCTCGATCGGATGTTCATCTCGACGCTGTCGCAGGCCAATGTCATGCGCCAGCTGTGCACGGTGATCAGCACCTCCAGCGATCGCACATTCGCGGTCGAGTCTGACGCGGGCAGCGCGAGCTGGACCGCCGAGGCGTCTGCATACACCGAGTCCGACTCAGTCCTCGCGCAGGTCTCGATGGACGGCTGGAAGGCCGCCACCATCATGAAGGTCTCGGAGGAACTGCTCGCCGATAGCGTGTTTGATCTCGGCGCGTATGTGTCGACCACATTCGGTCGGCGCATCGGTGCGCTGCAAGAGGCCGCGTTCGTCGCCGGCAACAACAGCAGCAAGCCGAACGGCGTGTTCTCCGCGGCCTCGACTGGTGTCACTGCGGCCAGTGCGACAGCGATCACCGCTGACGAGCTCATCGACCTCTACCACTCGGTGGCGCCGCAGTACCGCGCCAACGCGGTGTTCCTGGCGAATGACTCGACGATCAAGCTCTTGCGCAAGCTCAAGGACACCACGAATCAATATTTGTGGCAGGCGGGCCTCGCTGCTGGCGATCCCGATCGTCTGCTGGGTCGGCCGATCTACGCGGCCGTTGGCGCGCCCGCGGCGACAACGGGCTTGGACGCAGTCTGCTTCTTCGATCCGAAGTCGTACATCATCTGCGACCGCGGCGCCCTCCAGGTGCAGCGGCTCAACGAGCTGTACGCCGCGAACGGTCAGGTCGGTTTCCGCGGATGGCACCGCTGCGATGGCGACCTCGCCAACAGCGCCGCCGCTCGCGTGCTGACGATGGCCTGATGACTGAGTGACTAGCACCGGCGCGGGAGAAATCCCGCGCCGGTCATTTGCCGATGCGCATCGAGATGATCAGGCAGGTCGCAGGCAGCACCCCATCAGGGCGCGCCTGGTCGCTAGATGTCGGCATCCACGATGTGGAGACTGAGCGCGCGCTCGATCTGCTGCGCGCGGGGCACGCCGTGCCAGTGCGCGGCGCCGCTGTTGGCTGCGAATGCGCGGCCGCGAATCCTGCCGCGGAAACCGCGCGCGCGGAAACACCGAGAAAACGAGGCGCAAAACGATGTGGAGCGTAGTCACCACCAGCGCGCCAGCGACGGAGCCGATCACGCTGGCCGAGGCGAAGCTGCACCTACGGGTCGACAGTAGCGACGACGACGACCTCATCACGGCGCAGATCAGCGCCGCGCGTGAATATGTCGAGGCCGCGACTGGCCGGGCGCTGGTGCAGCGCACCGTCGCCCTGCGCCTCGATGCATTCCCTGCGGGCGACATCATCCTGCCGCTGGGCAGGGCGGTGAGCGTGTCGTCCATCGGATATGTCGACACCGCCGGCGCGGCCCAGACGCTCGCCGGCGGGCTGTACTCCGCCGATGTCAACGCACAGCCCGCGCGGATCGCGCCGGCCTACGGCGAGAGTTGGCCGTCGACGCGAGCGCAAACCGCCGCGGTGACCGTGACATTCGTCGCCGGCTATGGCGCCGCCGCGGCAGTGCCCGCCGCGGCAGTCGTCGCCATCAAGCTGTTGGTGGCTCACTGGTACGAGAGCCGCGAGGCCGTTGTCGTCGGCACGATCAGCGGCCCGCTGCCGATGGCGGTGGATGCGCTATGCGCTGCGCTCCGACTGAGGGATCAGCGATGAGGTCCGGCGCGCTGCGCCATCGCGTTGCGATCCAGCGGGCGACCGAGACGCTCGATGCGTTCGGGCAGACGAGCCGCGCGTGGGCCACGCTCGCGACGGTCTGGGCCAGCATCGAGCCGACCGGCGGCAGCGAATCCGTGAAGGGGCGAGCGATCCGCGCAGACCAGACGCACGAGGTGCGCATGCGGCACACCGACTGCACCACCGGCGATCGACTGACGCTCGGCGCGCGGGTGCTGAACATCGTGGCGGTCGTGAATGTTGCCGAGCGCGACCGCGAGCTGCGACTCGCAGTGCAGGAGGCGGCGTAGTGCCGCGCGCTGCGACGATCATCTCGACGCGCGGCGCGAAGGGCAGCGGCGCGGCAGGCCGACTCGCGGCGATGTCTACGGTCACCGGCAGCGAGGAGACGGCCCGCGCGATGCTCGCGCTACCCGAGCGGGTGCGCAACAACGCATTGCGCCGCGTGTTCCCGCTCGCCTGCGAGGTGATCGTGCAGGCGATGCGCCAGCCGTATGCCAGCCAGACGACGAAGACACGCGGCGCGACTGGAACGATGCGCGCGATCGCCGCCGCATGGACGCACCGGATCAAGGAAGTCAAGCGATCCAGCGGCGCACGCTATGTGCGCGCGAAGGTGTACGCGGGGTACACCGGCAAGGGGGGCGCATCGGGCATCGATCGCAACACGGAGCCCGCGCAGCGTGTGAAGCTCGCGCACCTAGTCGAGTGGGGGCGATCGAAGCGCGCTCCGTATGAGGGATGGCGCATCGCGTCCGATGCATTCATGCGCGTGCGTACACGCGCGCGCGGCATCCTGCGCACAGGCATCGCAGCGATCATCGAGAGCGAGGGCGCGAAGCTCGGCGGCAAGCGACTGCGCAGCGCGGTCGGGCTCGGGAAGAAAGTGCGCGCGTTGCCGGGGAGCAGGCGGTGATCGAGAGCGCGATGCGCACGGCGCTCCTGGACGATGGCGCAGTAGCCGCCGTCGTCGGCACGCGGGTGCATCCGCACGCGCGGCCCGAGGGCGGCGCGCTGCCGGCGATCGTCTATGAGTTGGGCGCCGACGCCGCCGTGCCGACGCTCGCCGGCTCGAGCGATCTGTACGAGGCCAACATGCTGCTGGTCTGCCTCGCCGAGACGCGCGCCGCCGCGGCCTCGCTCGCCGAACTGGTGCGCGCTGCGCTCGACGCGATCAGCGGCACCTACGCCAGCCACGCGATTCTTTTCGTCCGCATCACCTCGTCGTCGGTGGCATACGAGGCGCCATCGGACGGCAGCGATAGCGGCACCTACTCGACGCTCATTACAGCCTCAATCCATCACCGGCACTAGCCGGAGGAGACTCGCTCATGGCATTCACGAGTTACAACTGCACGCTCACCTACAACTCCGCCGTCGTCGGCGATGTGACATCGCTCTCGATCAGCGGGCTCTCCCGCAGCGAGATCGATGTCACCAAGCTCACCGACGCCAACAAGGCCTTCTTGGTCGGGGCAACTGATCCCGGCTCGATCGAGTGCGGGATCAACTTCATCGGCCAGGCGGCGCTGCTCGATGTGCTCGATGGTCCGACTGGTACTCCGGTCGCATTCTCGCTCCTGTTCGCGGCGGTCGGCACATTCGCGGGCAGTGGATATCTGACTGCGAGCGGGGTCGAGGCCAGCGTAGACGGCGCGATCACCGGCACGATCACCATCCGCTGCACCGGCGCGCTCACCTATACGGCCGCCTGATGACCACCACACGCGAATCGATTCTCGCCCTGGCGCAGCAGCTGCCAGTCGAGTCGCTCAGTCTGCCGGCGCTCGGCGAGGTGCATCTGCGCGGGATCACCGGCGCGGAGCGCGACTCATACGAGCAATCGTGCATTGAGACACGAGGCGGCGTGCGGCTGGTGAACATGAGGAACGCGCGCGCGCGGCTGCTCGTTCGGGCGCTCTGCGACTCGACCGGCAAGCGGCTGTTCGCCGATGCAGATGACGAGGCGCTCGGCGGCGTGCCCGCGCAGGTGCTCGACCAGATGTACGCGGTGGCGGCGCGGCTCTCGGGCCTCGGCGCCAGAGACGCCGAGGAACTCGCGGGAAACTGATGATGCGGCCAGTGCGGAGATTTTGCTTCCGCTTGGCCGCGCAACTGGGCTGCACGGTTGAGGAGTTACTGCGCCGAATGACCTCGCGCGAGATCACAGAGTGGATCGCCTACGACTCGCTCGAGCCGGTCGGCGCATTGCGCGGAGATGTGCAGGCGGCGCTAGTCGCGGCGACGGTGGCGAACTGCCACCGCGCGAGCAAGAGCAAGCCGTTCCGCATCGCCGATTTTCTGCCGTTTCGTTCGCGGCGCGATGAGCGCCGCGGCGGCGACATGGCGGCGGCCTTCGCCGCGCTGCGCGCCGTCGCAACATCTGCGAGGAGCACCTAGTGGCGACGATCGGGAATCTGTTCGTCGGCGTGAGCGCCGACACGACGGGCCTCGAGCAGGGAATGCGGCGCGGGGCGCAGGCGACCCAGCAGGGCGCGCAGCAGATGGCGCAGTCGATGCTGCGCGTCAACGGCGCGTTGAACTCGACCGTAATGATCGCGTCGCAGATGGGACTCGATACCCGCATCGCGATGCCGATGATTGGCGCGGCCCATGTTGCGACTGACCTCGCACCTAAGTTGGCGATGGCCGCTGGAGGACTGCGTGCGATCGGCGCCGCGGCATCGACGATGCTCGGCCCGATCGGGCTGGCGATCGCTGCGGTCGGTGCGATCGCTGGGGCAATCGTCTACCTCGAGAGCACCACCGAGGATGATCCGCTGATCGATTGGTTCGCGCGACTCGAGGCCGACTCGGCCGGTGCAGCGAAGGCGATCGAGGGCGCGATGGCGCGCGTCGCTAGCTCCATCGCCAGCGCCAACGCTGCGGCCGCTGGCATGGGGGCCACAGACGCGCGGCTGCTCGACATGCAGCGCACCGCCGATCTGATGGCTGGCGGGATGAGTCGTGGCGATGCTGAGGCGGAGGTCGCTATCGAGCGCCAGATAGCCGATGCCATGGCCGCGCAAGCGGAGATCGAGGGCAGCCAGCTGGCGCTGGTGGAGGAGCGCGCGGCCGCCGAGCATCAGCTGCGCCAGCTGCAGGCGAATCGGCTATCGGGATTCCAGGCCGAGGCCGACATGACTGACGAGGAGCTGGCGGCGAAAGCGACGGAGGTCGCGCGCCGGGATGACGCGATCGACGCGGCCCGCCGGCAGCTACGCGCGATCGATGAGCAGATCGCGGCTGCCGAGGGCGCGAAGCCGTTCGACGAGGCGTTCGGGCCCGACGCAATGCGCCAGCAGCTGCAGGGGATACGCGACCTCGAGCAGTCGCTCGAGGATATGGAGAGCGCGCAGCAGGCAGCGGCGAAGGCCGCCGAGGACGGCGCTGTCGGAGCAGTCGAGGGACTGCTCGCCGAGCGTGATGCGATCGAGGATGCGGCGGCCGCAGCGGATGCGGCGCGCCAGGGCGCCGGCCCACTCGGCGACATGGGATTCATGCGCTCGCGCGACATGAGCGGCGCGTTCGGCACGGGGCCAGCCGCGCCCGCTGAGGCAGCCGCAGCCGCGGCAGTCGCCGCGCCCGGCGGCGCGCTCGAGCAGATCGAGAGCGCGCTTGGCGGAATCACCGTCGGCGGGACCGCCGGCAACTCTGAGCAGCGTCGCCTCGTCGAACTCACCGAGCAAATGGTCAAGTACCTCGAGTCGATCAAGGCCGCCGGCGACGAGCAGGTGCTCGCGTAATGCCTATCGTCGCTGACCTCATCTCGCAGGAGTACTCGCTCGCCAGCGGCACGGCGCGCATCAGCTGCGCCTACATGGTCCGCTCGAGCACCGACGCGGTCGTGACATTCGCGCAGGCGGCGCAGGCCGTGACGCAGGTCGGCCTCGAGTATGTCGATCCAGCGACTGGCGCGACTGGGCTCTATGTCACCAGCATCAGCGTGACCGGCGAGGCGGGGAACGCCTCGAAGGTCTGGCGTGTGACGATCGAGGCCTCGAACGAACTAGCCGACGCGGAGTTCACCGCGACCGAATCGAGCGTCGCTCCTCAGGTCGTCGACGCCTGGCGCAGCGGCGCCGCAGTCGCCGCGAACCTTGACGCGCCCGGCGACGGCGACATCGGCGGGACGAAGGTCGATGTCGGCGGCGAGCCGATCTCCGCGATCCAGTCGCAGCAGACTCTCTCGGTGACGAATGTCACCAGCGCGAGCCCGGACATGGCGATCATCCGCGGCCTCGTCGGCAAGCGCAACAATGCGCTGTGGCTGGGCGCAGCCGTCGGCTATGTGGTGTTCCGCGGCGCCAGCGCCCGGCGCATCGCGCTCGAACGGTGGGAGACCTCCTACGAGTTCGTGTTCGATTCGTCGGCGCATCTGCGCCAGGCGGTCGGCCGCGATGTCGACGGCAGGCCGATCCTCGACGCGGCCGTCGCGAATGTCACGCACGCCACGCTGGTGATGTGGCGACAACCGTTCCCCGCCACGGGCGACTTCACCACGCTCAATCTGGTGACCTGAGATGGCGATCAAGCGCCGGATTACCCGCGGATTCGGCGCGCTGACTCCGCATGCCTGGGACTCGCTCATTCGCACGGCAGAGTGGGCCGGCCGGCTCAGGCAGCCGATGGCCGCGATGGAAGCGAGCGCGAATGCGTTCGCGTCCAGCGGCTCACGCGAGGTCTACCACTTCGACGCGCGGATCACGACCGCGACGCAGATCACCGGCGTCGGACGCTGGCAATATGCGTTCGAGGAGGTGCGGCTCGCGGGCTCAGGCGGCACCGAGTGGGCCGCCGTCTCCGGCGGCATCACGGGCGACGGCGCGACCACCTACGCGCTGAATCGGCTGGAGGCCGGCAACACCGCGACGCTCGCGTATGGAATGACCGCTACCAGCGGTGTCGATCTGACAGCACATTCGGGCTTCTCCCTCCAGCGCGTGCCGGCAGACACCGTCGTCGAGATGCGCGCGGTGCGCGACGCCGACGGCGCGGTGCGCTATGAGTTCTCAGCGATGAACCCGATCGACGGCGACTGCCCATGAGTGGCGCGCACCTCGCGCGATGCTGCTGCGACGACTGCGAGGCGATGGACTGCGAGGCGGGCGGCACGCCGCCGACACCACCCGAGAATATGGCCGGCGTCGATGTGCTCCGTGTACACACCGAGCTCGATGTCATGGGGGCCGCTACCAGCACCGTCGGCAGCGGCGAGTCTGGCAGCCCAAGCGGGAACGACAGAGTGGTGCTGCGGGCCTCGACCACGCTGCAACGCGATGGCAACGCGAACCGCTGGGTCTACTGCTACTCCGACGGCACAGACACCGGCGGACAATCTGACGCATGCTGCACCGATGTCCATCCGCAGGATGATCCTGCATCGGCGGCATCAGGAGGCTCCTACCTCCTGACTCAACAGCTCTGGTACCACGAGGTCGCCAACTGCTACCAGGGCGTGCAGGCCATCGGCCTCCGCTCGCTGCGCGTGGTCGTCGACTACCGCGAACACACCGGGCCCGCGGTCGAGATCACCTCGCCAGCGTGGAGGGTGCGGTGGCTCGCCCGGCTCAGTGGCACGCTCATGACTAGCGGTGGGCTGACGATGCCGTGGTCCCGCTGGTGTGGCGGCTGCGGCTGGAACAGCGGAGCGCAGACGCAGTACGGGGGCGATGGATCGTTCGGCGCCGCTACGCCGGTCAACGGATTCTATTTGCCGATGCTCGGCACCGACGCGAGCCTGCACTGTCACGCGCTCACCGAGCGGTGGGGGAACACTAGCGACTACATCGACAGCGACTGCGCGCTCGCCGAAGGCGCCGACGCGGACGATCTCGGATATCTGTGGAGGAGCGGCGGAGCAAGCTCGCCGAGTAGCTGGGTGTGCGTGCCGCCGACTATCCCGCCGGTGTCGTGCGCACCGACGGGCGTACTACTCGCGGGAGAGCACACGCACTATCCGGGATGCGCTGGCTGCTCGCGCGGCGAATGCTGCGGCTACCCGCAGACCGTCACCGCGTGGGTGTGGTGATGCGCGGTTGCGCCCACCTCGACGGCGAGCGATGCTCGCTCGGACGATTCGCTGGCCGGCCGACATCGAGCGAGTGTGCGAGCTGCGCGGACCGCGCATCACCGGGCTCACGCGCTGCACTGCGACCAGAGCTGCTCGTCGACCTCGCGCATATCGCCAGCGCCGCGCGCGCTCTCGCCTCGGCGGCGCTGCCGCCTCTCGACGACGAGGCGGCGGGCCTTCGCCTGGCAGTCTGCCAGGCGTGCGAACATCGCTGGCCGGGAGATGCGGAGCGGTTCGACCCGGTCGGCTGGTGCCGGCGCTGCGGGTGTGGGACCGGCAGGGCCGCCGCCCTGAGCAGGAAGGCACGGCTCAGGGGCGCTCGCTGCCCGATCGGGCGCTGGCCGACCGATAACGGCCGTTAGCGGCTGCGACTCCGGGGAGCCGCCTCCTACGATCTCGCCTGTGGCCTCCGAGGCCGTCGGCTATACATCCGGAGCGGCCCGTGGCCCGTGGCCGCACAGGCGATCCAGCGGCCTCTGGAGGCGTGTTCTTTCTGCCTGACGCATTCGCCCCGAGCGGCCACCGGATAGGCGACCCATCCGTACATGGGGTCCGGCGCGCCTGCCTCCACAGGCGATCGTAGTGGCTGTGGCGCGGTCGAGTCCAGATAACGAGAATCTGAGAAAAACGACAGGAAAACAGTAGACATCGTGCAGGTATAGTCGATGCTATCTGCATGACCACGACGCCCACCAGCGCAGCGCACCTCACCGCTCTCCTCAGCCAGGCAGCCTCGCAGGCCTGCGCTGCCGAGCAGGCGCGCCGCGTCGCCGCTGGGCTGCGCGGCCTGAACTCCGTCGAGCGCCGGGCCGTCGGCGCAGCCGCGCGCGATGCGCTGCGCGCAGCCATCGATGCGCGCACGCCGGGCCTCCGCCGCGAGCTCCACACACGCGGGCAGGCGCTAGCTGCCGCCGCAGCTGCGCGGCAGATCGCCGCCGAGGCCGCCGCCGAAGCAGCGAGTACTCCGATGCCGGCGGTGCTCGCCGCCGTCGATGCGGCCG
>SXGU01493303.1_pt1 | contig 10632 bp, 6 predicted proteins | sample 3174531 | NCBI WGS metagenome assembly SXGU01 (sample SAMN11356863, study PRJNA531348) | freshwater metagenome | isolation source: freshwater sample F1-140 | place: China: Fuxian Lake, Yuxi | collected 2017-12-25 | reverse complement strand
CGTTTAAAGCCGTTTTCGGCACGATCAATTTTCCGCGCGGATTGGCAATCAATGCGCAAGGTTCGCATACGCCCGGCAAGCCGACATTCTGTTGCACCCAGTCCGAGGCCTTGCTTACCCAAGGCCGCGCCGCCACGGTCGCGCTTGCCAAAACGCGGAGCGGCAAATCGTGTTGTGCGCAAAACGCCAGCAAGCCAGGTTCGTTTGCCTTCAAATCTATGGTCGCCAGTTCGCGCACTTCGGTTAGCTGCCGCGCGCCCAAGGCTAGCTTTACGGCCGCGTCGATTTGTCCGGTGTTGACGCCTTTGCGGCAACCTATGCCGACCACCAAAGGCTTCAAGGCTTCGGTCGCGGTAGTGATGACCGGCACCGCGCCGATGGCATTGGCGACGCGGTAAGCTAAACGGTTGGCGCCGCCTTCATGCCCCGCCAGCAGCGATACAGCAAATCTTCCCGCTTCGTCCACCACCACTACGGCAGGGTCGCTATGTTTGTCCTGGGCCAAACCGTCGAGAAAGCGCACCGCGATGCCGCCGGCGGCGATTACTATCCATTGCGCATGGTTACGGTAAGCCGCGGCAAACTGTTGTTTCTGGGTCAGCGGCGAATCGGCTGTAGGGGCGACCGGCCGGTCGCCCTTTGCCGCATAAGGCCGGTAAACTTCTCCGCCAAGCCGAGCTTGCAGGGTTAAAGCCAATGCCTCGCTTTCCTGCCTTACCTGCCAGATACCGCAATCGCTCACGTTGCGGCCTTGTTTTTCTTCACCACGCGGAATATATGCGTGAAATCTTTCGAATAAAGGCTGGATTCGGTCTGCTCGCCGCGCCCCAAAGCCTTGCCCACCAACAACATCGTGGTCAAGTTCCAGTCGGCTTTGTCGGTTTCAGTCAGGAGAGTTCCCAAAGTGCCTTGATAACAGCGCTCCTCCGGCCAAGTCGCTTTATAGACCAGTGCCGCCGGCGTGTCGTCCGGGTAATGCAATCTCAGGTCGGCGACTATTTTTTTTAAATGCGGCCCGGACAGGAAGATGCACATCGTCGCTTGGTGTTCGGCCAAGCGCGCAATCGATTCCAGTTCCGGCACGGCGGAGGCGCGGCCGGAAACGCGGGTCAGGATCACGGTTTGCGAGACTTCCGGCTTGGTCAGCTCGGCTTTGATCGATGCCGCCGCCGAAGTGAACGAGGATACGCCGGGCACGATTTCGTAGGCTATGCCCAACGCATCGAGCCGGCGCATTTGCTCGGCGGTAGCGCCGTAAATAGCCGGGTCGCCGGAATGCAGGCGCGCCACGTCGCAGTCTGCTTCCTGGGCGCGGCGGTAGCAGGCTTCCTGCTGTTCAAGATCGAGTTTCGCGGTATCGATCAGTGCGGCGTCGGGCCGGCAATGTTGCAACATATCGGTAGGCACCAGCGATCCGGCGTACAGCACCATACGGACCCGCCTAAGAATATTGGCGCCGCGCAATGTAATTAAATCCGAAGCGCCGGGGCCTGCGCCGATAAAATATACCTTCATGCGTGTCTTCTCTCCCTGGGAGTTTTGCGTATCAGTAAGGTGGCGAGATAACCCATCGCCTCGGTAGCATTTAAAGCGCTGACATCATCGGCCAGCATTTCGTCCGTCAAGCCGATGCGGCGGGCAAAGGCGCAGTGCTCGGCGATGCCCATGTCACGGAGCAGGGCCAGTACCCAAGGCAGGCGCGGGCCGATCTTCATCAGCACGACAATGTCGTGGCTTTCTATATCTTGGCGTAGCGCAGCCGCATCTTCCGGGCAGGGCAAAATCAATGTCCGCTCCTTGCCCACGCCCAGCGGCCAACCCATAGCCGAGGCTGCCGCCGCGTAGCTGGTGACGCCGGGAAAAGTGCGTTGCGGCAAATCCGGCAAATACTCGCGCAAAGCGGCCAGGATATAGCCGTAAGTGGAGTAGGTCAGGCTATCGCCTATAGTCAGATAAGCCACATTGCGGCCCGCGCGCAAATCGGCGGCGATGGTTTCGGCCAGTTGCGCGTAATGTTCGCTCAGCACCGTGCGGTCGGGGTCCATATTGAATTCGATGTCCCGTATCCGTTCAGGATCGATGTCGATGCCTGCCAGGCATTGCAAAGCCACCGACGTTTCCGACGTCCGCGCGCGCGGCGCATAAACGATGTCGGCCTGTTGCAAGGCCTCGACCGCCGCCAGCGGAATGTAGCCCGTAGGCCCTGGCCCTACGCCTATGCCCCAGAATGTGCCTAGATGAGTCATACTTTTCTATGTTATTTCGTTCCCACGCGCTGCGTAAGGATATGGCTAAAAATAATTCATTGTGGGGACGAGTGAATTCGCCCACAACGCGTTTGAAAACCGGGAAAGTTATTGAGAGAAACGTAGGGTGGATAAGCGTAGCGCATCCACCCTAACAATCTCGGTATAGGTGGATGTGCTACGCTTATCCACCCTACAACTATGTTATCTCGTTCCAGGGAACGAAGAAGCTGTGCGGCGCACTGCCCAGCTCATACTTTCCCCAGGCTATCGCCTTGCAAATTAAATAGCCGCACTTCGACCTTATTCACGGCAGTTACCCGTTGCTGGACAAGCGCGGCGATACGCTGCTCGATCTCTATCCATAACGCCTGCGAATCCGGTTCGTTCGTTAAGCGTTGAATGGCTGCCTCCACTGTGTTCGCCTGTTCCAGCTCATGCACCAGACGGCTATCTAAGCCTCGCTCCGCAGCTGCCTTCGCCACAACATTCATCGCCATGCCGCTCTTGCTCGAATGGGTGTCCCATACCCCATCCAGCACTTTGGCGAGTTTGCCGGGATGACCGAGCAGCCACAATACATCCAGACAGCGCTGCTGTTCGGCCAATGCCTGCTGCGTAAAATCCAAGGCGTCGCCGAGAAAATTGGCGATCTGCACAGCCCGGCGCTCGGGCAAATCCAGCATTTCTCCGGCATAGGCGCGGCCTATTTTACCGGGCAGTAATGCGATGGCGTTTGCATCATTACCCAGCGCGACACGCACATAAACCTCGATCGAGGCTATCCATGACGCCAGCGATAACGGTTCGACCAGACCCGAGGTGCCGAGTATCGAAATGCCGCCGACTATGCCGAGTTTCGGGTTGAAAGTCTTTTTGGCAATCGCTTCGCCGTTTATGCAGCCTATGGTCAGGTCGAAACCCTGATCTTTATTGCCGGACGCTTCGGCGACCGCCTGCCGCATCATCCTGCGCGGCGTCGGGTTGATTGCCGGTTCCCCTGCCGCTACGCGAAGGCCGGGCTGGGTTGCGGTACCGACGCCGGCGCCGGCGAAAAAGCGCACTTGCCCTTCGTTGTTCTTTCGTACTTCGGCGAAGATCGTTGCCCCGTGCGTGTTATCCGGGTCGTCTCCGCCGTCTTTCAGCACTTCGGCTCGCGCCGTTTGGCCGTCCAATTGCCAACAGGCTTGGATAGGCACGTTCAGGTAATGCATATTATCCGGCAATGTTACCTGAACCTGAGTGCGCTGCTCGCCGTGCAAAAGTAAATGGAGCGCGGCTTTGACCGCCGCCGTAGCGCAGCTGCCTGTGCTGCGCCCGCGGCGTAAACCGTTCGCTGCAAGTACGCTTAGGTTGAATTCTTTAAGCTCAGTTCGAGCCATACGGGGCGCGCCGGAATTTGAGAGCCGGAAAAATTCCTGGTGGGGGCGACTTTAGTCACCCCCACATAGGATTTATTAAGCTTTAATTTAATGACGGCGCCCCATGCTGTGCAAGCCGGTTCACCGCATCTATCATCAAGCCGTTGACCACGGTCGCCGCCCACGGCGAACCGCCGCGCGTGCCGCTATTGGTGATGCGGGGTACTTGCAGGCAGCGTTTCAATTCGGCTTTGGATTCGCAGGTGCCGACAAAACCGACCGGCAGGCCGATCACCAGTTGCGGCCGCCAGCCGTGTTCGCGGATCAAGCGTACCGCTTCGATGATAGCGGTCGGCGCATCGCCTATGGCCAGCACCAGATCGTTGCCGAATTTTTCGAACGCGCGCCGTATTCCGGCGGCGGAACGGGTGATGCCTTGCGTTTGCGCCATCAATGCCGTTTCGCGGTCATGCACGCCGCACCAGGTTTCGATGCCGAGTTGCTCGAGCAGCGCGCGTTTTAAGCCGGTCTGCACCATGGTCACGTCGGTCGCCACCAGTTTGCAGCGGAGCAACGCGCGAATGCCGGTTTCTACCGCGCCGGCCGAAAAATAAATGTCGTCGGCCGCGTTAAAGTCGCCGCTGGTATGTACCAGCCGTTGCAGCACGGTTAAATGCGCTTCGGGAAAAACCGACCAGTCGCGTCCGGCGTTGATGATGCGGAAACTTTCGGCTTCTATCGGATGCGGCAGGTAAGGGGCAAATTCCGTTGAGGTTTCAGCTACGGCTGTTTTTTCGGACAGGCCGCGCACGAGAAGATGATGCGGACGCTGCGGTTCGCCGACCTGCTGTTCGAAGCCGACGATCTGCACACGGTATTTGCACAGCGAGCAGTTCATCGCGGCCCGACCTTCGACCGCTTCCTGGGCTCTCGCGATCAGTACGTCGGCGACATTCGGATGCACGCCGAGATAAGCGGCTTTAAGCACTTCCAAACCGGGTTCGCGTTGCTGCAACGCATCGGCGGCCTCGTAAATGCGCTTGACCAAGATGCCGTCGAACAGAAAAAACGGCGCTACGATCAGGCGCGTGTAGCCCAATTTGGCGGCGGCGCGCAGGCCGTCGGCAACCAGCGGTTTGGCGGTGCCCGAATAGCACAGGTAAGACGCGCCAAAGCCCATGCCTTCTTCAATGATACGCGCGAATTTGGCGACTTCGCCATTGGCGTCGGGGTCGGTGGTGCCGCGGCCGACCAGTACCAGGCAGCTGTCGTCGCGGCGCACCGTGTTAGAGGATGCCGCTTCGGCCTCGACGATGCGCTGTTGAACCAGTTGCAGCAATAGCGGATGCAAGCCCATCGGCGCGCCAAAATGAAAATCGACGTCCGGGCGTTCTCGGGCGAGACTCAGCAATTCGCTGGGCAGGTCGTTTTTGGCATGGGTGGCCGCAAGCAAAATGCCGGGCGTCATGACGATTTGTTTTCTGCCGGCGTCAAGCTGCTCGGCAATCGCCTGGTCTATCGTCGGGCCGGCGAATTCCAAATAGCCGTGGTTGACCTGATGTTGCGGCGCACGGGTTTTAACCAGTTCAACCAGTTGCTCGAATTCGCGTATGCCGTCGGCATCGCGGCTGCCGTGGCCTGCGATGACGATGCCGTAATTATGGCCAAAGGGCATAAGTTTCGTTTGAGCAGACAAGCTGCTCAACTCAGCTTTATCCTGCATCAGCTTGCCGCCTCCGGCGCTTCGATCTGGCTGGACATCGGGCTTAAGGTGCGGATCAGCATGATGCTCATGTCGCTGAATTCCTGGGCCGCGCATTCGGCGAGGGCGCCGTGCCATTCCGCTTCAGCGCGGGTCAGATTTTCCCAAACCTCGGTCGGATGATCCGGCGAGATGCCTTGCTCCAGCAGGTAGGCCGCGATATGGCGCGGCATGAATGAGCGCGCTTCGTCCCAAGGGCAGGGGATCACAATCGCATTGCGCTGGTCTTCAAGCACATGCACCAAATGGCGTTTAAATGGGCTTAGGTCGCCGCGGCGGTGAAAGGTGATAAAGGTTGTTTCATCGAAACAGACTTTGGCCCGCGATGCGAGTATCTGCGCCGAGGATATGCCCGGCACGGTTTCGACCGGATGGCCGCAGGCGCGCTCGACCCGTTCCAGATACTGGAAACCGCTGAAATGGATGTCGCCCATGAACACGACGACGCAGTGCTTGCCGGCATGATGCTCAAGCGCGACTTTCGCCAATTGCTCGGTCTGGTCGCGGTAGTTCATCGTGATGACTTGCGCCGTAGCCGGAATCAGGCTTTGCACAACGTTGACGACGGCGTCGAACCCGGCCACCACGTCGGCGTTACGGATCAGCTCCGCGCCGCGTTGGGTCAGGTAAGCCGCGTCGCCGGGGCCTGCGCCTATGCAGATAATCATAGTTATTCCTTTGTAATTATTCCTGCATTAATGCAGTTGTTCGTAGGGGCGACCGGCTGGTCGCCCGCTTTATGGGTCACATTCATTTAATGCATCCACGTATGGTGAGTGTGAGGTTCTCCGCCGATAATTCCTCCAGCGTCAGGTATTCCGCTCCCAACGCTTGCGCCAGTTGCCGGGCTTTCCCTAAGCGTAAATAACCGGTTTCGGTGTCCAGCACCAGCGCCGGTACGCCGCGCCCGGCAAGCAGTTCGGCGAATCTTAGCGATTCCTGCCAGGGATCGTTGCCGGTGTTAAGTGCAACATTGGCCCTGCCGTCGCTAAGCAGCACCAGCAACGGCGGCATGGCGGTTTTTTCCAGCGTTGCCAGCGCCACGGATAAGGCCTCAGGCAGTGGCGTCCTGCCTCCGGTCGGCAGCTCGCGCAGATTCTGTTCGGCGAGATCGACGCTGCGGGTAGGAGGCAGCAGCAACTTTGCGGCTTCGCCGCGAAAACTGATCACCGCCACTTGATCCCGCTGCTGGTAGGCATCGGTCAGCAGCGACATCACCGCGCCTTTGACGGCTTCCATGCGCCGTTGCGCGGCCATCGAGCCGGAGGCGTCGACGACAAACAAAATCAGGTTGGCGTTTTTGCCTGCGCGGACTTGCCGGTGCAAATCGTCTTTGGTCACCTGGAGTTCGTTTGATCCCCGAAGCGCGGCGCTGCGCAATGTCGCTGCTACAGCGAGGCTGTTCGGGTTACGGTCCGGCACGGCGCGGATCATGCGGCCGCGCGGCGCGTCTTTTGCGGTGCTGCGCTTGCCGGCACTGAAACGGCCTGAGTGGGTGTCGACTTCTATTTTTCGCACATGAGCGGCAGATGCGGCCTGGAATAGCTGTTGTTCGTGTTGAGAGTCGCCGTCGGCTTCAGCATTTTCCTGCTCGCTATCGTCCGAGTCGGATTCACCTTGATCCGGCGGCGGCAAGGCCTGCTGCATCAGCTCGTCAAGCCGGTCGTTATCCAAACCCGGCTGCTCGAACGGCTTGCGCCTGCGCCGGTGCGGCAGCACCAGTTCCGCCGCGCCCCGCACGTCGTCAGGCGTTACCTTAGACCGGCCTTCGAGCGCGGCCAGTGCGCGCGATGCTTTATGCATGACGATGTCGGCACGCAGGCTGGCTACCTCGAATTCGCAGCATAAATGACTGATCAGGTCGAGTAAGGCATCGTCCAGCAGCACTTTCGGCAGCAATTGCTGCGCGGTCGCCAGTTGCCGGCGCAAGGCCTGCTGTTCGTGCAGCCATTGCGCCGCGTAAGCGGTCGAATCGGCTTCGAACGCGATGCGCCTGCGCACGACTTCGGCGCGCATGACTTTGTCGCGCGGCGCGCTTACCTCGACCATCAGGCCGAAACGGTCTAACAGTTGCGGGCGCAAATCGCCTTCTTCGAGGTTCATCGTGCCGATCAGCGTAAAGCGGGCAGGGTGGGTGATGGACAAGCCTTCGCGCTGCACCGCGTTAACGCCCATCGCCGCCGCATCCAGCAACACGTCGACCAGATGATCGGGCAGCAGGTTGACTTCATCGATATAGAGTATGCCCCGGTGCGCCGCAGCCAGCAGGCCGGGCTTGAAAACACGCTGAGCGCCTTTAAGCGCCTGCTCCAAATCCAGGGTGCCGATCACGCGGTCTTCGGTGGCTCCCAGCGGCAGGGTGATGAAAGGCACGCTGTCTGCTTGCGCCGTCGCGTGTTCGGCATTGCAGGTTTCGCAGTATTGATACGGCGCTCCGGGAGCGCAATTGAACGCACAACCGGCAACCCGCTCGATCAGCGGCAGGATGTCGGTCAGCGCCCGCGCCGCCGTGCTTTTTGCGGTGCCTTTGTCGCCGCGTATCAGCACGCCGCCTAAGGACGGGTCGACCGCGCACAGCAGCAACGCAGTCTTGAGCCGGGGTTGTTCGACGATGGCCGAAAAAGGGAAGGTGATTTGATTCATTTGCTTTTTAAATAATAGAACACGGATGACACGGATTTTTACAGATGACCGCGGATAAAAATAAAATCAAATTTGCGGAAATCAATTCAATCGGTGTCGTCCGTGTGCCATTTTTCGCGTTTCCATGCGCTGCGTCCCGTATACGCCGGTCGTGACTCGCGGCGCAGCGCGCCTTAACCGCATTCCCACGCAGCGCGTGGGAACGAGAACGCAGATGACATGGATTTTTACGGATGACCAAGGATAAAATAAAATCCGTGTCAATCCGTCCAATCCGCGTCATCCGTGTGCCATTTTCTAACAGGTTCATCACGCCCCGCGCGGTGTTTCGCCGCGCGCCTCCAGCAAGGTTTCGCTATGCAGGTATAAAGCCTGCAATGCGTCCAGCGTCTGTTGCTTGGGTTCCGCCCACATGCCGCGGCCGGCGGCTTCGAGCAGGCGTTCGGCAATCGCGTTTTGCGCCCAGGGGTTGGCGTCTTCCAGAAAACGCTGCATTTCCGGGTCCATCGCATAAGTTTCGGCGACTTGTTCGTACATCCAGTCGTCCATGACCTGCGCGGTGGCGTCGTAGCCGAACAGATAATCGACGGTCGCGGTCAGCTCCAGGCCGCCTTTGTAGCCGTGACGGCGGATGCTGTCCAGCCATTTCGGGTTGACCACGCGCGAGCGGAACACTCGCAAGGTCTCTTCTTTCAAATCCCGAACTTGCGCCCGCGACGGATCGTGGCTGTCGCCGAAATATTTGCGCGGCTGCGTTCCGGTCAAGGCTCTGATCGTGGCGATCATGCCGCCGTGAAATTGCAGATAATCGTCGCTGTCGAAAATATCGTGTTCGCGGTTGTCCTGGTTGTGCAGTGCCACCTGAACGCCGGACAGCCGTGTTCTAAAGGCATCGCGCTGGTCGTTGCCTTGTTGATTGTGGCCGTAGGCATAGCCGCCCCAGTTGACATAGGCTTCGGCAAAATCGGCGTCGGCCTGCCAGTTTTTTTCCTGGATCAGCGGCAAGATGCCCGCGCCGTAACTGCCGGGTTTGGCGCCGAAGATGCGGAAGGATGCGCGGCTTGATGCGTCCTGTTCAGTCAGGCCTTGGCCGATCAACTCGCCCAGCTCGGCTAGATAATGCTTGCGGACAAAGTTTTGCGACAGCGGTTCGTCCAGCGCAATGACCGCATTGACCGCGTCATCGATCAAATCGATCAGTTGCGGGAATGCGTCGCGGAAAAAACCGCTGATGCGCGTGGTGACGTCGATGCGAGGACGTTTTAATTCATCCAGCGGAATGACCTCGACGCCGGTCAAGCGGCGGTTTTCAGGCTGCCATACCGGGCGCACGCCGAGCAGCGCCAGAATCTGCGCCACGTCGTCGCCGTGGGTGCGCATCGCGCTGGTGCCCCAGATGCTGATCGCGACGCTTTCGGGATAAGCGCCGGTTTCGCGGACATAGCGCGACAGCACTTCGTGGGCGAGTTGCCAGCCGACGCGCCAGGCCGATTGGGACGGCACGCTACGCGGATCGACCGAGTAGAAATTGCGTCCTGTCGGCAGGATGCTTGCCATGCCGCGTGTCGGCGAACCGCTGGGGCCTGCCGGTACATAGCCGCCGGACAGGCCGCGCAGCAGGTTGTCGATTTCGTCGGTGGCGCGGGCGAGGTTGGGTGCCAATTCGCGGCAGGCATAGCCCAGTACGGTTGTTAACGGACTGTAATCGGCGGTGTGGCCGGCGAAGGTTTTGCCGATAGCCGGCTCTACGGCCGATTCGGCGTAAGCATGAGCTTCCAATTCATTGAACAGTTGTTTACTCAATGCTTCGATGGTTTCCAGCACGTCGGCATGAGAAGGCAAAGGCCGTCCGGCCAGACGTTCAAGATCAGCGTTTGCATGTTCCAAGCGGCGGCCCTGATGTTCGAGCAGCGAGTCCATGTTCAGGCCGAATAAGCGCGCAACCTCTATAGGCAGTCCGGGTATGTCCTGGTTCGGCAAGCGGGTCAGCGAGACCAGCATATCTACCCGTTGTTCGTTTTCGGGCGGCAGACCCAGTATGTGCAGGCCGTCGCGGATTTGCGCCGCGCCCAGTTCGCACAGGTAGCCGTCTAAATCTTCGATCAAATGCGCGACGTCGGCACCGGCCATTTGGCTTAGCTGTTCCGGCAAGGCGTCATGATTATGATGATCGTCGTCGTGTTCATGAGCATGGTGGTGATGGCCGCAGTCATGGTGTCCGTGATCGTGATGATGTTCATGATGGTGATGGCCGTCATCGTGATCATGGTCGTGATGCAACAGCCTGGCTTGCAAGTCGGCGTCCAGGTTGGTCTGTTTGACCAGTTCCCAAATCTGCTGCTGCAACAGCGGCAGCTTGGCCGGATCGAGCACTTCCACCTGGTAATATTCATCGACCAGTTGCGTTAATTGCGCCAACGCGCCGTAAGTATCGGCGGTGGTCATCGGCGGCGTCAGGTGATCGACGACTGTGGCATGGGCGCGGCGCTTGGCCTGTGCGCCTTCGCCGGGATCGTTGATGATGAACGGGTAAAACAGCGGCATGTCGGCCAGTAGCGCATCGGGAAAACAGTTTTCCGATAAGCCTACGCCTTTGCCCGGCAGCCATTCGAGCGTGCCG
>SXGU01286274.1_pt1 | contig 10632 bp, 6 predicted proteins | sample 3174531 | NCBI WGS metagenome assembly SXGU01 (sample SAMN11356863, study PRJNA531348) | freshwater metagenome | isolation source: freshwater sample F1-140 | place: China: Fuxian Lake, Yuxi | collected 2017-12-25 | reverse complement strand
TTCTCGGCTGCGCGTGATCGCTTCGAGGAGTTCGCGTTGTTCAGGGGTTAGGATCAGTGGGGCGAGAGGTCGTGCCATGCGGTCAATTTGACTACTTAAAAGGTGATATTATCCGATATATTTTAAGGTGTGGGTACTAGGCTTGGCTTGAACGGTTTTCTCAAGCTTGTTGGTTACATCACTTGAGCTGGATGGATCTTCACCCTTGCTATCCGGGGTATAGCGAAGCGTAATGGTGCGAGCTTTATGATTGCGGTCGCTGGAATGGCTATAGTCGATACCGAATTGCTTCAGCGTGGTAATTGACTTATTCAGTTCCCTGCTCAATTGGTTAGCTATTTTGGGAAATGTCTTGTCTTTTTTTTCCTGATCGGTAACGAGCTTGTTCAGCTCATCCAATAATTCAGTCGCTGAACCTTGCCAATGGCTATTGGTTTGCATGAACTGGAATAATGTCCAATTCAAAACATTATCTTCCAGTATCGCTAGATTACTGTGACGACGGTTGTCTAAAAGAACATCGATGAAATCCGAGGAGCCCGTCATTAATACGCTACTTGCCGCCACGCCCCATTGAGCAAAATCGACCATCCGAATTTCAGCAGGCACACCGTTGACATGCCTATAATGGGGGAGCGCTATCTGTATGGCATTTAACAAAGCCCCTAAGATTTTGGGTGCGCAGTCTTGGAATTGTTTATCCACGTCTTCCATACTCATACGAGCGGCAGGCTTGGGTAGCAACTCTTCAGGAGAGCGGCCTTCCAATCCGCTATTTGCTTGAATACGCGGTAAACTCAGACGGATACTTCTGTCAGCCAAATCGGAAAAGTTGATGATCGGATTGATGCTGTTCAATACGATGGGCCTACAGACTTGGTAATACACTTCATCGGAATCCGTATATAACGCCCGCTTGCTAAAACCGGTGCCCGTAGCAATGCCGCATAGCGTGTCAGACAAGTCTTGCCCAATGGACGATAGGTTATCCAAGGCAATCAGATGGGCATGGTGTGCCGTAATATACAAATCACCGATATTGCGCGGCATACCCTGAATCTCTGGATTACGGGGGTCGATCAATTTCCTGATTTGCGTGGTCAGCGTGGTTTTTGTGGTGCCTGCGGCTCCCTCCAGCGCCAGTATCGGGTAGGCCCTATTTTCAATTAAAGCGTACATTAACCACGCCGCCAACAAACTGTAATCCGCCTCACTGCCGAGTCTGAACAGCTGCCGTAAACTTGAAAAGTCCCCGGACGGATCAGGAATGGGCATGGGCTGCACAGATTTTCTACGCAAAAACTTGACGGGAGGTATCCCCGAAAATACAGACCAACCGGACGCACTCATTTCGATACAATTCCACTGGTCATCCGTTAAATCAATATAAATGCGGTCTTGATAACGAGCGGTACGGACATGGGTTTTATAGGTTTTGCCCTCAAATAAGACATCGCCCGCCAAGGTTTCCAATACACTCTCCAGAACGCTGTCCGGCACAGCTTCCTGATAAGTTTGCCGGTATTGATAGGCTAAAAATTTTTGGTAATTACTCGATTTGATAGGCCAGTTTTCAGAATGCCATGTGCTAGGTTGCTCAGAAGGATGGGTAGCGTTATCCTTGGATTCATTGGCAACAGGATACGTTACAAACTGCTTTTTGGCTTCGTCCACCCAAAATTCATGTTGAGTAACCATCGCCATTAATCTTAAGAAGGGATCATCGTTGTCTTTTTTTCCATTTTTACTTTTCGGTGGGGTTTTGTTCAAAGCAGCCGGTAGCGTGTGTACCTTGCTTGAAATTAGGGCGGGGGCATTAACTTGCAGTTGGCTAATATCCATGTTTAAGGCATTGCTAACCAGTTTCTGCACTTCTTCCCAGTCCAAAGGAGGCTGACATGCCAGTTCATTTTCTTCCCAAGTAATAGCCATTAACTGCGCGTCAGGAACACCCGTTTTACGGTGGTGGATCGCCTGTTGAAAAAGGTAATTGTTGCGTTCGCCTTCGCCGACAGACTTCTGGATATTTGGTTGATGGCTAAGCGCCGATTTGTTAACTAAATCGGCGACTATTGCCGGTAAAGGTTGCAAAAGCTCTACGCTAGTGTGGTTTTGAAAAGCAAAATCAGGACGCCAGCGATAATATTTCAAGCTGCGATGACGACTAGGCGGCACCACGATATAACCATCATCCCCGCGAAAATTAACCCCTGCCATTCTGCCAATGTTCGTACCGGAACCCACCGTTTGCCCATCAGTCGGCTGTCGGTAAATTAAATGAAAGCCGCCACCACCGGTTGTTACTTTTAAGGTGGCTGACGGCAGGTCATTCTGTTCAATAAACCGCTTGTAATTGGCAACGCCGTTTTTCGGATCAATATCGACCACGTACCAGCCGGATAAAGCGCCGGTAGGAACACCGATATTGGCCTCGGGGTGCTTCTCCCACCAAGCGGTAATTTGCATAGGGTCGGTAGTGGCAATAGCAAAGCCCCCTTTGAATATCGGATGCTTGCCGGCATGCGGGCAACCTGGGTATAAACAGGTACAGTTGCCCTGAGCGTTAATACCGTGGACCGGGAATACCGGAATGCCATTCTCGGCATAGTGTAAAGCAGCTTTTAAGGCATAGTGTAAAGCAGCTTTTAATAGACTCATTGTTGAACTCCCGTTCAGATGTTTAAATGAGCCGATAGGATAAAACAGTCACTAGACATAATGTGTCCAGCGACTCAATGCCGTACTATTTTGTCCTCATACGGCTTTTTTTACTGATCGTGAAGCGGCTTATGGCAGGGTTGAATTTATTGGTGTTCCGTCGGAGCATTACCTACATTATTGGTTAGGTTGTGTGTATTACTTTCTTGAAAGCGAATGCCACTACTTAATGCTTTCTTAACCATTCCTTTTACCGAATCCCATTCTACGGGCGAATAAGGCATGAATTCATTTTGAGTCGAAATAACATCCAGTAATTCTGCTTCAGTCATACCGTTGCTAAGGTAGCGACAAGCCTCATTGAAAAGGAAGTCGTAAGGGTTTTGTGCCGGGGAATCGTCTTCAACTGGAAACGCACCGTTATCTATTAAATCTAAGACAATTGCCGGTAGCCGATTCAAATGCGTCCGACCTTCAAGCTTATAAAAGGCCAACTCGTTATACCCGAGTTGAGGGGAGGGTTCTATAAAATCTAGGCTTGGAGGTACAACGATGTAGTTATTATCCCCACGAAAATTGACTCCTTGCAATTTGGCAATGTCCTTTTGAGAAAAAACCCATTCGACGCCATATTCGAGGTCGGGTTTTCCATAAATGAAATAATAGCCACCCTCTAGGGTCTTGATTTTCAATGTTGGTGCAGGCAGGGCATGACGGTATTGCTGCCTAAATGCTTCGAAGTTGGCAACGCCGTTGTTTTGATCAGTTTCGACCACATACCAGCCGGAGACGCTGCCGGTAGGGATACCGATATTGGCGTCAGGGGTATGATTCCATGTGGCGATGATGTCTTCTAGGTCGGTAGTCGCACCGGAAAGATCATGTCTGTTTAACTCGTGTTTGCCCGGATAGGGGCAGGTGGTATCTAAACAGCTACAGTTGCCTCGGGCATCCAGGCTGGAAACACCGGAATGCCTCTTACAGCGAAGTATGCAGCAGGAAATTTATGGCTCATTATTGAACTCCAAGTTGTTTGATTGAAGCCAATAAGATAAAGCAGTTAAATCTTTTGATTGTTATTTTAATACTGACAATTGGTGAAAACATTGGTGCAGCTTTCTGACCCCAGATAGACTAGATGATATGCTGGCTAACGACATTAATGGTTTATGCCAAAACGCGTGGGATGGATTTGACCGCCAACCAGAACTTGGCTTTCTGGATGGAGTAAGGATTATGTTGAATGGAATATTTGCAAAAAAATAATAAAAGCCTAAGCAATCATACCCAACCACCAATCAGGTCAGGATATGACAATATCTTCAGCAAAACCATTTAAAACACATTCTGTATCAGCGGATGAAAGGGAACGCCCATGCCGAAACACAGGCTGATAAGCAGGCTAACTATCCGCAGAAATAATATTATCCCCAAACGCCTCCAGCACAAAATCCTCCATAGCCTGTTTAGGCCAACGCGCAATATAGCGTATACCATCAACGAATTGCGTTTCATAGCCGGTTTCAACGCGTTTCATCTTAACCCATTCATCTATCGCCCTAGCGTGACATGTGGCGGAATATCTTGTAAGTCTCTTCCCCTCAAACGCTCTACTGTCCTGAATACCCGCTTCCCGGCGAGTATGACGACACTTGTATCTAACGATGAGGGCTAGAGCTTGGTAATGAGCTAAAATTAAATTCAAGTCATGCGACCTCAATCTCTCCTACTCATTTCATCCGCCATGTTAAAACACCCCGTTATAACAAGTGCCGTTTTTTATGCCGCGATCCTGTCTTGTTTTTACCCCGGCAGAGTCTCGGCTAGAAGCGGGCTTGACGATTTTCCGCCTGTTATCTTATGGGCCTGGGAACGTCCGGAAGACTTGCGTTTTCTCGATAGCAGACACTTTGGCGTCGCATTTTTGGCTGAAACGCTGCAATTGAGCGGCGACAAGGTGATATTCGTGCCGCGTATGCAGCCGCTCAAACTTGCCCCGTCAACCAAGCTGATTGCGGTCACGCGTATCGAGACTGTCAAAAACCCATCGCAGCCGCTCGCGTTATCGGATGTGCAAAGCGATGAGCTGATCCGGCGGGTATTGCAGACATTGACGCTGAAAAACGTCGCGGCCATTCAACTGGATTTCGACGCCAAAGTCTCCGAGCGCGCTTTTTACCGGCGGTTGCTGGATGCTTTGCAACTCCGCTTGCCCGACTCAATACCGTTATCAATCACCGCCCTGGCTTCGTTTTGCATAGGCGACGGGTGGATCAGGGATTTGCCGGTCGATGAAGCGGTGCCGATGATTTTCCGCATGGGCGAGGATACCCGCCGGGTACGGCGGTTTTTAAAGGACGGAGGCGATTTCCCGGTGCCGCTGTGCAGACACAGTTACGGCATTGCAACCGATGAACCCTTACCCGGCAATTTTGCTAAACTACGCCGCACTTATATTTTTAAAGGCGATTCGGCAAGCTGGACGCAGGAAGATTTAAAAAGCTTCACTGCGGTTCCTGCTCAAGGCACCGGCAACTTCTAACTAAAAATCCGGAGTTCAAGATGATGAAAAGCATGTGTAATGGATTTCTGAGCAGGATGATTCTTTCTTGCCCGATTAACAGGCAGAGAAAATTCCGTCAGGATTGTCTTAAAGCCGTGTCTATTTCGGCCTTCACACTGTTGATAGCAGCGGCAGGATCGCCGGCAACAGCTTGCGGCCCGGATTTCCCGACACCGATTTTCACGTTTTCCATTCGTCCTGATAACTTCGCCGATTTTGCTCAAGGCAAGATCGGCATCATTCAACCGAAGTGGAACCGTTCAGCCTTGTTTGCCGCTTATCGCGCGCTGAACAATTTGCCGTTTTCCGCCGATGAACAAAAAGAGTTAGTGCGAAACTGGCATGCCGAATATGCAGAAAGCCTTGAGGGGCCGCCAAAAAACACGGCGCTTGAAAATTGGCTGGCGATACGCAAAAAAGTGCTGACCGATGTCGCCGACCCGGCGATTGATAGCTCGCGCAGTACGCCAAACGGTTATGACTATTTTCTGAACTGCACCGACGGCGCCTTTGATAATGCCGCCAAAACACTGGCCGCGAGAATGGCGGCCTATGGCGTTAGCGCCGAAAGTAAAGACTGGGCAAGCGCGCAAGACGCCGTTTTCTCGAATTGCTCCAAGTCCGCTAATCCGGTATTGCCTGCTGAAGCGGCAGCCGATGCGCCGGTTTGGCTGAAAAATGACCGGGACTATCAAATCGCTTCCGCGCTGTTTTATGCGATGAACTATGACGCCGCCAAAGAGCGTTTTACGAAAATCGCCGGTGACAGCGCATCGGAATGGCGCCCGCTGGCGTCCTATTTACTGGCCCGTGTAGCGGTGCGCAAAGCCAGTACCGATAGCGGTGAAGATGCCGCTAAAACCCAGGCGCTTTATGCACTGGCGCTCGAGCAAATTAATGCCGTTTTGGCGGACCAACAACTGGCCGCTTATCACCCTGCCGCCTCGCAGTTGTTGAATTATGTCAATTTCCGTTTGCACCCTGAGCAATTACACGAAACGCTCGCCAAAAAACTGCTTGCCCAGGAAAAAAACACGCAATTTTTCCAGGATTTAACCGACTACCGGCGCGTGCTGGATAAGGCGGAAATGCTTGAAGGCGAGGAAGTCAGTGCGGAAAGAAAAGCGTTGTACAGCCAATTTCGTCAGGCCAGTGAATTAACCGACTGGATTTTCACCGTGCAATCATCCAGCCCGGATGGATTCGCCCACGCCGTTGAGCGTTGGCAGGCTGGCAAAAATACCGTCTGGCTGGTGGCAAGCCTGATCAATGCGCCGAATGACACCCCGCAAGCCGCCGCGTTAATCTCGGCAAGTCAGGCCGTCAAAAGCGATTCGGCGGCGTTTTTAACAGTCAACTACCACGCGGCGCGGCTGCAAATGGCGCAAGGCCAGTCCGATGCAGCGAGACAAACGCTGGATGCCGTTTTGACAGCCGACTCGTTACCGTTAAACAAATCGACCACCAGTCAATTGTATTCACAACGCATGTTACTGGCTCAAAATATCGATGAATTCATCAACTACGCCCAACGCCGGGCTGCCGTGTTTTCTTACGGCGGCAGTAACTATGTGCTGATTGATACGGCAAAGCCCGCTGAAGGCGAAGGTTACAACAAGAACGAACGCGAATGGCTGGGACGCACGATGTTCGACATCGATGCCGTGCGCACACTGAACCTGCATACGCCCTTGTCACTGTTAAAGAAAATGGCCCTGCACCCTGCCCTGCCCGATTACCTGAAAAGCCGGCTTGTCATGTCGGTGTGGGTACGGGCCGTACTGTTGGGCGATGAACAAACCGCGCTGGAATTTGTGCCGCACGTTGCCAAGTACCTGCCGGAATTAAAAGCGGCTATCGATCAATATAGCAAGGCCGGGAATCAGCAAGACCGGTTTTTCGAAGCCATCTGGCTGATGCTGAAAAACCCGTCTATGCGACCTCTGGTGGATAGAGATCAGGGCCGTTTGGCTGCCTTTAACGAAATCGATAATTACCGTGATAACTGGTGGTGTGATAACGATTTCGACAGCCGCTTTTTCAACGACCAAGGCGATGAAATAGCCGATTTCTCGACACCGGTATTTTTGACTCCAGCTGAAATCGCCCAAGCCGCCACTGAAAATGCCAAAATTGCCGCACTGACCGGCGGCGCGAATTTTCTGGCGACGCAAACTGCACAATGGGCAAAATACAAACCCGATGAAAAACGCTTGCCCGAAGCCTTGTACCTTGCGGTTAAAGCCACCCGCTACGGCTGCCAAAACTGCGCCACCGGCAAGGCGTCAAAAGCGGCTTATGATGTGTTGGATAAGCGGTTTAAAACCACGGACTGGAAAAAGAAGACGCCGTATTGGTTTAAGGGGGATTGTGCGGGGCAGTAACAAAGCCTGATTAATCGGTAGTCTGAAACTTGCAAAATGTAGTATCCGATTAATTACGATTGCACTTATGAGTTGAATGTAAGAATTTTAACATCAGGAATATCCAGGGGGATTTGTAGTAACATGGCTCTCTTGGGGTCTGGTTCCTGGCAACAGGTGACGGTGATACGCTCATTGGCATACAAGTATCATAATACTACATATAGGTGTTACCCCACGAAATCGGGAAAAGCCCTCATCTTGGTCATTTAAAAGCAATTTCTATTTTCAGCAGTTAGGCATGAAACACCGTCAGCATCTTATGAATTATTCTGGTCCTGCGACAAGATAAGAACAGAATACGGCCCTATACCAATGTTGGCTTGAAGCGGCATGTTGTCCATAGGGACGCCTCCGGCTACAGTGTCATAACCTAAATGATTACCAAAATCCGCGCTGTAGCCTTTCCAGTCGCTGTTAAAACGCACTCGCCACAGACCCGCTCGCGGCATACCTAGGGTATAGCTGGAATAACTGCGATTGGCGAAGTTCGCTATAACAATGACATCATCACCCGGACCACCGTTTTCCCAACGATGATAGGCAATGACTTTGTCCGAGTTATTGAGGTGATAAACGTTAATATGCTGCCCCCGTAATCCGCGAGTCTGGTTAAACCAGTTTCGGCTGAGCCGGATCAGATCGCGGTAAAGCAATTGAATTCCGCTATAAGTTTCCAGCTTCGACCAGTCAAGAGGATCGGTATCTTGAAAGTAGCGGTCTTCCAGGAACTCCTGCCCCTGAAAAATCATCGGTATGCCAGGTGCCGTGAAAACTATCGCGGCACCGAGCGTGGACCGTTTTCTGGAGAACCAGCTTCCGGCATTGCCGGGCCAGATTTCTTCAGGCACCCGGCTTTTGCCATTGGCTACTTCGTCATGTGATTCGGTGTAAATAACCCGTTGCAGCGCATTGCCGTTATATGAATGATAAAGCGCGTCACGTACAGCCGTCATATCGCGTTCTGCATCAGTCATGACGATAATCGCCCTTCTTACCGGATGAACGAAACCGGCATCCCATTGGCTGTTAAAACCCGCACCGCCGATTGCCGTTTCCTTGGTAATCCATTCATTGTTTTGCAAATCTTCGGCAATCGTGATTTTCCAGGGCTGACTTGCACGGACTTCATTGTTTATCCATTGCAGGAGCCCCCAGCCATCAGGCAAGTCGCTATCAGGGTCGTTATTGTTTCCGCTACGGTTGCGAATATTGATGACAGAATCGAAACGTAAACCGTCCAACCGGTATTTATTCAACCAGAAGAGCGCATTATCCCGAAAGAATTGCCTAACCTCACCACGTCCGTAGTCAGGACGGGTGTCACCCCAGGGTGTATGGGCGCGATCATTGTCGTAAATATAGATGCCGCCGTTATGGTTGACAGTCGACCAACCGTCGAAACGCCACAGGTCGATGTCGCCGGGGCCAACATGGTTATAGACCACATCGAGAATCACGGCGATGCCATGCGCATGCGCCGCCTTGACGAATTGATGCAGGCCTTGCGGGCCACCCAGTGCCGATTCTACAGAAAACGGTTGTGATGGATTGTAACCCCACGAAAAATCCATCGGAAATTCTGCTACGGGCATAATTTCTATGGCATTAATGCCAAGATCTTTCAAATAGGATAACTTCGGCACAATTTTTTCAAAAGTCCCCGGATCGCCGCCTCTATCGTCGTTGAAGGTGCCCACATGGATTTCGTAGATCACCAGTTCATTCCAGGGCGGCATGGTAAAGTTATCGCCCGTCCAGTCAAAGTTAGGGTCGTGAATGATAGCGTTACCCGGCGAGTTAACCATTTCGCTCGCGTAAGGGTTTCTACGCCAGATCAGGGGTTGCGAACCGTTACGGATGACAAACTTATATTCGTCACCGATTTTGGCGCCCGGCACTTCCACCGACCAATAGCCGTTGCCTTCGCCGGCAAAGGGATTGGCCGTCTCGCTCCATTGATTAAATGATCCTGCTACAAACACTTCCGAGGCAAACGGGGCCCAGACTCGAAAAGCGACACCTCCGGGAATAATAATTGTCCCCATTCCAGGGTGATCAGCGGGTGAAACGGAGGGCGGTGAAATTAATGGATTCGTAGTCATGTTGGATCATTCCTCATGTTTTAACGTATGAATATCGGTGTTTCGCGGGGTTTTAACAAACGCCCGGCCTGTGCTGTAGAAACATTCATAAACAAGTTTAGAACAAATGTATTTTTCCGTTTCTTTCTTTTTCCAATCCCAAGCGTTATTGAAGCCTGGATTTTAGCGGCCCCATCTTTTCCATAAGGGCGTGTCGTTACATCAATGCCAAACGTTTATCAAGGGTCAGGCAACTTGGCTACACATTCCCCGTCATGAAATAACAAATAGCTATTGGCGTCCATCTTGTGCCATTGTTCATCACGGGTCAGCGGCAGTGTTGCGATCACTGTGACAACGTCATCGGGCGTGGTTTCCTGGTGAAAATCGATTGCGATGTCTTCATCAATCAGGCGCGCCTGACCAAAAGGCGCCCTGCGCGTGATCCAGTGCAGGGTATTGCTGCAATAGGCGAACAGATAGTTGCCGTCGGAAAGCAGGCAGTTAACGATACCGAAGGTTTGCAACTGCTTACATAATTCTCCCGTATAACGAAACATCGCTTCCATATCGTCTGGCTTGTGTGGAAATTTACGGTCCAGCTCGTTGAGCAGCCAGCAAAATGCCGCTTCGCTGTCGGTATCACCGACCGGTTGATGTTTGCCGATTTGCAATAGGGTCCGGTAATCGCTGAGCTGGCCGTTATGGGCGAAGGTCCAAAAGCGACCCCACTGTTCGCGGGTGAAGGGATGGGTATTTTCCAGGGCCACATGACCGCGGTTTGCCTGCCGGATATGACCGACAACAGCGCAGCTTTTTATCGGGTAGGACTGTAATAATTTTGCAATCGGTGAGTCATAACACGGTGCGGGGTCTTTAAAGGTGCGACAGCCCTTGTCTTCGT
>SXGU01136155.1_pt1 | contig 10632 bp, 8 predicted proteins | sample 3174531 | NCBI WGS metagenome assembly SXGU01 (sample SAMN11356863, study PRJNA531348) | freshwater metagenome | isolation source: freshwater sample F1-140 | place: China: Fuxian Lake, Yuxi | collected 2017-12-25 | reverse complement strand
TGAAAATGCAAATGATCAAAATGCGGCGCGAAATAATTGATATGCATGCCGCTACCGCTGGCCATTTCCAAAATACGCTCGGGGTCTTTTGGCAATTTATCTTTCAAAACACCCAAAATCGGTTCACGATTGCGGCCTCCGGCCCAAGCGACGTATTCGCTCAACGGATGCGGATCTAACGGAGGTATTTCCTGATTCATGGCTCAATTCCTTATGATAGTTAATGACGAGTCGCCAAAGTATAGCGCATCATAAGGAAAGGTGACGCTTGTAAGATAAGAAACCGCTATTTCCACAGCGGCGGATTTTAGATAAAAAAACAACGCCCGCAGGCGTTGATAAATTTAACATTCAGGAAGATACGATTTGAGTCTAGCACGGCTATTGTGAAGGAATTGTGATAATCACGGCAAACGCACTTACAATAGCGATTCGAATATGACCAACCCTACCGACATTGCCCATGACGCGAATTAATTCTACTCAACCTGCTTCATCGCAACTCGATCGGCGCAGTCTGCAAGCGGTCTGGCATCCCTGCACGCAAATGAAACAACACGAAACATGTCCGCTCGTTCCCATCGTGCGCGGCAAAGGCGTGTGGCTTTACGACGACGCTGGCAACCGCTATCTCGATGCTATCAGTTCGTGGTGGGTCAACCTGTTCGGTCACAGCAATCCTGCCATCAATGCAGCCATCTGCGATCAACTCGATAAAATCGAACATGTCATGCTGGCCGGTTTTACGCACGAACCGGTGGTCGCTTTATCCGAACGGCTCAAGCAAATCACTCCCGGATCGCTCGGTCATTGCTTCTATGCCAGCGACGGCGCATCGGCGATCGAAATCGCACTGAAAATGAGCTTCCACTACTGGCAACTGCGCGATAAGCCGCAAAAAACCGGCTTTATCAGCCTGCAAAACGATTATCACGGCGAAACCTTGGGCGCATTATCAGTTACCGATGTCACCATTTTCAAACAAACCTACGCGCCGTTGCTGCGGCCTTGCACGCATGTGCCAACGCCCGACTGGCGTTATGCCGAGATCGGGGAATCCGCTGAAGCTTACGCGCTGCGCGCGGCGGATGCCCTGGAACATTATCTGGCGGAAAATCATGCGCACACCGCCGCGTTCATTCTCGAACCGCTGGTTCAGGGAGCGGCCGGAATGGGCATGCATCACCCGGTTTATCTGCAACGCGCCCGGATGCTGTGCGATCAATACCAGATTCACTTGATCCTGGACGAAATCGCGGTCGGTTTTGGTCGTACCGGCACCCTGTTCGCATGCAATCAGGCCAATATCACGCCGGATATTCTGTGTCTGTCGAAAGGCTTGAGCGGCGGCTACTTGCCGTTGTCGGTAACCATGACCACCGACACGATTTATCAGGCATTTTACGATGACAATGTTGCACGCGCTTTTTTACATTCACATTCGCATACCGGCAATGCATTGGCTTGCCGCGCCGCGCTGGCTTCATTGGATATTTTCGCGCAAGACAACATCATCGAAACCAATAAAACAAAAGCGGCTTATTTAAACCGAATTGCCGCAAAACTCGCAACACACGGTAGAGTCAGGAATTTCCGCAATTGCGGCATGATCTGGGCTTTTGAGGTAGACACCGCCCTGCAAGATTTTGCCACGGCCTGTTTTCAAGCTGGCCTGCAACATCAATTGCTGTTGCGCCCGCTGGGAAAAACCGTTTATTTCATGCCTCCCTATGTCATCGAAGAACCGGAAATGGATTTGCTGATCGACGGCACGTTACATATTCTCGATACGCTGAGCGCATAAACCATGAGCACCCTGCAATTGACTTTCTTGGGCGCGGCCGGTGAAGTAACCGGCTCCAGCTATCTGATCGAGACCGGAAATGTACGCTTTCTGGTCGATTGCGGCATGTTCCAGGGCGGACGCGAAGCGGATAAAAAAAACCGCACCGCTTTTACCTTCGACCCCAAAACCATCGATTTCGTGTTATTGACGCATGCGCATATCGATCATTCCGGCTTGCTGCCGCGCCTCAGCGCATGGGGTTTTCGCGGCCCGGTTTATTGCACGGCGGCCACTGCCGATTTGCTGCAAGTCATGCTGAAGGACAGCGCGTTTATTCAGGAAAAAGAAATCGAATGGCGCAATAAATCGCGCCAGCGCGTCCGATCTGCACCGGATCTCGCTCCGCTGTATACGGTCACTCAAGCGGAAGCGCTGCTAAAACAATTGCTCCCCGTGAGTTACGATACCGACATCATGCCTCATCCGGCGGTACGCTGTTGTTTTCGCGATGCCGGGCATATTCTGGGTTCTGCCATTATCGAACTGTGGATCAAGAAGCAATCGGGCTACAAAAAAATTGTCTTCTCCGGCGATCTCGGCAAACCCGGTCACCCGGTAGTGCGCGACCCTACCCTAATCCAGCAGGCCGATATTCTGTTGATCGAATCCACGTACGGCAATCGACTGCATCGCTGCATGGCGGACACCATCGATGAATTGGTTTTCGCCGTCAACGACACATTGAACCGCAAACGCGGCAATATCATCATCCCGGCTTTTACCGTAGGCCGTACGCAGGACTTGCTGTTTTTATTGGTTGATTTACACCGAAAAGGCAAATTAGGCGATATGGAAATATACGTCGATTCGCCCATGGCACACGCAGCGACCGAAATCACACTGCAGCATATGGCGTTGCTCGATAAGGAAGCTTCCGAGGCATTACGCTGGATGAATAGCAACGGACATAAACCACGCATCCATTTTGTACAGGATATTGAAGAATCGATGATGCTCAATCAAATCAAACACGGCATCATCGTCATTTCCGCCAGCGGCATGTGCGACGCCGGACGCATTAAACACCATCTTAAATATAACCTCTCCCGCCGCGAATGCAGCATCCTGATTACCGGATTTCAAGCCGAAGGCACACTGGGCCGACGCTTGGTCGACGGTGCCAAGCACGTCAAAATTTTCGGTCAGGAAATCCCGGTCAAAGCCTCTATTTACACCATTGGCGGCTTATCGGCACATGCCGATCAAGCCGATCTTATCCACTGGTTAAGCAACTTCAAGCAAATGCCTGAGAAAATCTATGTCGTGCACGGCGAATACAACAATTCTGTCGCCCTGGTAAATGTCATCCAGAAAACATTGAAATGGCAAGCAAGCATTCCCGAACAACGATCGGTGGCAACATTTACTGAATGATCGTGCAAATTCGGCAGATTCTTTACGTATGATGAGTCATTGTTGCATTGAAGGTTTCTCGCAGTATTAACAAATACAAATGCCTTGTTTATCTCAGCGCGCAGCAATCATATCAAATTACTCATTTTAAGATCCGATCCTTCTTATATCCAGCAAACCTGACGCCATTTAGGATCGTGTATAGTATATGCACTTTACAATTTGAAGGATGCACACCTATGACAGAAAATGCAATCTCATGCGAACTCCATGATTTTGTCGAAGTTGTTTGCATGTATGGTTATCGCCTCAAACTTTTTTTGAAAGACGGACAAGTTATTGAAGGAAAGGCCATCGATATTATCAATTCGGCGGCAAAGCACGAATGTCTGGTCATTGATAACGACGGAAAGCAGCAAATAGAATTAATCCGGCTCGCAAAAATGGAAGTTCTGACGCCGAATGCAAAATTCCGAGAAGTCATTTTCGATTAAAGATACCGGTCATCGATAGCCCGCCGCATGCTGCCGTTTATCGCACAACAACTCATCGATTGGCATGGCCGGTTCGGCCGCCACAATTTGCCTTGGCAGGATACTCGCGATCCTTACGCGATTTGGCTGTCGGAAATTATGCTGCAACAAACACAAGTAACGACCGCTATCCCCTATTACACGCGTTTCCTGCGCGAATTTCCGACAATTCGCAACCTTGCCGAAGCGCCCCTTGACGCGGTATTGGCGCTGTGGAGCGGTCTTGGTTATTACTCCCGCGCACGCAATTTACACTTGGCCGCCCGGCACATCATGCAACATCGTCGCGGGCAATTTCCCAGCACACGGACGGAAATCGAGCAATTGCCGGGAATCGGACGCTCCACTGCCGCCGCCATTGCCGTGTTTGCTTTCGGCAAACGCGAAGCGATTCTGGACGGTAACGTAAAACGGGTTTTTGCGCGCTATTTCGGCATCGACGGATTCTTAGGCGAAACTAAAACAGTGTCGCTGCTATGGAAGAAAGCGGAAGCGGCGCTGCCTGCCGATTGCAGACCGGGCAATATCGAAACTTACACGCAGGCGTTGATGGATCTCGGCGCTACCGTTTGTACCCGCAATTCGCCGCGATGCCATGTTTGTCCATTGCAGCAACAGTGCATCGCTTATCGGAATCGATGCGTGGATCAATTGCCCGTGCCCAAGCAACGAAAGCCTTTGCCGCAAAAGGAAACCGTCATGCTTTTGCTGCTGCTGCAGCAGCAAAAATTGTTATTGCAAAAACGCGCATCGAAAGGAATATGGGGCGCATTATGGTGTCCGCCGGAAATCGAAACCGGCGTCGACCCCGTCCGCTATTGCCGAAATAATTTGGGGCTCACCGTTCAACCGCCCGTCGAATTACCCGTGCTGAATCACCAATTCACCCACTTCAAATTACGCATCTATCCGCAATTGCTTCATGTGATTTCGGATACCGTTGAACCGCATCCCCAATTTACCTGGATAAATCCTGTCGATGCATTGGAGCAAGGTATTCCGGCCCCGGTGCGGAAATTGCTGAAACAAACTTTTGCCAAGCATCATGGATAATTTGTCGCAATGGAAAAAGAACCAGCGCCAACAACTAATCGCAGCGCGAGAAGCTATTCCGCAAACGATGCATGTACAGTGGAGCCAGTCGATTTCCCATCATCTGATGCATGGATTTCAACTACAAAACAAGATTGTTGGCATCTATTGGCCGTTTCGCGGCGAATACGATCCGCGACCGATGGCTCAATGTTTATTGCAGCAAGACGTTACACTCGCATTGCCGGAAGTGGTCGCAAAAAACGAACCGTTGCATTTCCGTGAATGGTCGCCGGATACGCCGATGAAAATAGGCGCTTATGATATCCCGGTGCCAAATGAAACGAAAATCGTCAAGTTGGATGCCGTCATTGTTCCAATGGTGGGATTCGATCAACAAGGTTACCGGCTAGGCTACGGCAGCGGTTATTACGATCGCACGCTGGCGACTTATCCGCGACAACCGCTGACCGTCGGGGTAGCATTTGAAATGCAGCGGCTGGAAAATATTTATCCGCAACTACACGATATCGCAATGCAATTTATCGTTACCGAAGCCGGTATTTTCAAAACCAAGGACCATCATTTACACGCAATATAGCGTCAAAACTCGCTTCGAGCCTTCAATCGACGATCGTCCGAGCTCGAACTTTCATCAAGGCCGTATCGATGCGCCATATATAGTTCCGTAATTAGAAATCAGAACCTTGCGTTGATAAGAGAGTCCATGTAGCCTGTTAACGCTAAGGAAACACTGAATAATCGGCTGCGCAAGCGATCTGTTGCGTTGAGTGGCGCTCGAAAATTTGCCTATCGTTATGATATGTCTTATTTTCCATGCCCCATCCACTTTCATCTCATCTTGCTCGCAGGATTATTCAGCGTTTTATTAATATAAATCACTTGACCAAAAACGACCGCGCACAATAAAACGCTATCAAAAGCAAATCGGCCATGACTGAAACGACTGAAAACAACACCAGCTGCGAACCGCCATCTCCGCAGCAACACATCACCTTTTTGCTGCGGAAATATAAGCTGGTGGAAGGCTTGGTCAACTTGCAGGATTTGCAAGATCAATCTCACACCGTCTCATCGGTGCAAAAACAAAATTTGGCCGAATTACAAAATTATCTGAATCAACTCCATCCCGCCGATATTGCACATATCCTCGAAGCACTGCCGCTTGAAGACCGGCTTTTGATTTGGAGCTTGGTCAAAGCGGAGCATGACGGCGATGTATTGCTCGAAACATCGGACGCCGTCCGGGCTACGTTGATCACCGATATGGGCAATCAGGAATTGGTCGCAGCGACGGAATATTTGGATACCGATGAAATTGCCGACCTCGCGCCCGATCTGCCGCAAAACGTGATCGCGGACGTTTTCCGCTCTTTGCCCGTCGAAGAACGCGAACAATTGCGCGCAGCCATGTCGTATCCGGAAGACTCCGTGGGTGCCTTGATGGATTTCGATGTCATCACGATCCGGGAAGATGTGCGTTTGGAAGTAGTGCTGCGGTATTTGCGCAGACTCGAAGAATTGCCGGATCATACCGACCAGCTCTTCGTCGTCGATCGCAACGAACAACTAAAAGGCGTATTGCTGATTAATCGCTTATTGGTCAGCGACCCGGAAACGCTCGTTGCCGATGTCATGACGGCGGAAATAATCAAACTTCACCCCGGCGATGTCGCACAGCAGGCTGCCAATGCGTTTGAACGCTACGATCTGGTTTCGGCTTCCGTGGTCGACGATACCGACAAACTGCTCGGTCGCGTCACTGTCAATACCGTCATCGATTTTATCCGCGACAAAGCGGAAAACGAAGCTTTGAATCTGGCAGGTTTGAGCGAAGAAGAAGATATTTTCGCACCGGTGCTGAAAAGCGTAAAAAACCGCTGGGGCTGGCTCGCCATCAACTTAGTGACCGCTTTCATCGCATCGCGCGTCATCGGCTTGTTTGAGGATTCTATCGAGAAATTGGTAGCGCTGGCCGCATTGATGCAGATTGTCGCCGGCATCGGAGGCAATTCGGGCAATCAAACCATTACCATGATCGTACGCGCACTGGCGCTGGAGCAAATCAACACCGGCAGTGCCTGGAAATTACTGGTCAAGGAAGTCGGAGTCAGTCTGGTCAACGGTTTGATGTGGGGCACCATCATCGGCGCATTCACCTTCGCCATTTATCAAAATGCCGAATTGGGTTTGATCATGACGATGGCAATGGTGCTTAACTTATTGCTGGCCGCAATATTGGGCGTATTGATCCCGCTGACATTACGCAAACTTGGCCGCGATCCGGCGCTGGGCTCCAGCGTTATGATCACGGCCGTGACCGATAGTGGCGGGTTCTTTATTTTCTTAGGATTAGCGACGATTTTTCTATTGTAAAATCAATCACCCCTTGACATCGCTGCGGCACCGCGTAATTTACCCAGATAACACCCTGCCGATATGCCGATAATCCAGCTCATTACCACCAAGGTCGGCAACAAGTGCGAACCGTTGGTATCGCGAAACTGCGTCATCAAAATTCCCAGTGGCGTTGCACCCGCGAGAATAAGCACGCAAATTATCCAAGACTCGTTAGTCCATTTAAATACCGCGTAAGAAAATAACAAAAACGGCAAAAACATGGCAATTTGAACAACCCAGGGAATGCCGCTCCATAGTACGACGAGCGCCAGAAACGAGAGCAAAAAGCCGCCTATCAGCGCACAAAAGGCCATGAACGTTGTTTTCCAGCCACTGCGGCGATTCGTTTGTTGCACCATTATTTTCCTTTTCTAAAACAGTATCGGCACATGAAAACCTATTCATGGACAGGTGCCGACACAATCGATTGTTTTAATTTAACGATTTCCGGTTGATTCAATGTTTCCGTTTTTAATAACGCTTCCGCAGTCCGATCCAGCAATGCCCGGTTAATTTGCAAAATAGCGATTGCTCGCGTCAACGCCTGATCGACCAGCGCACGCACGGCGCTATCGATCTTGTTCGCAGTTTCTTCGCTATAGCTCCGATTCTGCGGCATCGGTATATTGGGCTGCAAAAAAGTGGATTGCTCGCGGTCGTACGCAACATTGCCCAATGCTTCGCTCATTCCGTATCGCAACACCATGGCGCGGGCAATATCGGTAGCGCGCGCCAGATCGTCGGCTGCGCCGGTGGATACTTCGTTGAACACCACCTGCTCCGCCGCCCGCCCGCCGAGCAGCACCGCCATTTTATTGAGCAATTCGATGCGGGTCATCAGGAAACGATCTTCCGTCGGGCGCTGTATGGTGTATCCCAAGGCGCCCACACCGCGCGGAATGATGGAGACCTTATGAACTTCATCGGTACCGGGCAAAGCCAGTGCAACCATGGTATGCCCCAACTCATGAAAGGCGACCACGCGGCGTTCATTCGGATTTAACAGCCGGTTGCGTTTCTCAAGTCCGGCAACGATACGCTCGATCGCATTGTTGAGATCGTCCATCGTCACCGATGCGGCTGCACGCCGTGTTGCAAGTAAAGCAGCTTCGTTGATGAGATTGGCCAAATCCGCGCCGGTAAAACCCGGCGTCAATGCGGCGATCTGCTCGATGTTGACATCCGTGCCCAATTTAACTTTTTTTGCGTGTACCGCGAGAATTTGCTCACGTCCTAACTTGTCGGGACGATCCACTAAAACCTGACGATCGAAACGTCCGGCGCGCAACAATGCCGGATCGAGAATTTCCGGCCGGTTCGTTGCCGCCAATAACACGATGCCGCTGCTGGGATCGAATCCGTCCAACTCCGCCAACAATTGGTTCAGCGTTTGCTCTTTCTCGTCATGCCCGCCGCCCAATCCTCCATATGCGCCGCGAGCGCGACCAAGCGCATCCAATTCGTCGATGAAAATAATCGCGGGCGACATTTGCCGCGCTTGCTCGAACAGATCGCGCACACGCGCAGCGCCGACACCGACAAACATCTCGACAAACTCCGATCCGGAAATCGAAAAAAACGGCACACCGGCCTCACCTGCGACTGCGCGCGCCAGTAATGTTTTTCCGGTGCCCGGCGGGCCAACCAGCAAAATCCCTTTAGGCGCCCGTCCGCCCAAGCGGCCGTAATCCACCGGATTCTTAAGAAAATGAATGATCTCGATCAATTCCTCTTTGGCTTCATCCACACCGGCCACATCGTCAAAAGTCACTTTGGTTTCTTTTTCGACAAACACCTTGGCGCGGCTTTTGCCGATGGACATTAATCCGCTGCCCATGCCGCCTCCCATGCGGCGTATCACGAAAATCCAAATGGCAACGAAAATCGCCGTCGGCACAATCCACGAAAGCAAATCGCGCAGCCAAGTACTTTGCACCACACCGGTATAAACGACATTATGCTTATCCAGCATTTCGGCAAACTCGGGCTCTACCCGGGTGGTGACAAAATCCTTAAAACCATCGGCGTGCTTTTCCTTCAAGGTGCCGAAAATCTGATTTTCGGTAATCGCAATCTCGGCAACCCGGCCTTGCTCCAGAAAATGCTGAAAACGGCTATAAGGAATGGGTTCGATTTGGGTATATTGAGAATACAAACTCTGCACCAGCAACAGCGTCAAAAACGCAGCGACAATAAATACGATATTGACATTCGTTTTTTTATCCATAGCCTTTACCCCTTATTTCATTACTCATTTTATTGAGGAAACGCTGAACAATCGTCTGTGCAAGCGTCTGTTGCGTGAAACGATGCTCGAAAATCCGCCTATCGGCATGATATGCCTTATTTCCTGCGCTCCACTCGTCTTGCATCGCATCTTGCACGACGGATTATTCGGCATCTCCTTAAAATCGCCAATCAAGCTGCAGTCCGCCAATATTGATTTGTCCGGAGTACTGCCCTGTCAAGAAATCGCCCGTGGTTCCTCTTCGGTTGATAGCGACATCGTCCATAAATAAATGGGCGTAGGCGCCATGCACATAGACATTTTTTAGCACCACATAGGTAAAACCTGCCGTTAACCAATAACGATCGTTATCCGGAATTCGAGGCGACCGGTATTGCGCACTGGGAACCGGCGTTTCATCGTACGCAAAACCGGTGCGCAATATCCATTTCCCCGCATCGGAAAAATAATTGACACCGGCCGCATAGCGCCACGTATCGTTCCATCGGAATGGTTGCACATCGTCGGGTTGCGCCGAAGAAAAATTCGTCCTGAGATCGCGAATCAAACTCCAATGCGTCCATAGCATGTCGGCAGAAAACTCCCAGCGTGGGCCAAACCGGCGGGAGAAACCGAACAAAACGCTATCCGGCAGCGTCATCGAAGCACGCGCACCGGTATCGACCAGAATATTGGCTTGCGTTAATGCCAGCGCTTTTCCCGGCAGGGAAAAATCCGCATTGCCATGAACATCGTGAGCAACCCGGGAGCGATAACTTACCCCCAAATTGGTATCGCGATTGAGCGCATAATAAGCGCCCACATTGTAACCAAAACCGACACTATCGCCCTTTAGCGAAACATGCCCATCCGCCGCTTGCGGCAACAAGCCTTGATTGCCGCACTGGGCCGGGCTGAACGCAGAGAAGCACAAGGGGCCGAGATCGATTGCATTGGTGAGTTTGGAATGCAGATACTGTATATCCAAACCCGCACCCAGCGAGAATTTTTCCGTTACCTTGTATGAAAGCGCCGGACTAAAGTTAAGCACTGTAATTTCCGAATCAATGGCTTGGTAGCGTCCTTTCCAATCGGAATGATAACTGCTGCTCATACCGTAAGGCGAATTAAAGCCTAAACCGAATGCTACCCGTTGCGAGAGCTCCTGAACATAATAAATATTCGGAATGACAACGGATTGCGCCATATCTCCACCGGTG
>SXGU01571570.1_pt1 | contig 10633 bp, 10 predicted proteins | sample 3174531 | NCBI WGS metagenome assembly SXGU01 (sample SAMN11356863, study PRJNA531348) | freshwater metagenome | isolation source: freshwater sample F1-140 | place: China: Fuxian Lake, Yuxi | collected 2017-12-25 | reverse complement strand
CTTCTGCAATGGCCAGGTCCTGACCATCGACGGCGGAATGATCGCCGCCCTCTGAGGACCGGAACCTTGGGCGGCCAAGGAACGCCTCGCCTGCGCTATTCTGCGGCCATGTTGCCTGTGATCCGCCGATGACCAATCGCCAGCAACGGCGCGCCGCCGCCAAGATGAGCGGCCGTTCCGCCGTCGAGGAGTTCAACCTCGGCGCCACGGCGATGGCGGCGGGCCGGCTCGATCTGGCGGAAACTTACCTCCGCCAGTCGCTGGCCCTCAAGCAGACGCGCCAGGCCCATCACAATCTCGGAAGCGTGCTCAGCGACCGCGGCGCGCTGGCAGAGGCGATCGGCCACTTCCGTCAGGCGCTCCGCCACAGCCCGTCCGATTCCCGGCATCACAACTCGCTGGTGAAGCCGCTCTACCTTCTCGGCCGCCGGGCCGAAGCAATCGCCAGCGGGACACGGACGTTGGTCCTGAAGGACGCCGAGGCTCTCGCGACCTGGAAAGGAACCGCACTGCCCGCGGGCGATCCTCTCGCCGATCCTGGACGCCATCGCGATGTCGTCGCGTTCAGCCTGTGGGGTGACGTCCCGCTCTATGTGCGAGGAGCGGTCGAGAATGCGGCAGCGATCCCCCGTCTCCTACCGGGCTGGACCTGCCGCATCTATCATGACGACTCGGTGCCGAGGGAGGCCCTGCATGAACTCGCAAACCTGGGTGCCGAGCTGGTGGCCATGCCCCCCCATCGCGAGACCGGGCTCGGCCTCTTCTGGCGTTTCGGCGCCGCGGTCGATCCTTCGGTCCGCCGGTTCCTGTGCCGGGACACCGATTCGCGCCCCTCGCCGCGCGAGACGGCAGCCATCGAGGCCTGGGTCGCTTCCGGCCGGGACTTCCACATCATCCGGGATGAAATCCTGCATTGCGAGGTGATGCTTGCCGGTCTCTGGGGCGGCAAAGCGGGGCTCCTCCCCGACCTGCCGGAGCGGGTGGCGCGCTGGCAGGCGGCGAACCCGCACCGGATGAATGCCCGCGTCGAGGACCAGCGCTTCCTTCGCTTCGAGGTGTGGCCGCTGGCGCGCGGCCGCGTGCTGATCCACGACTCGGTCTATCGGGTCCTCGGCAGCGTCGACTTCCCGGCCGGCGCGTCCCGCCCGGCGGGCGAGCATGTCGGCATGCGCCGTCAACCGGCCGGCTGATCCACCTCGGCCAGCAACCGATCGGACGCCGCCTCGACCCGCTCCTCGATCATGCGCGCGACCTTGGCCCGAGGCAGGCCGGGCGGAATCGGGTCGAGGAACTCGAGCGTGATCGTCCCCGGATGCTTGAGGAAGCTTCGCCTCGGCCAGAAGCGGCCCGAATTGAGGGCGGCGGGCACGACCGGCGTGGCGAGGTGGGTGTAAAGTCCGACCGCGCCCGGCTGATAGGGCGCCTTGACGCCGGGCGCCACCCGCGTCCCCTGCGGAAAGATGACGATCTTGCGGCCGAGCGCGAGCGATGCCGTCGCGTGCGTGATCACCTTCCGCATGGCGACCGCGCCGCCCTTGCGGTCAATCGGGATCATACCCGACTTGATCAGGCACCAGCCGAAGAAGGGCACCATCAGAAGCTCGCGCTTTAGGATGTAGACGGGGGCATCGAAGACCGCGAAGTAGACGATGGTCTCCCAGGCCGACTGGTGCTTGCAGGCGACGATGGCGCCGCCCTCCGGAACCTTCTCGCGGCCGATGACGCGATATCCGAGGCCGCAGATCGCCCTCAGCATGCACAGCAGGCTCCAGGACCAGCCGCGCGCATAGGCGATCATGACGCGCTCGGGCAGTGCCAGCAGCGGCACTGCCACGAGAACGACAACGCCCGTCCAGACGAAGAACAGGACATTGAAAATGGCCGACCTGATCCAGATCACGAGGGGGACTCCGGTTGAGGTCGCACGCCCAGGATGTCGGCGAGGCCGATGCGAAGCTGAGCCAGCACGTATTTATGATACTCGATGACCACCAGCGCCGCCGACCCCGGCCATTGCCACCAGCCGTCCCGCTTGAAGGTTTCGGGGAAGACCGGGAAAGGCACGATGCGCACCCCTGGAAGCGCGCGGTGGAATTCCGTGAGGCTTCGCGGCATGTGATAAGTCGCGGTCACCAGCGTCAGCGAGGTGAATCTCTCGCGACGCATCCAGCCTGCGGTTTCGACGGCGTTGCCGACCGTGTCCGTTGCCTCGTAGCCGAGCGAGACGCAGCACTCGGCGAGCGCCCGGAGCCGAGGGTCGCCGCCGGCGATCTCGGCCTTGACCACGTCGGGGTGCACGCCCGAGACCAGCAGCTTCCTGACCTCGCCGCGGGCCAGCAGGTCGAGGCCGGCTGTGAGGCGGCGGCTGCCGCCGGTCAGCACCACCACGGCATCGGTCGGCGGGACGTCCACGGGCGGTGCGGTCGGCATCTCGCCCGCGAACCAGGCGAGACCCATCGTCCAGGCCCCGAATGCGACGCCGAACAGGGCAAGCTGCGGCCAGCGCCGCGGCCCGTTCCGGCGCTGTCGGAAGCTCAGCCTCATAGCATCCGCTTCAGCTGGCGATGCACCGTGGCGAGCGCCGCCAGCAGCGCGACCACCGCTGCGGCGAGGGGCACCGAGGCGATCACCGCCCAGGCGATCGCCGGCAGCTTCACTTCCGGCAACGGCAGCGGGCCGAAGGCACCCCGGCTCTCGGCAAGGACCGCCGCCAGCGAGACGGCGGCGGCAAGCCCGATCAACCCGCCCTTCAGCGTCGACTGGAAGGCATGCCGGGCGAACTGGCGGGCGATGTAGCCGTCGCGCGCGCCGATCAGGTGCAGGACCTCGACGACGTCGCCATGGATGGCGAGGCCGGTGCGGACGGCGAAGCCGACCGCGGCGACGGAAAGCACGCCGATCAGCCCGACCACGGCGAGAGCCACCGCCTCGACCGCCCTGACCACCGCGCCGACGCCGGCGAGCCAGAGCGCGTGATCGTCGAGCTTCGCCCCGGGGACCTCGTCCGCCAGCCGTTCGGCCAGCTGGCCCAGGTCCAGCCGCGCGTCGTCGGCGAGCCGGACCTCGATCAGCGCCGGCAGGGGCAGCTCGGCCAGGTGGGCGCCGACGCCGAGCCAGGGCTCGACCAGGTGCTCGAGACGTTCCCTCGGCACCATGCTCGCCTCGGCGACGCCCACCGTCGCCTTGAGGAGAGCCAGAGCCGATTCTTCGCGCGACGCGTCGGGGACGTCCGCCCGCGTCGGCACCTCGACCGTCAGCGTGCCGGCCAGATCGTGCTGCCAGCGCGCCGCCACGGTCTGCGCCAGCATGGCGCCGGCGAGGGCCAGCGCCGCGAGGAACACCATAGCGCCGGCAACCCAGGGCAGGAACCGGGCCGAGGCATCGCCGGCAAGCGGCAGGTCGCGGCCCGAGCTACTCACCGGCGCGCACCCTCTTCGCGAGCGGCCGCCCGGGGATGCGATAGAGCCGCCCGTCCTCCAGATGAAGCTGTGGGTGGGGGAACCGGGCGACCAGCGCATCGTTATGGGTGGCGATCACCACCGTGGTCCCCACCTTGTTGAGCTCCTCGAACAGGTACATGAGCCGGAGCGCGATGCGGTCGTCGACATTGCCGGTGGGCTCGTCGGCGAGCAGCAGGCTCGGCCGTCCGATCACGGCGCGGGCGATGGCGATCCGCTGCTGCTGGCCGCCGGAGAGCGTCGGCGGCAGGTCTTCGAGGTGGTCGGCAAGCCCGACCCAGCTGAGCAGTTCGGCCACATGGTCATGGACCTGGGCCTCTCGGGCGCCCGCGACTCGCAGCGGCAGCGCCACATTGTCGAGGGCCGAGAGATGACTGATCAGGCGAAAATCCTGGAAAACGACGCCGATCCGCCGGCGGATCGCCGGCAGCTCGCTCCGCGCGATCGTAGCGACGTCGCGGTCGAAGAGGTGGATGGTGCCGCCGACCGGCTTCAGCGCCAAGTAGAGCAGCCGCAACAAGGTGGACTTGCCGGCACCCGACGGTCCGGTGAGGAAATGGAACGAGCCCGGCGCAAGCTCGAAGCTAAGGCCCGTGAGCACATCAGGCCCCTGGCCGTACCGCGCCGCCACGTCCTCGAAGCGTACCAACCGCGCCTGACCCTTTCCGATCGCGATCTCGCCCGCCCGACCTAGTCGAGAGCAGGGCGACCGCACCATGACACGGGCGGCAAAGCCCCGTAAAGCTGCCCCTATTAGCCCGCAACCATCTGCCACGCCTTGCAAAATGGCGGCGACGCACCCTATAGATGGAGGACGCGCGGCGCCATCCGCCAACGGGGAGCCCGACCCGGCTTGATTCTTATCTGTCCCGCCTGCGGCAAACGCTATCTGGTGCCTTCGAGCGCGCTCGGGTCTCCCGGCCGTCGGGTCCGGTGCGCAGCATGCGGAGAAACCTGGTTCCAGGAGCCTCCGGCGCAGGACGCCGACACCGCGGTGACCTTCGAGGATCCGGTGATCGATCCGCCGCCCGAGGACATCGAGCCGCCGCCACTCCGCGCCGGGTCGAACCTCCCGGCGCTTCGCCGGCGGCCGGAGAAGAAGCGGTTGCCGGTCGGCTGGATCCTGCTCGGGCTTTTCATCGTCGCGGTGGTCGCGGTCGGCGTCTTCGGCCGCGGCGTCATCGTCAGCGCCTGGCCGCCGTCGGCTCGGCTCTACGAATTGGTGGGTCTACCGGTGCCGGTGCCCGGCGCCGGCCTCGTGCTCCATGACGTTGCGACGGAGCGGATGAGCCAGGGGGGCGTACCTGTCCTGGTGGTCACCGGCACCATCGCCAATCCGACCCAGGAAGTGAAGAACGTGCCGAAGCTGCGGGTCAGTATCCGCGACGGGCGGCGGCGCGAGGTCCAGAGCTGGGTCTTCGCAGCCGACACCGCCAAGCTCGTCCCGGGCGAGTTCGTGAAGTTCGGAAGCGAATTCGCCAACCCCTCGACCGAAGCGGTCGATCTCACGCTGACCTTCACTCACGAGTGAGCGGGCGGGCCGGCTGCGTCAGTCCCGGCCGAGCAGCCGCGCCGCCAGGCGAATGGTCCCATGTTCGTTCCGATAGGGAACCGATGCCTCCCAGGCGGCGCAAGCGAAGATCGGGTACCTGTCGAGCATAGCTTCGATCGCGGATGCGAGGGCCTGAGGATCCGGAGCGGCAGCGAGGCCGAGGCGGGGATCAGCCTCGATGTCATCCGACATCGACGTCTCTGCCGAGACGACGGTGGGACGCCCGAACCACCGCGCCTCCGAGAAGACTGCCGAGGTCTGGATGCGATAGCCCGCCCCATATACGGCAGGAACACGATGTCCGCCGAGCGGATGAGACCGTGGTAGGAGTCCCGGTCCAAATACCCTTCGATGACGGTGGCGCCCGAGCCGGCGAGAGCCGCCGCCTCAGCCGACACCTCCTCGGTCGGACAGTACTGCACCACAAACTCGACATCGGAGCGCGCATCCATGACGCGCCGGATTACGGCGGGAAGCAGGTCGAAGCCCTTGCTGTTGCGGCTGGTTCCGCAGACGACAACACGGAGGCGGGAGGGTGGCTCGAAGATCGACGGCTTGGCCGACAGAGCGCCGGACACTTCGCCGACCGGATAGGGCGCCTGGATGATCCGCCGACCCGAGATCCGTCCGTACTCCGCGACCTGCCGCTTCGACAAGGTGAGAAAGGTGATGCGCGAGGGATCGACGGACGGGAACTGCGCGAATCCGTACCGGTAGAAAAGCTGGTCGAGCGTGCCGACGCCACCCTCGAGCGCGAAAATGAAATACTCGGGCAGCAGAACGAAGAGGTGGCGCGGGGGGACGCGCCACTCCCGCGCCCACCGACCGAGGCCGGTCAGCGAATGCAGACGCGCCGTTGCATAGAAGAGGATGGACTCCTCCATGTCGACGACCTCAGCCAGGCGATTCAGGTCGCGATAGACGCCTTCGTTTTCCAGCAGAAACCGATCGAGATCCGTCAGCATCGGATCCTCGGTCGTCGTCCGTCCGAGGACGTCGAAGAAGGGCGTTATTTCGGGATGGTCGTTGAGGTGCGGATTGTTGGTACGATGGCAGAAGATATGCCCGGAAACGCCCAGACTGGATGCGGCCGCAAGCAGCGCCGTATCCAGCTCGAAGTGGTGCCCCGCGATCATGTGCAGGCCGGGGTCGATGATCACGAGAGCCATTCGGCGGGCGCGCCTTTATCGTCCAGGCGGTGGTGCGTCGACTGCCGGCCGGGATACCGCGAATCCGTGAGAACGCCAAGGCCCGCTAGAAGCGCCTGAGCAGGCGGTCGATGTAGTCGCGCTCAATCTGCGGGCGGGTCGGCTCCGCGGCGCGGCGGCGCAGCTCGTCGAAGATCTCGCGCGAACGCTGGATATCGGCCTCCTCCGGGATCTCGACATGTCCGCGGTTCATGCCGCCCGAATTCCGGGTCGGCCGACCCAGAGGATCGCGCCCCTGGCGGTCGGCCTGCGGCCGCGGCTGGCCGGGGGCCGGATCGCCCATGCCGTCGCCCTCGCCCGGGTCCTGGCCTTCCATCCGCCGGGCCATCTCCTCGGCCATCTGCTGCGCGCCCTGCTGGAGCTGCTCCAGCGCATCGGACTGCGGATCGACCGCGTCACCCCAGCCCTGGCGGCGGAGCGCATCGGTCGCTTGGCGCATCGACCGCTCGGCCCGGCCGAAGGCGTCCGGAATGTCGCCGCCCTCGCCCATCTGGCGCATCAGGTCGCCCAGCATCCGACGAAGCGCATCTTGGGTATCGGCGGCGCCGGCAGCGGCCTGCTCGTCGCCCTCGCCCGGCTGACCCTGGCCGCGCTGACCCCGCTGGCCCTGGCCACGCTGTCCCTGCTGACCCTGACCCGGTTGCTGGCCTCGCTGGCCCTGCTGTGCTCGTTGACCTTGCTGACCGCGCTGGCCCTGTTGCCCTTGCTGGTCCTGCTGGCCTTGCTGCCCCTCCTGGCCTTCCTGCCCCTGCTGGCGCTGATGGCTCTGGTCGAGCAGCTGGCGCTGGCGCTTGGCGAGGTCCTGCAGGTTCTGCAGCATCTTCATCTGCTGCTGCATCTGCTCGTTGGGCCGGCCGAGCTGGGCGCCCCGCAGGTTCTCCAGCATCTCCTTGAGCTGGGACAGCATCTGCTTGGCGGCATCGCGGTTGCCGGACTTGGCGAGCTCGCGCGCGCGGTCGAGCATCCGCTGCAGATCCTCGCGCTGGACCATCTGGGCGCCCGGGGGAAGCTGCTGCATCTCCCGCTGCTCGCCGTTGCGCTGCGCCTCCATCATCTGCCTGGCCATCGCCTCGAGATAGCGGTCGATGGCCCGCTGCAGCTCGTCCATCAGCCGCTGCAGCTCCCGGTCCTCGACATTGCGGGCGAGCGCGTCCTCGAGCGCCTGCTGCGCCTGGCGAAGCTCGCGCATGGCGATGGAGACGTCGCCGTCCTCGACACGGAGCGCGGTATCCCAGAGCAGCTGAAGCGTCGACTGCAGGCCTTCCTTCGAGTCGTCGTGGCGCAGCCGGCCCATGGACGACTTGAGCGCCATGAACACCACGATGTCGTCGCCATAGGCGCCCGGCCGCGAGGCGATCTCCGCGAGGCTCCGCATGACCGCCTGCCGGTTGGCGACCGGCGCCTGCACCAGCTTCTTCCGCTCCTCGATGATGGCGCGGGCGACCGGATGGCGGAACTTGCGTTCGGGCAGGACCAGGCGCTGCGGCTCGCTCTCGCCCGTCTGCCCGATCGCGTCGGTCGCAACCAGCGTCGCCAGGACCGTAAGCCCGGCCCAGGGATGGGCCGTCAGGTCGTGGTAGCTGGCATTGGCGGCCTCCTTCAGCCCCAGGCCCGGCAGCGCCATGGCGAGTTCGATCACCTCCTCGGCGTCGAGCTCGGAGATCCCTTCCTCGGCCCGCTTGACCCTGGCCACGACCGATTCGACGCCGTAGTCGTCGGCCGCCGCGTAGTCCAGGCGAAGCGCGCCGCGATCGCTCTGGGTCGGCGGCTGGCGGAACGCGACCGTCGGCGGCTGGTCGGGGATCACCTGGATCCGCCAGGCACCCAACTCCTTCTGCCCGGACGCCACGGCGATCCGGGCGCCATCGACGAGGGTGGTGTTCGCACGATGGCTGGTCGGCCCCAGGCTCTCGAAGCCCGTCGCCTGGTCATCGACCATCAGGCTGGGTGAGGCCTTGAGCCCGTTCACCTGCGCCAACACGACCGATCGCACCGGAATCTCGATCGGGGCTTCGGCCTGTTGCAGGCGCGAATCGAGGAAGATCGGCGCCCTGCCGGTGTAGGCCGGCGGATTGACCCAGAGATCGAGCGTGACCCCGGGTCCGGTAGCCGTCGAGGTCACACTCGGCGACAGCGCGCGGGCGACCCGGTCGAAGCCCTCCCCCCAGGAGGCGGCAATACCGATGACCAGCAGGAGCCCGATGGCGGCGCGGACGCCGCGCGGATCGGCACGGCCCCAGCCGGCGGCAGGCCAGCCGACGCGAAGCCGCGCGAGCCGGGCGGCGAGTCGCCGGCGATGCGCATCCCACAGCGCCCGGCTGACCGGATCGGCGGCGCCGAGCGCCAGGTGGTCGTCGAGGCCCGAGAGCGGCCGGTGGGAAAGCTCGCTCGCGACCTCGAGCCGGCGTCGTCCGGCGGCCTCGCCCGGCACGGAGAGCGACGCCAAGGCCCGCCAGACGGCGACCACGAGGGCGACCGCGAAAACAGCGAGGACAGCCGCATGAGCCCAGGGCGGAAGCTGGGGCAGGACGTCGAGGAGCGAAAGGGCGAGGAAGCCGCCGAACACCGCCGCCGGAAGCCAGAGCGCCGGCCACAGCCGTTCCCAGAACAGGGCGGCGCGCGCCATCGCCACCTGGCGAGCCACCCGCTGCTGGGTTCCCGGATCGAGAAGGCTGGACTGGGTGCGCTCTTCCATCGGGCTCCTTACCCGCCGTCGGTCGGCCGGCTCACGAGCCCTTGCAGGAGCCCTAGAGCCACTCGGGAACGCGGTCGCGGCCGATCAGATCCTCGAAACTCGGACGCGGCCGCACCACCGCGAATTGCTGATCCCGGACAAGCACCTCCGGAACCAGTCGCCGTGCATTGTAGCTTGACGACATCACCGCGCCATAGGCTCCCGCATACGTGATCGCCAGAATGTCACCGGCGGAAACCGGCGGCAGAGCCCGCTCCTTGGCGAAGAAATCGCTGGATTCGCAGATCGGGCCGACCACATCGACCGGGCGGCTGGCGGCACCCGCCTTGGGCTCGGTCACCGGCAGGATCGGGTGGTAGGCGTCGTAGAGCGTCGGACGGATCAGGTCGTTCATCGCCGCATCGACGATGACGAAGGTTTTGCTCGACCCTTCCTTGACGTAGAGGACGCGGGTGAGCAGCGCGCCCGCCTCGGCGACCAGCCGGCGGCCGGGCTCCAGCACCAGCCGGCAGCCGGCCTCGATCGCGGCGGCGCGTGCGATCTCGGTGTACTCGGCGACCGAGGGCGGCGCCTCGCCGGTGTAGCCGACGCCGAGGCCGCCGCCGACGTCTAGCACGCTGATCGGGATGCCCTCGGACCTGAGCTGCTTGACCAGGTCGACCATGCGCGCGAACGCCTGGCGGTACGGATCCAGCGAGGTGAGCTGCGAGCCGATATGGCTCGCGACCCCGACTGGCTCCAGCGAGGCGTGCGCTGCGGCCCGCTTGAAGACCGCGGGCGCCTGGTCGATGTCGATGCCGAACTTGTTGCCCTTCTTGCCGGTGGTGATCTTGGCATGGGTCTTGGCGTCCACGTCCGGGTTGACGCGGACAGCGATCTTGGCGCGCTTGCCCATCTGGCGGGCGACGTCGGCCAGCAGATCGACCTCGGGTTCGGATTCGACGTTGAACTCGCCGATCCCGGCCGAGAGCGCGAAGCTCATCTCCTCGGCCGACTTGCCGATGCCGGAGAAGACGATCTTCTCAGGATCGAAGCCGGCCGCCAGCGCACGGCGGACCTCGCCTTCGGAAACCGTGTCGACGCCGGCGCCGAGCTTGGCCAGCAGCCTCAGGATCGCCTGGTTGTCGTTGGCCTTCATCGCGTAGCAGACGGTTGCGTCGACGCCCTTCACGCCATCGGCGTATTCGCGGTAGCGGCGCTCGATGCCGTGGCTGGCATAGACGTAGACGGGGGTGCCGACGGACTCGGCGATGCGGGCGAGATCAACGCCCTCGGCATGCAGCCGGCCGCTCTTGTAGGCGAAGTCGCTCATCTTGTGGGGTAGGTCCGGGGAAAGGTTACGGTCTTGTCGGCTTCGTCGGGGCGGAGAGTCCCCGGCTTCTTGCCGCAGGCGGCCAGCGACACCGACAGCATGACGAGGATCAGCAGCGCTCTCACAGCCAGGCCTTCCTTGCCGCCCTGGCCTGCCGGCGGACATTCGCCGGCGCGGTGCCGCCGTAGCTGGTGCGGCTCGCCGCCGATCGCTCGATCGTCAGCACCTTGAAGACGTCGCGGGTGATGCGCGGCTCGACATCCCTCAAATCCGCCAGCGACAGCTCACCCAGGTCCACGCCCTTCGACTCGGCGAGCCTGACCGCACGGCCGGCGACGTGATGCGCCTCGCGGAACGGAATGCCGAGAGCGCGCACGCACCAGTCGGCCAGATCGGTCGCGGTGGCAT
>SXGU01181275.1_pt1 | contig 10633 bp, 5 predicted proteins | sample 3174531 | NCBI WGS metagenome assembly SXGU01 (sample SAMN11356863, study PRJNA531348) | freshwater metagenome | isolation source: freshwater sample F1-140 | place: China: Fuxian Lake, Yuxi | collected 2017-12-25 | reverse complement strand
GCTAGGCACGGCATCACAATGTCGCCGCACAAGTTCTCGACAACGTGTGACCAACCGCTGATCCTTCAGCCGTATCGCGATTCCATCCAGTGATGGATACCGTGTTTAATGAATTGTGTAGATACCAATGACCTTGCCTCGGTGGAAACGGGCCTTTGCACTACGACCGGTCGCATCCGAATTGCCGTGTCGCGTAGTGCAAAAGCCCGCGAGCCACTGAGACAAGCTCAGTGGGGTTGGTGCTGGATGGTGGCCGGGGATCACGGAGTGATGACTGTCTTCGGGAGCAGCGTGGCGAGCCGTTGCCGGCCGGCCGGGCTGAGTTTGGCGGGGCCGAGGTGCAGCTTGCGGAGGTTCGGCAACTTTGCGAGGTGCTCGATCGAGGCATCGGTGACTCGCGCGGAATCGAGCGTGACCTCTTCGAGCGTTGTGACGTTGGCGAGATGCTTCATACCGTCGTCATCGAAGATGCCGGTGACCAACATCAGCTTGCGGAGCTTTGGCAGCCGGGCAATCTGCTCGCAGGTTTGATTGCTGGCGGCGCGGTCGTAGATGTCGAGTTCGTACAGCTCACGCAGCTTGCTGAGAAACGGAAACGCGTCGGCGGTTGTCTCTTTGCCGTGGACGTGCAGTTGTTGGAGGTTGACCATGCCGGCGAGATGTTTCAGGCCCGCGTCGGTCACGTTGGTGTGAACGACCTCCAGCCGCTTCAGGCTGGTGAGCTTGCCGATCGCTTCGAGTCCCGCGTCGCTGGCGGGGGCGGAGTGCAGATTGATCGACTCGATCTGCTGCATGCCTTGCAGGTGCGCGAAGCCGGAGCCGGTGATCTTCGACGCGCAGATCGTCATGCGTTTCATGCGCGTCATTCCGGCGAGATGCTCGAAGCCACGATCGTCGCAGGCGGTCAGGCAGACGCTGAGCCGTTCGAGCTTCGTCAGCTCTTTGAGATGAATTAGACCTGCACTGGTGACAGCGGTGCCGGAGAGTTCCAGCCGCCGCAGTTGATCCTGTCCGGCGAGTTGTTTGAGCCAATCATCGGGGACTCGATCGGAGAGCTTTTTCGGTTCGGGCTCTTTGTGGCCGTCGGTTCGTTCGTTGAGTTCAATCTCGACGATGCGGCCGAAGACCGGCAGCCCCTCGTCGCTGGCGATGGAGCGTAACCAATCCGGTGCGACGACTTCGAGCGTGGCCTTGCCGTTGAGCCGTTTGATCTCGGCGAGTAGCGCACGGTCTCGCTGAGAGCGATCCGCGGCGGACTCAAACGTGGGGAGAAGCTTCTCGGTATCGCCGCGGACTTGCGGGTCAGTCAGACCACGCGCGAGTCCCGCGAGTTCTTGTCGTGTCGCGGCCGAGAACTTGCCCTCTTCGAGTTTCGCTTCGGCAGCGAGCTTCGCCATCTGACGCAGCGTCATCGCATCGGCGTGCGGCTTAAGCGGGACGACGTTCAAGAAGCGCAAGATCGGCAGGGGCTTGCCCGGATGCCCGGAGAATCCTTTGACGCCGACCTTGGCGTGAAAGACGCCTGGCGGATCACCAGTTGTGCAGAAGATCTCGTCGTGATTGACTCCACCGAAGGCAATGTTGCTGACGACGGCACTCGGCAGCGGCAGGTACGCGCGCACCTTGGCCTCGGGACTGAGGACAGTTATACGACCCTTCTTCGTGTCGGGCCGATGAAAGTCCGCGACCCACAGGTTGCCGGCGGCATCAAACGCGCAGCCATCTCCGCCGGAACCACCGAGGTCGTAGAACAACTCTGGCTTGCCGAGCAATTCGTTGTCGGCGGGCAATGGGTAGCGCAGGATCTTCTTCGACTGCGATTCGATCACGTACAAGAACTTGCTGCCGGGATCGACCTCGATGCCATTGGGGAATGCGAGTCCGGTGGCGATCCGCTCGACGCGGCCATCGGGACGGACTCGGTACAGCCGCCCGACTGGCTTATCGAGCGACGAGCCTTCCGGGTCGGTCCAATAAACATTGCCGCGCGCATCGACGGTTAGATCGTTGAGGCTGAGCAATGTCTCGGTTTCAAACCGGTCGGCGACGACCCCAGATTTCCATCGGGTGCGAGGTCGAGCAGCGCTTTGTGCTTGTTGTCGCAGATCAGCATGTGGCCATTGGCGAGCAGCACCGTTCCGGCCGGCCCGATCTCCAAGTACTTGTGGACTTGTTGCGGACCGGTCACTCGCAGCAATGCCCCGCTGCAAAAGAAGACGTCGCCGTCCCGCCACGTTGGCCCTTCGGAATAGCCGGGGGCCTCGGAATAGTGATCGAACTTCACGCCGGCCAGCCGCTGCGCCAGTTCGCCGGTCGGTTCCTCGGCGTGGGCGGAAGTCGTCCACAACGTACCGGCGGCCACGAGCAGGCACATCAGAAGAAGGCAGATCGGTCGAAAGTTCATCGTTCGAGTCCTCGTGGGGTTTGAGGTTGTAAGCCGCAGAGCGGCGGGGGACAGATCCTATTTGAGCCTTCAGTCACAACAAAAATGCTCCAGGCGAGCGGAGTGGCGTCAGCCCCCCGATTGGGCGGAATTCACCGAGAGCTGACGCCACCCCGCTCGCCAATACATGCGCGGTCCATTGGACCCGAAGTACTTTGAGGGCTACAAGCGTTGGACCGGCAAATGTTCGGGACGGAACGACGGCTCAGGCTTGCAGCTCTCCGAAAAAAGCTTTCCACTGGTCGCCGTAGGAGTGTTTCATGTCATCACCTCTCGGACTTTCAAATCCCACTCATCACGTCGATCCGAATCAGCGCGAACCCCTGGCGGTCATCGGCATCGGCTGCCGCTTTCCCGGCGGCATCGACTCGCCGACGGCTTACTAGGACGCCTTGCTGCGGGGCCTGAACGCCATCTGTGATGTGCCCGACGACCGTTGGAAGCACGAACGCTTTCACGACACGAATTCCGAGAAGGTCGGTTGCATTCGCAATGCCAAGGGAGGCTTCATCGAAGGGGTCGATCAATTCGACGCCGAGTTCTTCGGATACTTTCCAACCGAAGCCCAACGTCTCGACCCGCAACAGCGGTTGCTGTTGGAGATCACTCACGAAGCAATGGAGGACGCCGGCCTGCGGCGCGATCAGTTGGAGGGGACTCGCACGGCGGTCTTCATCGGGGCGTTCATGTACGACTACCTCTGCATGCAATTCGCCAGCGAGCAGCGTGACGAGGTCAATCCGTATGTGGCGATGGGCTGCTCGATCTCATCGTTGTCGAACCGCATTTCCTACGACTTCAACTTGAAGGGGCCGAGTGTTTCGCTCGATACCGCTTGTTCCAGTTCGTTGGTGGCGGTGCATCTGGCCTGTCGCAGCGTGTGGAGCGGAGAAGCGGACATGGCGATTGCTGGCGGCGTCAATCTGATGCTGCGTCCGGAATCGTCGATCATCTTGTCCAAAGGGGGCTTCCTGAATCCGGACCAATACTGCAAAGCATTTGACGCATCGGCCAATGGGTATGTTCGCGGCGAAGGCGTGGAGATTGTGATCGTCAAGCCGTTGAAGAAGGCACTGGCCGACGGCGACCCGATCTATGCCTGGGTGCGCGGGACAGCGGTGAATCAGGATGGCTATCTGCCAGAAGGATTCACCGTACCGAACGTGCTGTCGCAGATCGCCATGCTGCAGACGGTGTATTCCGAGGCCGGGGTCGATCCATTGACGGTGGATTACATCGAAGCGCACGGCACCGGCACGTCGGTCGGCGATCCCATCGAAAGCCTGGCGCTGGGGGCCGTGCTGGGACGGGATCGAGCCGAAGGGCAGCGCTGCTTGATCGGCTCGGTGAAGACGAACATCGGACACCTGGAAGGTGCTGCGGGGATTGCAGGATTCATCAAAGGGGCGCTGACGGCTCAGCGCGGTGTCGCTCCGCCGAACTTGCACTTCCACGAACCGAATCCCGAAATCGACTGGGACAATCTCCGGCTCGAAGTCCCCACCCAGCCAAGTCCGTTGGCGAAGACAGACCATCCTTGGCTCGTCGGCGTGAATTCGTTCGGAGCGGGAGGGACCAACGCGCATGCCGTGCTGCAAGAGCCGGTCGAAAGTAGGTTGGGACTCCGTCCCGACCTGCTCCGTTCGGATCAACCCCGTCCGGATCAACTCGGCACAGACCGCCACTTGAACGCGGTCGAGACGGAGTCCCAACCTACGACGGGCGAGACCTTATATCTGCTGAGCGCTGCCAAGCGCGATTCGTTGCAAGCCTTGGCATTGCGACATGCCGACTTCTTGAGCCTCACGGAACATCGGCTCGACGACCTGGCCTACTCGGCGTTCACCCGGCGTAGCCATTACGCGCATCTGCTGGCGGTCGTCGGTCAGACTCCGCAAGCGGTTGAGCACAAGCTCCGCAAGTTTGCCGACGGCCAAGTGGACTCGACGACCCTGACGACGACGATCAACCACAAGCGACGTCCCAAGCTGGCGTTCGTCTTCTCCGGCCAAGGAGGCCAGTGGGCCAGGATGGGTCTGCAATTGATGGAGCGCGAAGCGGTCTTTCGCAAATGGATGGAGACGATTGATCTGCTGTTTCTGCGACTCGTCGGATGGTCGCTGTTGTCGGAACTTCGGAAGCCGGATGTGAGCGGAATGGCGCTAGCCACCGGTCAAAGCGCAAGCCAACCGGCGGCTAGCGCCGTGCCGCTCACAAATCCAAAAAATGACGCTGCGTCCAAGGTCAATGACACGGTCGTTGTTCAACCGGCGGTCATGGCGATCCAAATCGCGCTGGTTAAACTCTACGAGCACTACGGCATCCGGCCCGCCGGCATCGTGGGGCACTCAATCGGCGAAGTGGCGGCGGCCTTTGCCTCCGGCGCGTTGACGCTCAAGCAAGCGGTTCACGTGATCTACCATCGCTCGCAAGCTCAGAACCGAGCCTCTGGTAAAGGGGGCATGTTGGCGGTCGGGCTGTCGCTGGAGGAAGCTCGCAAGCTCATCGAAGGCTTTGAGGGGCATGTGTCGATCGGAGCGGTCAATGGTCCTGAGATGCTCACGTTGTCGGGTGACTCGGAACCGCTGCAACTGATAGCGCAGATGCTGGAGACTCGCGGCGTTTTCCATCGGCCGGTGAAGGTTCAGGTGGCGTATCACAGCCATCACATGGAACCGATCAAAGCGATCATGCTGAAGTCACTAGCTCAAGTCAAAGGGGTGAAAACAACCACGCAGTTGTATTCCACCGTCACTGGCAAACGAGCGGACGGCAAGCATCTGAATGCGGACTATTGGTTTCAGAACGCGCGACAGCCGGTGTTGTTTACGGACGCTTTGAATTCCATGATCTCCGAGGGCTTCGACACGTTCGTGGAGATTGGCCCGCATCCGGTGTTAATCAGCGGGGCCGAGGCACTGATTCAGAAGCGGGGTGCCGATGCGGTGATCGCGCCGTCGATGACGCGCAAGGAACCGGAGGCGGTGGTGTTCCTTCAGAGTCTGGCGCGACTCGCGGCGCGCGGGCTGGAACCGAACACCGCGCTGATGTTCGGCCCCGATCGTCGCTATGTCCGATTGCCGAAGTATCCCTGGCAGCACACTCGACACTGGTTCGAATCGTCGGCGGCTGCGGAAGCGCGCATCGGACGCTTCGAGCACCCCTTCCTGAAACGCCCGACGCAACTGGTCACGGAAGTGGGGTTGGCGGTTTGGGAGGCGACGCTCGACGTGCAGAAGTTCCCGTACCTCCGCGATCATCAAGTGGATGGTGAGGTCGTCTTTCCAGCGACCGGGCATCTGGAACTGGCTTGGGCCGTTGCCAGCGAACAGTTTCGTCGCGAGCCGTTCTTCTTGGAGAACCTGCAGTTCGATTCCCCGCTGATTCTCCCAAGCAACAGCCGCCATCCATTGAAGACGCGATTGGAAATCGTTTCCGGAGAAGGGGACTACCGCATTTGCAGTCGTCCGGACGAAGAGTCGGGAGAATCGCCTTGGACAACCCACTCATCCGGCCGCATCAACACGTCGCACGATCGGTTCGAGCCATCGACGGTCTCGTTGGATGATCTTCAGCAAAGCTTTCGTGAGGTCGAGGAGATGTCCGTCGAGTCGTTCTATGAGACGATTCGCCAAAGCGGCTTGGACTACGGTGAAAAGTTCCGCTGCATTCAAGAACTGCGGCATCGAGACCATGAATTGCTGGCCAAGGTGCGGCTCTCCGACGAACTTCTGCATGAGTCGCGGCGAAATACCATTCACCCGGCACTCCTCGATTCCTGTCTTCATGCCGTGTTCGCCGATATCCATCGCCACGGCGATCCCAATCGCGTCTACTTGCCCCATCGGATCGCTCGCGTGCGGTTTTATCGCCAGCCCACGCAAACTGTCTGGGCTCACCGATGTGTGACGCGGAATGACGAACAGCTCCTCTGTTGGGACATGTTGATCTTTGACGAGACCGGCCAACTCGTCGCCGAAGTGCTGGGCATGGTCTGCAAACGTCTGGTGGGGGCGGGCTCCCGTCAGACAGACAGCCTGTATGAGGGCTGTTGTGAGTACCGTTGGATGCCGGCCTTGCGTGAACCAGCCACTCACGGACGCAACTTCGACTTCACCACGGCCGTGCTGATCGTTTCCGATCGACAAGGGCCGAATGAGAAAAACCTCGTCGCCGAACTGGCCACCCGATTGGAAGCGGATGGAGTTCAACCGCGAGTCATTCCGGTCAATCGAGACGACTCGTATGACGAACTGTTGGCTGACATTCCGCTGGATCGGCGCACGCTGATCGTGTTCGCGGCCGGGCTGTCGCAAGACAACGCTGGCTGGCAGGGGCTCGCCAATTGCCCCTCGGTTCCATTGCTCTTGCAGCTCGCTCAGATGTTGCACAGACACGAGGGAGTTCCGCGACTGTGCCTCGTCACCAACGGTGCGGCGGGAGTGGATGCAGACCGACAGCTTGATCTGGGGCAAGCTATTCTGCATGGCATGGCACGGGTCATCACCAACGAATGCCCGAACGTGCCGCTGACGGTGATTGATCTGAACCCGCAAATCTCGCTGCGCGAAGTTGATGAACTCGTGGTCGATCTGCTGCACAGTCGCCGCGACCAGGATGAATCGGAAATCGCGTTTCGGGGTGAGCAGCGTTTTGTCCGAAAACTGTTTGCCGTGGATCGAGAATCGGCCGAGTCAGCGGCGATCACCGATGAAGCAGGAGTTGGCGGTTCGTACCGGGCCGAGACAAGCGGTGCGGGAGCGCTTGATCAAGTTGTCTTTCGCCGACTTCCACCCAGCAATCTGGGAGACAACGAGCTGGAAATCGCGGTGAGCGCCGCGGCCTTGAACTTCAAGGACGTCGTGAACGCGCTGGGGTTATTGCCCGACAACGCCGTTGCCGGCGGCTTGGCCGGGCACCGTCTCGGAGTAGAGGTCGCCGGCCGCGTACTCCGCACGGGGGCAAAGGTTCTGCATCTCGCAACCGGTGACGAAGTGATTGCCCGAGTCGCCGATGGCTTCAGTGGCCGCGTCACCGCACCCACGCATTGTGTCGCGCGCCGACCCGAACGACTGACGCCACAGCAGGCGGCAACCGTTCCGGTCATCTATCTCACGGCCTGGTATTCGTTGTGTTATCTCGCACGCATGGAACGCGGAGAAACGGTACTGATTCATTCGGCGGCCGGTGGTGTGGGCGATGCGGCGATTCAGTTGGCAAAACGCGCCGGAGCCAAGGTGATCGCAACGGCGGGGACCAAAGAGAAACGCGACTACGTCAGAAGCCTTGGCGTCGAGCATGTGTTCGACTCGCGGTCATTGGACTTTTACAACGACGTGATGGAAGTCACCGGCGGACGCGGCGTGGACATCGTGCTCAATTCGCTGACGGGACGATTCATCACACAGAGTCTGAAGTGCCTCGCCCCCTTTGGCCGTTTCATCGAACTCGGCAAGTTCGACATCTATCGCAACAACAAGCTCGGTCTACAGCGTCTGGGTGAAAACATCTCCTACTTCGTCGTCGACATCGACCGGCTCGCCGTTCAGAAACCCGAACTGCATCAGCAAGTGCTCACCGAAGTGGTCTCGTTGTTCGAACGCGGCGAGCTGCAACCGCCAGCCATTACGGAGTTCCCCATTTCCAAACTGACCGATGCCTTGAGATTCATGAGCCGGGCAGCGCATCGGGGCAAGATCGTGATGAACATGCGGGACGAGAAAGTGCGAACGTTGCCGCCGCGCACGCTCACGTTTCGCTCCGATCGGACTTATTTGGTTTCTGGCGGTGCCAGCGGTTTCGGGCTGGAAATCGCGAGCTGGATGGCCCAACGGGGCGCGCGGCATTTGGTGCTGCTCAGCCGCAGCGGTCCCAAAAGCATCGAAGATCGTGCGGGCATCAACGCCATGAAGGATCTAGGTGCGGAGATCGTGGTGCTTCGCGCGGATGTCACTGAAGCGAGTGCGGTTCGGCAACTCATGGAACGGATTCAGCGCGAGTTGCCGCCACTGGCCGGAGTGATTCACGGCGCCGCCGTGCTCGATGACGCCTCGATCCCCACCATGGATATGGACCGGTTTCAGCGCGTGTTCAACCCGAAGGCTCAAGGCGCATGGAATCTGCACGAGGCGACGATTGCGGCCGGAGCTGACTTGGACTTCTTCGTCATGCTCTCGTCGATTTCGTCGGTGTTTGGTCTGGTCGGGCAGTTGAATTATGTCGCGGCCAATTTCTTTCAGGATTCACTCGCCGAATACCGCCGGCAACAAGGGCTGCCTGCGATGTCGGTCAACCTTGGCGTTTTGGGTCAGTACGCGAGAATGTCCAACTCCGATCAGGACGTACAAAAAATCGTGAGACTGCTGGAAACTCACGGCCTCCTCGTGATGCCGCTGTCCGACATACTGCCCAAATTGGAAGCCGCTCTCATTCAGCAACCCGCTCAGCGGATGACCGCGCGATTTGACTGGGCTCGGTTCCGCTCCGCCTATCCGCATCTGACGCGGGATGCGCGGTTCGTGGACTTGATGAGCGACGCGGCCCTCGCCCGCGGCGCTCGACCCAAGAGTTCCAATTTGGTCGCCACGCTTGCCGAGTTGGAGCCTGACCAGCAGCGCGAACTGCTTGAGAATGAATTGAAGGGTAAACTGACTCTGATCCTGGACGCTGCCCCTGACAAGCTCGACGTGTCTGTGTCCATCGACAAGCTCGGTCTGGATTCGCTGATGCTGACCGACTTGCAGATTTGGATCGGCCGCTTACTCGATATCACGTTGCCGCTCATCAAGCTGCTCAAGGGACCGAGCATCACGACCCTGGCCACGGACCTGCTGGCCTAGTTGGAAAGCAGTGGCACCGACGACGACGGAGCAAAGCAAGCCGGACAGAGTTCGGCATCGTTCACTCTGGCGGACTTGGAAGGCGTGCAGGTTTTGAACCCGTGGCTGATTCGCGGATCGGGCGACTCCAACGCTCCCGTGCGATTGATCTGTTTTCATTCGATGGGAGTGGGCGCGTCGCTGTTCACGAGATTCCTGCTCAATCCTCCCGAAGACTACGACATCCTTGCCGTCCAAACTCCGGGACGCGAGGACCGGCTGGCCGAGCCGGTCGCGCAGAGCGTCACGGAATTGGTCGATCAGATTGTGCCGAACTTGCGACCGCTCTTCGATCGCCCCGTTGTCATCTGGGGCCATAGCTTCGGCGGCATCGTGGCCTGGGAAGTCATTCGCGAGTTGCATGGATGCGTGCCGGTTCACTTCATGGTGACTGGTACTGAGGCACCTCACGAGGCTCCCAAATGGCAAAAACGCGAGATCATGCTGAAGGCCATGGTTCCGGAGAACAGTGCCGAGTACCTCCTGTCGCAGTCACGCTATGTGGACGATGCGGAATTCTTCAAGATGATCCTGCCGGGCATGCGGCGCGATATGCCGTTGCTCCAGACTTATTCATTCCGAGAATCCGCACCTTTCGATTGCCCGATGACGGCCTTCGCTGCCCGGCAAGACGACATGGTTTATACGGATCGAATCCGAGAGTGGTCCGCCTATACGCACGCGGGGTTTGAATTGATCGAAGTCGATGGCGACCATTGGTTCTTAGATCGCAATCGCGAGCTGATCACCGCCACGATGTACGAAATCGCCCGCAGCGTCATCGCCCAACGCACGCAATCCGCTGACTTCGCACGAGGGGCGGTTGCCGTTGCGAATCGTTAATTGAAATCCGCGGCATCATCCAGGGCGAAGTCGGCACCGAGCGAACATAGTGCTTGCCGAGCAGTCGTCAGGTCTTGTTGTGCTTCTGGCCAACCGTGCTGCTGACCAACCTGACCACGGGCGAGCAACTATTGCGCATGCTCGAAGCGTGCTCCTTGGCGATCCGAAACGGTAAGGCTTTCGTCGAGGTACTTGCGAGACAGACTAGCGTGTCCATGATGCGCAGCGGTTAAGCCACACTCCCGAAGCGCGTGCGGCAAGTCGGTCTGAAACGTTCTGGCAACACTCAAGGCTTGTTTCGCTGCCCAACGGGCGCTTTTCAGGAGTGGGCCACGACGGTTGGGGGCTAAGCCCAATACCGTTCAATTCGGATTAACAAAATCGCAGCCTCCTGCGACTGTGTGGATGTAACAAGTCCCACGTAGCAAGGAGGCTGCGATGAGTTTTTTTGAGTCATGATGCCGACGTT
>SXGU01025788.1_pt1 | contig 10633 bp, 8 predicted proteins | sample 3174531 | NCBI WGS metagenome assembly SXGU01 (sample SAMN11356863, study PRJNA531348) | freshwater metagenome | isolation source: freshwater sample F1-140 | place: China: Fuxian Lake, Yuxi | collected 2017-12-25 | reverse complement strand
CCACCGCCGTTAACTGCATTTTTTACCTCACAATATTTAATGCGCAAAAACAGATGACGGCATAGCATACTCATTTGGTTTGGTACTATCAAGCAAAGAAATACAACGGTTTGGATAGCGTTGCGTCTTTTCGATCTCACCATGTTCGTCAAGAATCTCTTTTTCAAAAAAAGGAATCGCTATGTACAAAAATTTTTTCTCGGTCTTGGTTCTTTCGAGCGTGGTTAGTCAATTTACTTATGGAGCGGACGTGGACATTAAAACTTACACATTGAAAAACGGCAAAGGAATGGAAGTTACTATCATCAACTACGGCGGGATCGTCACCTCGCTCAAGGTTCCGGACAAGGCCGGGAAGCAAGGTGACGTGGTCCTCGGCTTCGACACCGCCGCCGAGTACAGAGAGAAGAAAGAGCACCCGTACTTCGGCGCGCTCATCGGCCGCTACGGCAACCGGATCGCCAAAGGGAAGTTCACTCTCGACGGGAAGGAGTACAAGCTCGCTGTGAACAACGGACCGAACTCGCTCCACGGAGGCCTGCAGGGCTTCGACAAGGTCATCTGGAACGTCCAGGAACTTCCGAAGAACAACGCCCTCGAGCTCACCTACGTGAGCAAGGACGGTGAGGAAGGCTACCCGGGCGAGCTCACCACCAAGGTCACCTACTCGGTCACTCCGAACAACGAGCTCAAGATCGACTACGAGGCCCGGACCACCAAGGCCACGCCGATCAACCTCACCCATCACAGTTATTTCAATCTCAGTGCGGATAAGAATGAAACGATCCTGAACCACGAGCTCCTCATCAACGCCGACCGGTACACCGTCGTGGACAAGGATCTCACGCCGACCGGAGAACTCCGAGAGGTGAAGGGAACAGTGATGGACTTCACAACGTCCCACCCCATCGGGAAGGACATCGCGAAGGTCGAAGGCGGCGGCTACGACCACAACTACGTCCTCCGGAACGCCGACGGGACGCTCAAGCAGGCCGCGGTCCTCTACCACCCGAAGTCGGGCCGGCAGATGGAAGTCCTCACCACCGAACCGGGGATCCAGTTCTACTCGGGGAACTTCCTCGACGGGAAGCTCGTCGGGAAGAACAAGGACGCCTACGTCAAGCACGACGGCCTCTGCCTTGAGACCCAGCACTTCCCGGACTCTCCGAACCACCCGAACTTCCCGAGCACCATCCTAAAGCCGGGAAATACCTATAAGTCGCAGACGATCTACCGGTTCTCTGTAAAATAAACAGGATCCGGTCCGAAGGGAAACGGCCCGTGGTATATCGGTGCCTCTACGTAGAGAGGTAGCACATGGTAACACTGGCCGTTTTCATCGGGATCTGGACCACCACCTGCATCCAGACCCAGATCTCCGGGCACCGACAAGGGTTCGCCAAAGAAATTTATAAGATCGAAAAAGACGGGGCCTTCGACTTCCGTCGCGAGTGGTACAAGACCCCGGCGTGCACGGAGCTCGAAGCCGTGGACGAGGAGGCCGGGACCATCGAACTCGGAAAGAAGCTCTCCGGCTTCTTCATCACCGGTGAAACCTTCGAGGCCAACTACTCCACACAAGGTGGAGTCGACCTCGGGGCCATTTCCTTGGTTGATAAGAGTACCCTGAAAATTTCCCGCGGCATGAGAAACAGCACACTGAGAAATACCATGCTCAGCATCTTCGAATACAAAAAGACTTCTGTCGCTTTCTAAAGAAATCCTCAAACTTTAAAGTTGTCATGATGCTATCTAAAATTAATAATTAATTAAGGTAGCATCATGAGAGGGATTTTTATGATTTACGATCTGGCCCCAGTTTCTCGTTGGTACGTTCTCAGTCAGGGCTTCAAGGTCTACGAGAATTGTTCCGAGTGCCGGTCGGAAGCCATCTCCTACCACAAAGCCCGGGTCCCGGGTCACCGCGGGATCCTCGCTCGCTGCCAGAACTGCTCTAAGCAGTTCCCCGTTCGCTTCAAAGCGAAAGAAATCGGTCCGAAGAAAGTTTCGGTCTCCTAGGTTCGCACCACGAAGCCGTATTCGATGGTGACCTTGCCGTTCACGATGAGATCCTTGGGCGGATTCGGGAATGGCCCCGCGTCGTTGAAGGACTCGATGGCGGCGTCGTCGAGTTCCTTGATGCCGCTCGACCCGCGCACGCGGATGGCGATGATCTCCCCGTCCCGGTCGAGGATCACCTGGAGTGCCGTGACGAGGTCTTCGTTCGAGGCCACCTGCCGGCCAGATTTCATGAACGTGTCCGCGGTCTCGCGGATGCTCCGGCCGTAGAACTGCTCGAGCTTCTGCCGGATGCGGTGGTAGAAGCCGTAGTACTTGAACTCGACCGTGTTTAGGTTGGTGAGGTCTCCCGGAGCGACGCCGGGGAGGTAGTCGTTGGTGGAGCTAATGCCCCTCGCCTTCTCCTTCCCGCTCTTGAGTCCGTTCAGCTTATCGGTGTAGTCCTGGGCAGCTTTCTTAAACGGATCCTGGTCCTTGGTGAGGGCCGCGAGGTCCGAGAGCTTCAGGTCCTTCGTTCTCTTGGTGATTGCCTTCGTCGGAGAACCCTTGGCCCCTTCGTTGAAGCTGTCGATCTTCTTGGCCACGGACTGCCGATCGAAGGACCGGGTCTTGTCGCTCAGGAACGCGCCGTCCTTCTTGTCCTGCGAATCACTTTCCTCGGAGCGCACGATCTGCTTCTTTATGTGGGAAAGGTTCTTCTCACCCCGGACCAGGCGGACGGAGATCGGTTTCCGAGGTTCGTCGCTCGCAATTTTTTTTGCCGAGAATGGTTCGTACCTTAGGAGAAGGACGACGAGGTGGACTAGGAGGAGGACGCCAAGAAATATTGGGAAAATTTTGCGGTCATTTATCGAGGAGTGAAACGTCATGGATCCTCCCAGAAAAGTCTCTCTTATAGTTTAGAAGAACAGCGGTGGATTGGAAGCATGAAATATGCTTAAAATGCCTTCCAAGTACCTGACTCCAAACCTACAAATTCCTCAATGGTTTTTACAACTTATGGCCTTGTAAAATGTACAGATGGACGAGCTTCTTATTCCCTAAGTTGTACTTAATCTGATAAGAGGTTTGAGTTTTATTTTGCTATGTTTCATAGGTGGCAAAAAGTCTTCGTGCGCCGTGACTTTGAATGTAAGTATTTTACGCATCGTCATTCGCACAGGCGTTAGGTATACCTAACTTAAATTCAAAAAATTTAACAAAGATCAGTATGAAGAAATTTGTCGTCCTTCTTTTGCTCTCAAGCTCGGCCTTCGGACAATCCATCTTCTCGGTGAAAGACCTCCAGGACATTCGGTTTGAGAACTTCAAGAAGTCCCTCCTGCTCGAATTCTTCTACACCAACGACTACCTCTCCACCACCGGTGGAACCAAGGCGGGCCCTCGCAACATCGGCGCCCTCGACCTCTACCTCACCTCCGACTTCAACAAGTTCACCCGCTGGGATGGCCAGCTCATGGTTCACTACAACCACGTCAGCGGCCTGGACTCCCGCGGGGCCATCGGAGACTACCAGGGCACGAGCAACATCGAGATGCCGAGCCAGGTCGATCGCCTCACGGACCTGTGGTACCAGGGTGCGTGGAACGACAAGGTGAAGACCCTCGTGGGGATCCACGACCTCAGCACGGCCTTCAACGTCACCGACAGTTCGTTTAACTTCATCAACGCTTCCTTCGGGACCAGCGCCGAGATCAGCTTCTCCGGGCCCGCCGGAGCGCCGATCTACCCGGTGACCTCCGTCGGGATCAAGAACGACGTCCAGTTCACCGAGGAGCTCCTCCTCCAGGCCGCGCTCTACGATGCGACGGCCGGCGACCAGTCGACCTGGAGGAGCTTCCACTCCGACGTCGGGAACGACGACGGCTTCCTCGCCATCACCGAGCTCGCCTACGAGACCGAGCTCCAGAAGATCGGCCTCGGCGGCTGGGCCTACACCAAGAAGCTGCCGAAGTACCTGGACGAGACGGAGGAAGGGACCTCCGCCGGGGCCTACACCGTCCTCCAGCACGCCTTCACGCCGAACCTCATCGGGTTCTTCCGCTACGGCTGGGCCAATCCGGAGGTGAGCGCGATCCAGTCGAACACCGTCGTCGGCGGCGTCTACAGGGGCCTGCTCCAGCGGAAGAACGACGAAGACGAGATTGGCCTCGGCGTCTCCTCGGCGAAGTTCTCCGGCAACCACCGGAAGGAACTCGAAGACCCGACGACCCTCGGCGGGCCCCCGGCGGAGACCGTCTACGAGGCCTACTACCAGTTCAAGCCGCTGAAGTACCTCCAGCTCCGCCCCGACGTCCAGTACGTCGCAAGACCCGCGGGCCTCGGCGCCGTCGACGACGCCTGGTCCTTCGGCTTCCGGAGCGTCATCCAGCTCTAGCGCGGTTCCGCACAGCCGAGGGGGGAGTTGGCCCGGATGTAGTCCTCCATCGCGGGCCAGTAGAAGACGTTCGTCTTCCGGCGATCCTTGTAGATCAGGCGCCGGGTGAACGGAAGCGTGGTCTCGATGGCCAGGGTGATCTCCGCGGGGAGGGCCAGGGTGTAGTTTTCGAAGAGGTTCAGCTTCTTCCCGCCGATGCGGTAGCGGCCGTCGACCTTCTCGATCCCGGAGAGGTTCATGCCGAAGCTCCCCGGCTTCTTTGAGACGACGTCGAGGATGGCCTTCAGGTAGAACCCGCGCATCTTGACGGTGACGATCTCCCAGCCGGGGTCTCCGTAGGCGCGGAAGTGCGGGAAGCTATCCAGGATGTCGCCGTAGCGGATCGGCCCCTTCGGGATGAGTTCCCCCTCGAAGTTCGCGATGTGCAGGCCCACGTCCGCGGCCGCCGCCTCCCTTGTCATCCGGGCCAGGTGCGAACCCCAGCAGCTCGTGACCCCCGGGTTCTTCCCGTTCACGTACCCGGAGAGGTCGACGGTGGTCTCGCCGATGACCTCGTCGAAGGGCCGGCCAGTGAAGGCGTCCCTCGCTTCGCGCGCTTTCTGCACCAGGCGGGCGACCTCTTCGTCCTCCGGCAGGTCCCTAGTGATCTCGTGGAGGGTGTAGCTCACGAGCTCGTGGCCTCCGGTCTCCGGATTGATGTCGACGATGAATTCTCCCAAGGCCATGGAGTGGGACCCGGTCTGGACGATGGGGATCTGCCGGCCGGATTTATTCTTCTCCAGCACCGGTTCGGCGAGCCGGGTGTGTGAGTGGCCGCCGACCACCAGGTCGAGGTCCGTCGACTTCTTCACCACGGCCCGGTCCGCCGCGACTCCCAGGTGCGTGAGGGCGATGAGGAAGTCCACCTTCTCCTCCCGGGCCCGCTTCTCCAGCGGCTCGACGAGCTTCAGAGGGTTCCGGACGGTGGCCGAGTCCTTGAGGGCGTACTTGTAGTGGAGCTCGACGGTGGTGAGCCCGAGGACGCCGATCCGGACGCCGTCGATGTCGAAGTTCACCAGGTCCTTGATCTGGCCTCCGAGCTTGGCCTTGGTCCGCTCGTCGATGTTGGCGGAGAGGACGTGGGCCTTGAGCCCGGAGCGGGCCATCTGATCGGTGAGCGTGTCGGTCCCGAGGAGGTAGTCGTGGTTTCCGATGACCGTGGCGTCGATCCCGAGGGCGTCGAGGAGCTCGAGGGAGGTGGCCCCGCGGTCCGCGAGGAAGAAGGAGGTGCCCTCGCCGAAGTCACCGCCGTCGAGGAAGAGGGTCCGCATCCCTTCTTCCTTCGCCTTCTCTCTCAGGCGATCCGCCAGGTGCTTGGCTCTCGCGTAGCCGCCCTTCCCGTCCCTGGTCCCTTCGAAGTACGAGTGGAGGTCGTTGCCGTGGAGGATCTGGAGCCGGAGGGCGTGGGAGGTGCCGGAGAGGCAGACGAGGAGGAGCAGGAATAGTTTGTTCATATTGATCTGGTTCGGTCCGCTTCAAGAATGGCTTGAAGGTCTTTAGATCATTATGAACGAGGTGAAAAAAATTCCAGGTTAGGAGGCGATGAGGGTTCTGTTAAGTCCGAGCTCCCGGGTCGGGAACCCCGCCGGCGCCGTACGGCCACCGGCGAGGGGGCCCTCGGTCACCGGAGCCAGTCGGCGACGATGCCTTCGATGCGCAGCTGGGCTTCCATCACGGACGGGAGCTGGGTCACGGCCCGAAGGTCGTTACAGTGGGCGGCCCCTTCCATCATGAGGAGGTCGAAGTGGCCGTGGGCCGGCTCGTCCTTCGGCACCACCGAGAGGGTGAGCCACGGATCGTTGGAGCCGTTGGTGAAGATGATCCGGCTGGTCTTCGGATCGAGCATCGGGAAGTACCAGCTCCGGTTGATCGAGCCGTCGGCCCGAAGGCGGACGTTGTAGAGGCGCTTGCAGATGCGCTGGTGGTAGTCGAGGTTCACCCGGAGCGAGCGGGACGTGCTCCGCCCTTCTCCGTTTGCCACCTGGAACCAGCCGAACTCCTGGCAGCTCTGCCACATCCACTGCCGCATGTTCTCACTCGGAGTGACGTCGACCTTCAGGGCCGAGGAGAGGGCGATCTCCGAGGGCTTCGCGCCCATGGAGCTCAGGACCGCAAGGCCCCCCTTGGCGTAGCCCTCGACCACGTCCTGGTTGGCGTCGATGGCGTCGCAGAAGACCTTGTCCCGGCCATACTGGACCGCGGCCGCGACCATGTCCGCGACGGCGTAGAGGAAGTCCTCGTCGTCCGGGATGTCCGAGGAACGGAAGAGTTCCTTGAGCGCCCTGGAGCCTTCCGGAGTTTCGAGCCGCTTTTCGATGAGGCCGACGGCTTCGCGGATCTTGTCTCCGCAGCTACTCCGGTTGACCACCTTCGCGATGTGGGCGTCGTACTCGTTGAATTCGGTCTTGGCGAACACCGGCGCGGAGGAGGCCAGCGCGCCGATGACGAGCTCCGGGTGCTTGAAGCGGTAGTAGGCCGCGAGGGTGCCGGCGTAGGAACCGCCGAAGGCGACCCACGGGCCCTTGTAGCCCTTGGTGTTCACCATGAAGCGCTGGAACTTCGCCAGGTCTTCGACGGCGAAGGAGAGCCTCAGGTAGGAGAGGTTGCCGGTGGTGAGGTTCGTCGTCGGCAAGCTCTCTCCGTAGTAGCGGTGCTCGAGGGCGATGAGGTGGGCCTTGAACTTCTTGGCCAGGCCCTCGACGAAGGAGTACGACGCGGTCCCGGCGCAGTTCCACTCCCCGCAGATGATGTAGAAGACCGGAGCATCGAGGCCCGTGGCGTACTGGGAGTCGACGAAGTAGCGCTGCTTGAAGGTCTTCGCCTCGGTGCTCGCGTGGTTGAGCTTCTGGTTGAAGGTGAACTTCTCCATCACCCGGAGGGTCCCGTCGGGCCGGAGCTTGAGCCGCTGGTCCTCCGGTCGGTCGGACTGCAGTCGCAGGGACTGGTTGTGGAAGTAGAGGCCCTGGTTCATGGCCATGGCTCCGGCGCTGAGGGTGAGGGCGAGGAAGAGCCCCAGTCTCGAAAGTATGCTCATAAGTCTCCTGAGAATAAAAAAGGTAGGATTTTTTACCAAAAAGTTTTTTTACGGTCTATAACTTAGGCATCCTTTAGGCCCCTTAACACACGGATATCACTGGAAGAAATCAGTGTATGAATGTGTTAGGAAAATCGACTTAGAGCGACTTCATTAAGAATTCAGAATTTAGTGCATAAACTTAAAGTTTTACTTAAGGACTTACCGAAGAGCCCAAAATGAAAACAAACAAAATCACCTTCACCCGTTTCTCCTTCCTCCTCCTTCTTTCGGCCTGCTCCGTCGGGCATCTGGAGTCCAGGTACCCGGTGGTCCGGGTCCCGGCCGCGAGGATCGACGAAGCCCACCTCCTGCGGACCCAGGAGGCCAACCAGGCCATCGTCGGCTGGTATGACAAAAAGTCCTCGGACCTGAGAGACTGGATGAAGTCCCGGGGCGACGAGAAGGGCATGCCGGACTTCCTCGACTTCTACCTTCCGGAGGAAAGCTTCGCGGTGAACCCATCGCCCGAGGACGCGCAGATCGCCCTTCGCACCAAGAAGCTCTACGACGACTACTTCCCGAAGACCGATCCGTCGAGCTACGTCGGGACCTTCTTCGAGAGCGGCCACCCCTACATCCAGACCAGCAAGGGCCCGTACCAGTGGGACTCGATGGAGGCCTCCGGCATGGAGAACCCGGAGCAGTTCCGGAAGACCATCCGAGCTCTGGTGAAGAAAGGGATCAAGTCCGTCCGCCTCGGGCCGAACCTCCACGAGGTCGGGAAGACTCGCGAGAGCTGGAAGGCGTTCATCGGCCAGCTCGAGACCATCTGGCTCGAGGGCGCGACTCCGACGATCTCCGTGGCCTTCTTCCCGAGCCTCGCGAAGTGGGAGGTGAAGAGGAACGGGAAGATCGACTACTCCCGCAGCTACCTCCTCCACAAGAACTGGCCCGCCGACATGGGAGACCTCACCGCGGTGATGATGAAGGAGCTCTGGCGGAAGGCCCACCAGGTGGAGAAGAAGCTCGGCCGGAAGGTCAACGTGGTGATCAACGGCGTGAACGAGCCGGAGACCCTCGCCGGGTTCAACCGGCAGTTCTGGCACGGGGCCTTCGCCAACTGGGGGCACCCGGAGACCATGAAGTACTACATCCCGAGCGTGATCCAGATCGGGAAGGCCAACGTCGAGATCCGCCTGGCCGTGGAGGCCAACTCCGACGGTAGACGGATCCTCTTCATGCACAACGAAGCCATGACCCCGAACTACTACCCGAGCCACAAGGGCCCGGGCCGGTTCGCCGTCTCGAAGTTCATGCTGGGCCACCCGGACGTCATGAAGGTGGACTACGAAGCCCTCCTGAGGGACAGCGCCGACCAGGTCAAGGCCCGGCTGGAGCAGAAGTCCGACGCGACGGAGGTCGACTGGGCGATCAAGACCTACATCGACCTGGAGAAGGGGAAGTCGACCCTCGCGGTCGAGACCGCCAAGAAGCACGTGCTGACCCTCCTCCAGGAGCTCAAGGAACTCCACCTGAAGCTCAAGCGGGTCACCGGCAAGTCCATGAAGACGGACAACATGCTCCACCTCGACTACTACTACCAGACGGAGTTCATCCCGAACATGACCATCGACAAGCTTGTGGAGGACCTCTCGAAGAACGCCGGACAGAAGATCCGCGAGTACCTCGGCGCCAGAGACGACGACCACTTCAAGCGCCTGCTGAAGCGGCTCGTGACCGTGAACGAGGGCGACCTCAAGCCGCGGGGCCCGGTGATGGAGTTCGCCGACGAGGACACCGACGAGATCAACTTCGGGGAGCTCCTGACCGCCAACGACTACATCGTCCTCGAGCGGCTCATCGGCCTTCGCCGGGACTACGGCTTCGAGGACAGGGAGCCGTTCGCAGGCCGGCAGAAGCTCCTGGGCCTTCGGCCCCTGAAGGACCAGCTGGTGCGGACCGACGTCATTCTGAAAGACCTCACGGCCGAGGATAACAAGCTCCTCAAGGCTGCCCTGGGAGTGAAGACGGACGAAGACCTCCTGAGGGAAGTCCTGCGGGCCGCGGACGAGACCAACACGCGGGTCTCCAAGGACAGCACCGTGGCTTCCATCCTCAACTCCAACAAACGCGCGGTCCTGCACCACCTCCTCGGGATCCGGCGGGCGTTCCTTCTTGGCTTCGAGCCGCAGCACTACCCGATCCAGATCAAGGCCGGCATCCGCTACGGGTTCTACACCTTCTTCATGGAATACGTGAACGCCCTCGGGATCTACACCGCCGGCGTCGGCGAGAGTGGGACACCGTTCTTCTACTGGGCCCCCCTGCTCCACGACCAGGTGATGATGGAGTACGCCCGGGCCCTCAAGAACGGCGTCTACGGCACGCAGTACTCCTTCGGCCCCGCCACCGACACCCGCGGCTGGGCCAAGGCGCCGCTGGGCCTGCACTACGACGAGGACCACGAGGTGAACCCGAGCGGGATCCTCTCCACCGTTCCGCTGGAAGATCCGAAGGATCGGGCCAAGAAGGAAGCCTGGGCCGATGACTTCTTAAAACTCTTCTTTAAGGACCTGAAGATCCAGAAGTAGTCCGAGCGCGGGGGCGAAGGTTCTTCTGTCCGAAGACCCTTATCCCCGCTCGCTGGTTGCAGTTTCTGCAAAGGAGCCGCAGATTCTCTTTTGTCGTTTTTCCGCCCAGAGCGTAGGGTCTGATGTGATCGATCTCAAGCCGCGCCGTGCTCCCGCAGTTCTGGCATTTCCCGGAGGCTTCCTTCCACACCTGCGCCTTGGTGCTCACCGAGACGTACCTCCGATCAACCCTCGCCCCTTTCGAGGCACGCTTCACCTGCGGCTCCCAGCGCGGTTCGAGCTCATTGCAGACCTGGTCGAAGAGGTCATCGAAGGTGCTGCAGGTGTGGGAGCGCAGAGACTGAAGGCGCTTTAACCGTGAGTACGTCTTCTCGCTCACCGTGATGGTTACGCGCTTCGGGGTGTTCTCCCCTCTTAGTTCCCAGAGCATCTGCTCACTCTCCCTGGTCGATTTTCCCGAGAGCTCCATCACGATGTCTTCTTTTTCTTTAGGAGAGCTGATCTTCTGCTCATCAAAGAAGCTCTTCGCCTGACCGAGCTGGGTGAGGTTGAGGTCTCCCACCTCGATGGACTTTGCAATGTTGGGGATCT
>SXGU01381971.1_pt1 | contig 10635 bp, 9 predicted proteins | sample 3174531 | NCBI WGS metagenome assembly SXGU01 (sample SAMN11356863, study PRJNA531348) | freshwater metagenome | isolation source: freshwater sample F1-140 | place: China: Fuxian Lake, Yuxi | collected 2017-12-25 | reverse complement strand
GATGACGGGCATGGCGGGCATCCGATCCGGTGAGAGCGAATGTGGATTTTAGCCTTCTGCGCACGCTGATCTGTGCGGGCTCTTCGCGATGGGTCAGTCCTTGCAGAGGAACGGTTTATCCTTGCCGGCAGGAGGTGGTGCATGCTGCCGTGGATTATCCCCGTCGGATTTGGCCTGTTGTCGCTGGCGTTTATCGTCGGCAACTGGTTTACGTTATGGGATGCCTGGCGTGCGGCACACAAGGAAGGCGCCCGAAGCTACTCGCTCACTCCCGTCGCGGGTGGCCTGTTCGGCGCACTGGGATTGCTGGCGGCTCCGGAGCCGGCGCTCAAGGTCTGGTTCTGGCTGCCGCTGCTGATTGACCCTGGTGGGCTTTGGTACCTGGGCATGGCGATGTTGGCGATGCGGCGAGAACGGCAGGAGACAGCCGCGCGGGCGCAGGCGCTACTGCTGGGGGACGACGCTGTCAGGCGCAGCCGTGCGCTCGAAGGCTCGCTTCTCGGTACAGCCGTGGGGGATGCCCTGGGCCTGGCTTGTGAGGGGCTTTCGCCGGCGCGGCAGCGCACACTGTTTCCGGAGCTAGACCAATACGGGTTCCTGTTTGGCTACGGCCTGTGTTCGGACGACACCGAGCATGCGGTCATGCTGGCGCAGTCGTTGATCGTGTCGGGTGGTGACGCCGCGCACCTGCAGCGTGATTTTGCATGGCGGCTCAAGGGCTGGCTGATCGGCTTGCCGGCCGGCGTGGGCCTTGCTACCTTGCGCGCCATCGTCAAACTGTGTCTCTTCATCCCGCCGCGCTGGAGCGGCGTGCGCTCGGCTGGTAACGGCCCGGCGATGCGCGCTGCGGTACTCGGCGTAGCCTGGGGCGACGACCCTGCGCACCTGCGTGTTCTCAATCAGATCGCCGCTGGCATCACCCATCGAGATGTTCGCGCCGAAGAGGGGGCGCTCACGGTGGCGCTGGCCGCGCACCTTGCCGCCAGCCGTGCACATCCGGTTTCCCCTCAGCAATGGTTGCAGGAGGTGTCGCACATCCTCGATGCGAACGGCCAAACGCTGGCCGCGATCCGCCTGGCGGTCGCGTGTGTGGAACGCGGAGAACCGGTGCGGACCTTGCTGGACCAGATAGGGTCACGCAATGGCGTGAGCGGATTCATGCTGCACACCGTGCCGGCGGTGGTGCATGTGTGGCTGCGTCATCAGGACGATTTTGAAGCGGGAATCGAGGAAATCATCCGCCTGGGGGGCGACACCGATACTTCAGCAGCCATCCTCGGCGGCATCATCGGGGCGCGGGTGGGCAAGGAAGGAATTCCTCCTGTACTGCTCGCACGCCTGATCGATTGGCCGCGTTCAACCGCTTATCTGTCACACGTGGCAAGGCGCTTGGCGGAAAGCCGTGCCTTGGGCAAACCGATGAAAGAGATTCGCTTGTTCCTGCCGGCGATCTGGCCGCGCAACCTCATCTTCATGATCGTGGTGTTGCTGCACGGCTTTCGCCGGCTCCTGCCGCCGTACTGAAGTGGTGGCGCTACTACGGCGCCTGCGCCGGCTCAAGCCATGCTATACCGGCTTCTCGCCCTTGAGAGTGGCCCGGTGCATCAGGCGCTTGTGGCCGTGATAGTCGTTCACCGGATTGTGCAGCACGCAGCGGTTGTCCCAAAACGCAATGTCGCCAACGTTCCAGCTGAGGCGGCAGGTAAACTCAGGCTTCACTTGGTGTGCAAACAGGAAGTCGAGCAGGGGTTTGCTCTCTTCTTCTGTCATGCCGGAAAAACGTGCGGTATGGCCGAAATTCACATATAGGGATTTACGTCCAGTTTCCGGGTGCGTGCGCACGACCGGGTGTTCCGCCACCAGCTCCTTCTTCGATTGTGCGGTGGGTGCGTCCTTGATGCGGTCCTCGCGTGTTTTGGTCACATCGGCTTTTGCCGATGTGTTGACACCCTTCAGCTTGCCGAGCATCGCCTGCATGCCGGGTGAAAGGGCCTCGTAGGCGGCAGCGCCGCTGGCAAACAGGGTGTCGCCGCCATAGGGCGGAATTTCACGTGCGATCAGCATGGTGGCCATCGGCGGTGCTTCCAGATAAGCGGTGTCGGTGTGCCAGATGCCGCCGAAATTGCTGCGCTCGTGTGCGAGCTTCATGACGGGAATAATCAGGGGGTGACCATCGATTCCTTTTACGAAGGGGTACTCGATGACCTCGCCGAAGCGTTCGGCAAAGCGCTGGAAATCCGCTGGTGGTAGCGGCTGGTTGCGAAAAAACACAGCGCCATGCTGGAGCCAGATGCGGCGAACTTCGGCAACCACTGCATCGCTGAGCGGCCGGGCCAGGTCGATGCCGGTGAATTCGGCACCGATGGCGCCGGCGAGCGGGCGAATCGAAAGGGAGGAAGCCATCGTTGGGGCGGAATGGAACAGGGCAGAGTTGAAATGATACTGCGCTTCAGCGCCTGCAAGCCGGTTGCACGCGGTATTCATAGCGGGCATCAACCGTAGTTGCCATCAACCATGGCAGGCATTAAGATTGGCGACTCGTTCACTCTGGATCAACTTATCCCATGCTTGCATCCCAAGTCATCCTCGTCACCGGTGCCGCCGGTGGCATTGGCCGCGCTACGGCGCTGGCAGCTGCACGTGCCGGTGCGGCCGTGTTTATTTCCGACCAGAACGGCCCGGGCGCCGAGGAAACGGCGGCCATGGTGCGCAAGGCGGGCGGCAAGGCGGCTGCATGTGCCTGCAACGTAGCCGAGGAGGCAAGCGTGAAAGCCATGGTGGGAGCGGCTCTTGGGGCATTCGGGCAGATTGATGGGGCGTTCAACAATGCTGGCATTGAAGGTGCGCCCGATGCTGCAGCGACGTTGAGCGAGGCCGATTTTGATCGGGTGATGGGCGTCAACGTCAAGGGCGTGTGGCTTTCGATGAAGCATGAACTGGCACACATGCTGCCGCGCGGCAAAGGAGCGATTGTGAATACGGCCTCCGTAGCCGGCCTGGTGGGCGCCCCGGGGTTTGCCGCTTACATCACATCCAAGCATGCCGTCACCGGCTTGACCAAGCACGCGGCGCTGGCCTATGCGGCCCAAGGCATTCGGGTCAATGCGGTGTGCCCTGGCTTCATCGAAACCGCGATGACCGAGCGCCTCTTCGCGGGACAAGATGCGCGCAAGCAGGGCCTGTTGACGCGTATTGCGCAGGGGCGCTTCGGTGCACCTGAAGAAATTGCCGATGCCGTGGTGTGGATGCTTTCGGACGGCGCACGCTACATGAACGGCCACATGCTGGCCGTGGACGGCGGGTTCGTGGCGATGTAGCGCTGGATCGATGGGCCATGCAAAGATGCGACGGCCGCTGGAGCACTTCGCCGAAGTGTCCTGCGGGTCACTCCCAGTGGCCAACCTTGAAGTCGTTGCGCCCGGTGCGATCCTGGCCGCGCAACAGCCATAGGGGGCGGGTGGCAAAGGCGGTAGAGACGCCGGTGCCATCCAGGCTGATGTTGCGTTCGAATACCGAGGTGCCAGGCATGTAGCGCAGGGCAATGCCGGTGCGGCGCTTGCCTGAGGTATTTTTGTCGGCACCGTGGATCAGGTACACGTCGTGCATCGACATCTGGCCCGAAGCAAGCTCCAGCGCGACCCCTTCAGCGGGGTCGAACAAATCGTCGCGCGTACGCATCGTGAGCGTGAGATCGTCACGGTCCTCGCGCAGGTGTGCATGGGTGGTGTGCGACGCGTGCGAGCGCGGAATGACCTTCAGGCAACCGTTTTCGAGCACGGATTCTTCCAGTGCCACCCAGACCGTGCACGTGGCGAGCGGTCGCATCGGCCAGTAGTGGCCGTCCTGATGCCAGGGTGTTTCGTAGCCCTCGTGCGCGGGTTTGCAGAAGACGTGCGCGCCCCAGAGGATGATGTCCGGCCCCAGCACGCTTTGAACCAGGTCAAGAATGTCCGGGTGCATCGCCAGTTCGAGGAATTCACGGCAGCCCTGCACCCCTTCATCGTTCTTGCCGTCGGCATTCACCCCTTGCCCGGGCTTGCGTTCGATATGCGCGCTGACCAGTTTCTCCGGCCGCACGCCGGGATTGGCGGCGATCAGACGGTCGAGCGTGGCTGCCAGTCGGGTAACCGTTGTTTCCGGCAGGCGATAGTCGGGGATGACATAGCCTTCGCGGTGATAGCGAGCGGCTTCTTCGGCAGAGAGGGATGGCATGGTCTGGGCTGGGACTGGAAGGGTACTTCGGGGGGTTACAAAAGACGCAGCGCGGTTTTCAACACCTTCCCGGTCTCATTCTTGGGCAAGCTGTCGACAAAGCGATAGTGCTTGGGCCGCTTGAAGCGCGCGATGTTGTCGATGCAATGGGCATCGAGGGTGGCGGCAGCAAGCGGGACGCCGGGCCGGGACACGACGAAAGCGACCACTTCCTCGCCCCACTCCGGATGCGGGCGGCCGATCACCGACACCTCGGCCACCTGCGGGTGGGTGAGCAGCGCTTCCTCGACTTCGCGTGGATAAATGTTCGATCCACCCGAAATGATCAGGTCCTTGCTGCGATCCTTCAGGGTCAGGAATCCTTCTTCATCAAAGGCACCGACATCGCCGGTGTGTAACCAGCCGTTGCGCAGGGCAGTGGCCGAGGCTGCCTCGTTCTGCCAGTAGCCCTTCATGATGATCGGGCCGCGCACGCAGATTTCACCGATGCTGCCAGTGGGCAAGGGGCGATCCTCCTCATTAGCGACCATCACTTCGAGCCCCGCGAAGGGCACGCCGACGGATCCCAGGCGTTCCTCATAGCGCGGATGGCCACTCTCCATGTGGATCGCGCGGCTGCTGGCGGTGATGGTCATCGGTGATTCACCCTGGCCATAAATCTGCACAAAGCGCTGGCCGAAGCGTGCCAGCGCGGCCTTGATGTCGGCCACATACATCGGGCCGCCGCCATACACAATGGTCTTCAGGCCCGGCATGGCATCTGGGGTGCTGGCGGTCGATCCACGGAAAGGCGCCTCCACCAGGCGTTTCACCATGGTGGGCGCAGCGAACATGGTGACGCCGCGATAGTGGTGGCAGAGCGCGAACACTTCGTCAGGATCGAACGCGCCTGATTCGGGCACGACGTTGCACGCGGCTTGCGCCAGGTGCGGCAGGATGTAAATGCCGGAGCCGTGCGACATGGGTGCGGCATGGACAATGCAGTCTTCGCGGGCAATTGCGTCAACGTTGGTGAAGTAATGCAGCGTCATCGACATCAGGTTTCCGTGCGAGAGCATCACCCCCTTGGGGCGGCCAGTGGTACCGCTGGTGTAGAACAGCCAGGCCAGATCGTCGTCGCTGCGCTCCACCATGGCCAGTGGCGCGTCGGCAAAGAGTGCCGCGAAGGCAGCGCTGTCGACATCGAACGGCGGCTTCTGCTTTGCAAGAAGCGCGGCTTCGGCGCAGGCATCGTGCGTGTTGCCTGTCGCGAAGATGGCGCCGGCGACGCTGTTCTCGAAAATGAACGCCAGCTCTTTCGGGTGCAGCTTGGAATGGATCGGCACCGCCACAAGGCCCGCATGCCAGGCGGCAAGCAACAGTTCCAGATAGGCCGGATGATTCTTCATCACCAGCGCGATGCGGCTGCCCGGCGTCAGCCCCAGGCCGACCAACCCGCTTGCCAGCCGCGCTACGCGCTGCTGCAGGGCGGAAAAATCTGCCAGCACGCGGGTACCGTGCGCCAACGCTGGTGCGGCCGGATGTAGCCGCGCCGCGCGCTCCAGCAGGAGAGCGGTGTTCATGCGTTCGATGAGGCGCCGTTGGCTACAGGTGCTTGGCCGCTTTGCGCACCGGCTTTTTCGCCGGTTTCTTTTTCGGTGCGGTTTTCTTTGCTGTCGCTTTTTTCACTGCCGCTTTCTTGGGCACCGCTTTCTTCGCCGCCGCCTTCTTTGCAGGGCGCGTTTTGGCCGCAGCCTTTTTTGCGTGCGCTGCCGCAATCCCCAGCGGTTTGGCATTGATCAGAATCGCCGCCAGGATGCAGGGCTCGTTGCCGCGCACGCTCCATGAATGGTTGGTGCCGCGCTGGATCATGATGTCACCGGGCTTGAGCAGGGTTTCACCGTTCTCCAGAATCGCGTAGATCTCACCCTTCAGGATGATCAGATAGTCCACTGTGGCGGTGGTGTGCATCATCGGGTCGGCGTTGGCAGCGTCCTTGGCGTGCCCGGCACCGATGGAATCAAAAGCCGCCTTGGCGTCCGCGCTGTCGCGCCAGGCTGAATCGGGCGGGAACTCGACGATGCGCAGGATGCTGCCGTTCTTCGGCGGTTCCAGTCGCACTGGGCGTGCCGCAGCATCGGCATTGCCTGCGTTACTGGCAGGGGCGCCGTCGGTCTCCCATAGGTCCGTCAGTGCCAGGCCCGGCATCGACACCATTTCCTTGACGTTGGGTGCGAGGTCATCGAGCAAGAACGTTGATTTGCCGCTTTTGTCGTGCCCGGTGACGACCCTGCGAACTCTCCAGACCATGATGTCTCCTCTGAGTGGTTGACTTTGCCTCGCGTACTGTATCAAATAGAACGAGGAGGAGGGGCCCATGAAGCTGGTGACATACCAATCAGGTCGCAAGGGGGCGCGTGCCGGCGCATTGATCGAGGGCGGCCGCCGTGTGCTGGACCTGCAGGAGGCGCACCGTTTGCGCTACAAGAAAAACGCCGCCCGCCTTGCGAGCGTCCTGGCCATCGCCAGTGCCGGCCCGGAGGCGCTGGCCATGGCGGGGTTGCTGGTCAAGGGTGCTGCGCGTACGAAGAGTGCCTCACTGGCCCTGAAGGACGTGACCTTGCTGGCGCCGATTCCGCAGCCACCGCAGATGCGTGATTTTCTGTGTTTCGAGAAACATCTGGTGCAATCCTTCGGCGCGGCGCGCAAGGTGCGTGCTGCCAGTGCACCCGATCCGGCGGCGGCGATGCGCGAGATGGAAGAAAAAGGCATTCTCGCGATTCCGCAGGTCTGGTACGAGCGGCCGATCTTCTACCACCCGAACCGCCTCAACGTGATCGGCACCGGCCATGATGTGCGCTGGCCAGGGTTTTCCGAGCGGCTCGATTTCGAACTGGAGTTTGGTTGCTTCATCGGCACGCCCGGATGCGATATTCCCAAAGAGGAGGCGCGCGAGCATATCTTCGGCTACACCATTTTTAACGATATCTCGGCGCGCGACGAGCAAATGAAGGAGATGCCCGGCCAGTTGGGCCCCGGCAAGGGCAAGGACTTTGATACCGGCAACGTGCTTGGCCCCTGCCTGGTGACAACCGATGAACTGACTGACCCGTACAACCTGAAGATGGAAGTGCGCGTCAATGGCGAGCGCTGGGGCGGCGGCAACAGCGGCGAGATGCGCTGGAAGTTCGAAGACTGCATCGCTCACGTGTCGCGCTCCGAAACCCTGGTGCCGGGCGAGTTCTTTGGCTCCGGCACGGTCGGCTCCGGCTGCGGGCTGGAACAGATGCGCTTTCTTTCGTCCGGTGATGTGGTCGAACTTGAAGTTGAAGGTATCGGTATTTTGCGCAACCGCATCGTCAGGCCTTAGAAACATCTCGGAAGAACGAAAACCGGTGCAGGCGCCCCGCTTCGCACCACACTCATTTCCAGGAGGAGACCATCATGAAAAGAGTATCCGTTGCGTTTGCCGCGGCCGCACTGTTCGGTCTGGCGCCTGCCGCGCTGGCGCAGCAGGAAATCAAGATCACCGTTTCCGCTGGCCACGCACCGGTGTTTTTGTGGGTCAAGCACATTCGCGAAACCATGATTCCGGCGGTCAACCGCGAATTGGCCAAGGGTGGCAAATTCAAGATCACCTGGAACGAGGCCTACGGCGGCACGCTTGCCAAATTGGGGTCCGAGCTCGAAACCATCGAGCAGGGCATATCCGACATGGGCATCGTCGGTTCGGTATTTCACCCCGGCAAGCTGCCGCTGCAAAACGTCAGCTATGCCGCACCATTCGGGCCGCTTGATCCGCGCGTGGTCTCGAAAATAATGAACGAGATGCACGAGAAAATGCCGGCGATGAAAAAAGCCTGGGAGAAACACAACCAGACCTACCTGTGTGGATTTGGCCTCGATGGCTACGGCATCTTCAGTGCCGCGCCAATTGGCAAGCTGGAAGATTTGCGCGGCAAGAAGTTCGGTGGCGCACCTACCACCCACGCCTGGATCAAGGGCTCGGGCGCGGTGGCGGTAGCGGCGGGTTTGCCGGCGTTCTACAACGATGTGAAGGCCGGCGTGTACAACGGGGTGCTGGTGTTTCCCACCGGCGGTGTGGCGGCCAAGCTCTATGAGGTAGCGCCGGTCTATACCGAAACCGGGTTTGGTGCCATGTCGGCGGGTGGCATTTCCATCAACAAGGGCCGCTGGGACAAGATGCCGCCTGAGGTGAAGGCTGCCTTCAAGACCGGCTGTGACGAATACGAATCGGCCTACAGCAAGGAGCAGTTTGTGCGTGCGGTTGCTGCGGTCGATACGATCAAGGGCAACAAGGGCAGCATCGCAGTCATGTCCGAGGCGGAGCGGGTGCGTGTGGCCAAGTCGATCGAGAATCCGGCCAAGGCGTGGATTGAAGCGGCCACCAAATCTGGCTTCCCCGCCAAGGAGGTGCTCAAGGCCTATATGGATGGCGCACGCCGTGAAGGACACAAGTTCCCGCGCGATTGGGACAAGGAGTGAAGGTCCAAGGGTGAGAAGTCAGGAGCGGCAAGGAAGATGCCGCCCATGAAGGAATGGCCATGAGCGGCCGGGCGCAGCCCGCGGGGCGTCGTTTCTCGCTCCTCGGCGCGCTGGCCGGCGCGATGAACATCACCGGCACGCTGATGGTGCTGGTGATCATGGTCGTGATCCTGATCGATGTGTTCGGCCGCTTTTGCTTCAACCATCCTCTGCCTGGCACCACGGAAATTGTGGCGATGTCGATCGCGGCAGTCGTGTTCCTGCAGTTCCCCTCGACCCTGCGGGCCGGGCGGGTGATCGCCGCAGACGGCCTGGTGGAATGGGTCGGCAAGCGCTCGATTCGCTGGGAACAATGGCTGCTGGCCGCGCACCATGTGCTTGGCGGCGTGATGTTCATCGTCGTCTGCACGCACGTCTATCCGCTGGCACGCGGGGCGATGGCCAGCGGCGACTTCTACGGCTCGCTCGGCGTGTTCACGTTTCCCAAGTGGCCGGTGTACTCGATCATTACCTTCGGCTGTGGCGTCATGGCGTTGCAGTATCTGGTGCTGGCCTGGCAATACGTCATGGCTGGGCGGCGCTGCGTGCGTCTGATCGAGGTGGACCCGGCCAACAAGGTGCTCTCTTGACGCCGCTGGAGTGGGGCGCTGCCGGCTTTGTCGCGCTGACGCTGCTGATCTATGCGGGCGTGCACATTTCCACTGCCCTGTTGACAGTCGCATTCGTCGGCACGGCGCTGATCCGTTCGGATTGGGACATTGCCGGCACCATGCTCGGCCAGGCGGCAACCGATTCGGTCACCGAGTATGAGTTTGGCACCGTGCCCCTGTTCGTGCTGATGGGCTTCCTTGTCATGGTGGCCGGTGTCGGGCGCGATGCCTACCTGGTGGCACATCGCATGTTGCGCAACGTGCCCGGCGGTGTCGGCCATGCCACGGTCGTGGGCAACGCGATCTTCTCGGCGATTACCGGCATTACCGTGGCGGCCGTGGTGTTGTTCACCAAGCTGGCAGTGCCCGAAATGTTGAAGCGCGGCTACCACCCCAAGCTTGCGGTGGGCGTGGTGGCAGGCTCGGCGATGCTGGGCATGCTGATCCCGCCCTCGCTGCTGATGATCGTCTATGCGGTAATCACCGAAACCTCCGTAGGGGATATCTACAACGCCGGCATCGTGCCCGGCATCATCCTCGCGGCGGCGTTCATGGGCACGATCTACCTGATCGCCAAAATGCGGCCGGATTGGGTCGGCGGCCACCAGCCGGAAACCATGGCGGATACCCACGCCGATATGGGCTCACTGGCACAGCAACTGCTGCCGATCCTGGTGTTGATCGCGCTGGTGCTGGGTGGCATGTATGGCGGCATGTTCACCGCCACCGAGGCCGGCGCAGTGGGCGCCGCCGGGGCACTGGTGATTGCCTTGTTGCGCCGCTCGCTGGACTGGAAGACCTTCTGGACCATCCTGATCGATACCGGCTATGTGACGGCGAGCCTGATCCTGATCATCGCCTCGGCGGCGATGTTCTCGCGCTTTCTTGCCATCAGCGGGTTGCCTTCGGCGCTGGGCAACTGGGTGACAGACCACCAATTCACGTTGCTTACGGTGATGCTGGTCTACATCGCCGTGGTGTTGTTCCTCGGCACGGCGCTCGACTCCACCTCCACCGTGTTGATTGCGGTGCCGATCTTCGCGCCGATCTTCAAGGTGCTCGGCGCCGACCTGGTCTGGGTTGGCATCATCACCATGATTGCGGTGGAAGTCGGGTTGATCACGCCACCCTTGGGCGTCAGCCCGTTCGTGGTGAAAGTCAGCCTCGACAAGGAAGGCCTGGGGCGCGACATCACCCTTTCCGACATCTACATCGGTGCCTTGCCGTTCGCCGCTGCCGCGCTGGCGGTGATTGCGCTGATCGTCGCGTTTCCAAAGATTGCGCTGAT
>SXGU01366742.1_pt1 | contig 10635 bp, 10 predicted proteins | sample 3174531 | NCBI WGS metagenome assembly SXGU01 (sample SAMN11356863, study PRJNA531348) | freshwater metagenome | isolation source: freshwater sample F1-140 | place: China: Fuxian Lake, Yuxi | collected 2017-12-25 | reverse complement strand
TATCTGCTGAAATATTTATCAGGCCAATGATTTTAAAGATGCTAGCAAAAACTCAAATTTACCGACAGAACAAAAAAGTAAAATTAAGCAAAGCACTAGCTATAAACTCTGATAAAGCCACTTATATAAGAGCAAAACTTAACGCAGAAGGTGAAGCCACACCTCTTGCCAATCAGCAGTCGCTAACAACACTTTCTGATGCTGATTGTTTAATTGCACTGCCTGTAAAGAGTAAAAAATTAAGCGCTGGTGATTTAGTAAACTTGGTAATGATAAATCGAGTAAGTAATTGAAAAAGTTAGTTGATGGTGAGTTGTTCTTAAAGCCAATTAGATTTCGAGATAAAGCTCAATGGGATAGTGTGCGCGCAGTAAATCGTGATTGGTTATCCCCATGGGAGGCAACTAGACCAAATATTGATCATAAATCTGCCCTACCTTCTTATTATGGAATGGTCATGCAATTAAATAGAGAGATGAGGGCGCTTCGCTCAATTTCACTAGGGGTTTGGCTAAATGAAAATCAAGATCAGATATTAATTGGTCAAATAACATTAGGTGGAATTATTTTTGGTGCAATGCGCGGAGCTCATATTGGATATTGGGTTGATCAAAGGTTTGCCAATCGTGGTTACACTACAAGAGCAGTTAAACTTTTAACAAAATTTGGCTTTGAGCAACTTCGCCTGCACCGGATCGAAATTAATCTTCGACCAGAGAATGAAGCCTCAAAGCAGGTTGCAATAAAAGCAGGATATTCACTAGAAGGTGCGCGTAATAATTACCTTCATATTGCAGGGGATTGGCGCGATCACGTTACTTTTGTTAAAGAAAACCCAATAATAAAATAAAAGTAAATTAGGACATACCTACCGAATTCCCCTTAAAACTATGGTTTCACATTTATCGTTAGTCTTTATGGGTTCAGGTTTTATCTATTTAATCATCATGGGCATGTGGGCTGCTTATTTTTTGCCCCAGTGGCTTAGTAATCATGAAGATAGTTCAGGTAAAGCAATCCAGCGTTATAAAAATGCAATGCAAGTAGTTGCTGAAAGTAATGGCAGTATTAAGAGTGAAAGTAATGCTGAAGAAAAAAATAAAATATATTTGAAGCGTAGATTAATTTTTGGTTCATTATTTTCACTATATGCACTCTCATTAACTAGCGCAGTTGTTGGATTTTTAGATTGGGTAACAACTCTTGTGCCGCTAACTGGCATACTTATTTATTTTGTAAATGTTCGAAAACAGGTAGTTAATGCACAACTTAAATCGCGCAGACTTAAAGCACTTGAAAGAATTACTAATAGTAAGATTCTAACTACAGTTATTCCTGAACGAGTTAAAGAAAAAAGTTCTAACGAGCCTTGGATTCCAGTTGCAGACCGCGAAGAAATCACGGGTGTAGTAGTAGTACCAAAGGATAGAAAAAGCTGGCAACCAACAACTATTCCTAAGCCTGTCTATACCACCGCTGTCAAAGCTATCCCAAGTAAGCGAATTATTGATCTAACAACAACTGGTCAATGGAGCGCTGAACAGAAGTTAATAAAAGCGTTATCTGGCCGAGATGATGATTTCTTTGACCAAGATTCTTCAGTCGAAGTTAGTAAAGAGTCAAAAGTAGTAAATGAGTAAGTTTTAAATCCAACTCGGCAGCCACATTCGGTTTAACCACTGGCTATAAGGAATTTCGATACCGAGATAAACAGGCAGAAAATAAATAAAGTTAATAGCGACTGCAATGATAAACAGAACAATTACTCTCTGATAATCTCGATATTTAAGGAGTAGGTCAAAGCAGTAAACTAAAGCTAATATCAAAAAAGGCAGAGTAGTGATTGAGTAGAAGTAAAACATAGTCCGGTCTTGAAAAATAAACCATGGTAGATAGGTGCCAGCAAAGCCTGCCAAAACTATTTCAGCTGATCTATTACTCGTATTTATATAAAAGCCTAGAGTTATCCCAACTGCAATAACTGCGCTCCACCAGAGAATTGGTGTACCAATAGCTAAGATCTCTTGTGCACATTCGCTTGCCCCACAGCTTTTACCACTTTTGTAGTAGAAGGAAGTTGGCCGGCCTAGAACTAACCAACTCCAAGGATTTGCAGCGTAGGAGTGTGTTTCAACAAGATCTGTATGAAAATTTAATATCTCTAAATGATAATTCCAAAGGGATGAGATGGGGTTTGAGCCAGAATTTCTCGCCCACCCCTTATCGCTTATAAGCCAGCCAATCCAAGAGGTTAGGTAGACAGTAAGTGGTAGTAAAACAAACTGGACACCTCGCTTAACTATTTGGCTGAGGTTTACTTCTTTAATCTTTATAGTAAGCAAAAGCAAGATTGGAATTAAAAATGCTGCACTCCATTTTGTTGACAGCCCAAGTCCAATTACCATACCACTTAGCCAATAATTTTCCTTTAGTAAAAAATAAAAAGTGAGTAGTATAAAAAACATCAAAAATATATCAAGTAGTGCAACTCTAGACATTACTAGACTAAGTCCATCTACTGCCATTAGAACAGCTGCTGATAAAGCTAAAAACTCTGATTTAAATAATCGTTTCGTAATTAGATAAATCAGTAATACTGAGGCACTACCAAATATCGCTGAACTGCTGCGCCAACCAAATTCGTTATTACCAAATAGTTTTATACTAATACCGATTAACCATTTTCCAAATGGCGGATGCACAACAAATTCAGCTTCTCCTTGCTGATTTAATTCAACCCCGGAAGTAATTAATGAATAAGCATTTTTTACATAGTAAACCTCATCAAAAATATAACCTTTTGGAGTATCTAATAGCCAAAGCCGAAAACTGAGTGCAAAGGTGAGGATTACAGAAATTGGTGAGATCCTGCGCAGTAGGGCTAAATCCATAGCATCAGCCTAAGTCCTGTTGTAAAGCAGGAAGTGAAATAACCTGAGAGAATTACCAAATGTTAATTCTGGCCTGTCTACCAATCGGTGATGCGCGTGATGTCTCCGCTCACCTGATTGCGGTGATATCAAGTGCTGAGTATGTGGCGGCTGAAGATTCTCGAAAATTTGCCAGATTATGCCAAGATCTAGAAATTAAATATAGCGCGAAAGTAATTTCTTTTTTTGAAGGTAATGAGAATGAAAAAATTGAGGAGTTATCTTTAATTCTCAAATCTGGAAAAGATATTTTGGTAGTAACAGATGCAGGTGTGCCTGCAATATCTGATCCTGGTTATAGATTAATTAGAGCAGCACTTGCTGAAAATATTCAAATTAAAGTACTACCTGGGCCAAGTGCGGTTACTACTGCGCTATTACTTTCTGGACTAGCAACTGATCGATTCTGCTTTGAGGGTTTCCCGCCTCGTACAAGTGGTGCAAGAGTTAAATGGTTTGCAGAGCTTGGGCAACAGGAGCGAACAATTATTTTCTTTGAAGCACCACATCGAATTGCTCAATCACTAGTAGATGCCGGTAGTGCATTTGGATTAGATCGAAATTGCGCAGTATGCCGAGAAATGAGTAAGCATTATGAAGAGGTAGTGCGTGGACCAATCTCAGAGCTAATTACTTGGGCAAACTCAAAAGAGATTTTAGGTGAGATAACAGTTGTGATTGAAGGATTTGATCCTAGTACTAGGCAGTTTTCAGTTGAAGATTTAATTAAATTAGTTCTAGAGCAAGAAGCGTCCGGTGAGAGTAGAAAAGCAGCTATCGCATTAGTTGCTAAGGAGAATTCAGTCTCAAAGCGGGTTGTATTTGATGCCATGGTTACCCATAAAAGTGGGGATAAGATCTGATCATGGCATCTGATAAATCCTTTTATTTAACTACGCCTATTTATTATGTAAATGATGCTCCACATATTGGCCATGCCTACACAACTGTTGCCGGAGATGTATTAACCCGCTGGCACCGCCAACGGGGTGAATCTGTATGGTTTTTAACTGGCACAGATGAACATGGTCAAAAAGTTTTAAATACTGCGCAAGGTAATAACACTAAGCCGCAAGACTGGTGTGACAAATTAGTGGATTCTGCTTGGAAGCCAGTTTGGCAGGATTTAAATATTGCAAATGATGACTTCATAAGAACTACTGAGAAGCGTCACACCGTACGGGTACAAAATTTTTTACAAGGATTAAAAGATGCTGGCCATATTTATGCCGGTAAATTTGAAGGTCCGTATTGCATAGGCTGTGAAGAGTTTAAATTACCCGCAGATCTAGATAAAGGAATGTGCAAGATTCACTCTAAGCCAGTTGAGATGCTTAGTGAAGATAACTGGTTTTTTAAATTATCAGCCTTTGTTGGGCCACTACTTGAACACTACAAATCAAATCCTGATGCATGCGAACCAGCTTCTGCTCGTAATGAAGTTATTTCATTTTTAGAAGGTGAGGTTAGAGATCTTTCAATCTCACGCTCCACATTTGATTGGGGCATTCCAGTACCTTGGGATACCAAACAAGTCATTTATGTCTGGTTTGATGCCCTTCTAAATTATGCAACCGCAGTTGGATTAGGTGATGATAAAGATTCTGAAGGCGGAAAAAAAATTGCTAAAACTTGGCCAGCAGATGTTCATCTAGTTGGTAAAGATATTTTGCGCTTTCACGCAGTGATTTGGCCAGCAATGTTAATGGCAGCAGGAGTAGCTGTTCCTAAAAAAGTATTTGCCCATGGTTGGTTATTAGTAGGTGGTGAGAAGATGTCAAAGAGTAAGTTAACTGGCATTGTACCCCGTGATATCACCAAAGATTTTGGTGTGGATGCATTTAGGTATTACTTTCTAAAAGCAATTCCATTTGGCTCAGATGGCTCGTTCTCCTGGGAGGATATGGCGGCTAGATACACAAGTGAATTAGCAAATGATTTTGGTAATTTAGCATCTAGATTAATTGCGATGATTGAAAAGTATTGTGATAATAAAATCCCGCAGGTTTCAAAAGATAATGAGCTAGCTCAAAGCCTTATTCAAACTGTTAAAACTGCTGATGATGCTATTTGCGCACTAGATTTTCAAAACGGAATAAATGCAATTATGGATTTTTGTAAGCAGGTAAATGGTTATGTAACCATTAAACAGCCATGGGTAGTAGCCAAAGATGCTGCAAATAAAGCGCAGCTTGATGAAATTTTATATAACATCGCCGAATCACTTCGCGCCCTAGCAGTCTTACTTCACCCCATAATGCCTGGGGTAACAGAAAAACTTTGGCAAAGTTTAGGCGCCTCATCATTAGGTGCGATTGGTGATCAGCACATATCTAAGGTTTCAAATTGGGGACAATTACCAGCTGGCAGCGTCGTAACTAAAACAGAAGTTTTATTTCCACGGCTAGAAGAGGTTAAGTAATTTATGGCAGATCGTCATAATCGCGATTTAAATCGACAGCCGGGACCACTTCCTGATCCAATTAATTCAAAGACGGTTGATACTCACGCCCACCTTGAGTTAATTCATAATAGTGAAGCTGATTCACCTTTAATTAAACAAACATTAGATGAAGCTGCCTTAGTTGGTGTTGACCGAGTGGTGCAGGTTGGCTACTCCGCTGAGCAATCAATTTGGTCAGTTAAGTGCGCTGAAGCTTTTGTTGGCCAAGTTTTAGCAGCAGTTGCGCTGCATCCTAATGAGGCACCAAATGTAGATGACTTAGAAAAAGATTTAGCAATAATTGAAGGATTAGCTTCACATCCTAGAGTTAGAGCAATTGGTGAAACCGGGCTTGATTTTTTTAGAACAGAACCAGCGCTGCAAGAAAAGCAAAAGTATTCATTTAAGCGCCATATAAAAATAGCTAAAGATCATAATAAGGCGTTAGTAATTCATGATCGCGATTCACACCAAGCAATATTAGATATTTTAGATCAAGAAGGTGCACCTAATAACACAATTTTTCATTGTTTTTCCGGTGATATCGCAATGGCAAAAGAGTGTATTGCAAATAAGTATTACCTTTCCTTTGCTGGAACGGTAACATTTAAAAACGCACCAGAGCTTCGGCAAGCAGCAGCTCTTGTGCCACTCGATCAGATATTAGTTGAGACTGATTCACCATTTTTAGCACCCATGCCAAACCGGGGATCACTTAACACACCAGCTCAAATACCAAATACTTTAAGAGTGTTAGCCGATGTGAGAGGTGAATCAGTTGATTATCTAGCAACTGCCATCTTTGAAAATGCAGAGCGAATCTTTGGAAAGTTTTAAGTGGTTAATCTACTAGGGCCAGCTCAAATAAGAGCCCTTGCTGAAAAACTTGATTTAAAGCCAACAAAGAAGCTTGGTCAAAACTTTGTAATTGATGCAAATATCTGCCAAAAAATTGTTAAGTTAGCGCAAGTAAGTGATTCTGATATCGCACTTGAAATTGGCCCTGGCTTAGGTTCGCTCACTCTTGCCTTACTTGAGCAGGCTAAGCAGGTAGTAGCAGTTGAAATTGATAATCGCCTGGCTAATCAATTACCACTTACTGTCACAGAGCATGGTTTTTCTGGTGATGAGTTAATTGTTTTAAATAAAGATGCGATGACACTTTATGAACTAGATGTTAAGCCAACAGTTTTAGTAGCAAATCTTCCGTATAACATCTCAGTTCCAGTGCTACTTAATGTTCTTGAACATTTTCCATCTCTTACCCGTGGCGTTGTAATGGTGCAAACTGAGGTAGCCCAGCGATTGGCAGCTCTTCCTAACAATAAAGAGTATGGCGCACCTACTGTTAAGGCTAATTGGTGGAGCACACTTGATCTATCTGCTTCAGTTAGCAGATCAGTTTTTTGGCCTATCCCAAATGTTGATTCATCTTTAGTTAGATTTGATCGACACCCCCCACTTGGGGATGAGGTACAAAGAGTTGCCACCTTCACCATAATTGATCAAGCATTTGCTAAACGGCGAAAGATGATGCGATCAGCACTTTCACAGCTCCTTGGCGCAAATGCAGTTAACCTGTTAGAGGCTGCTGGGATTGATCCAACTATTCGCGGTGAGGCGCTATCAGTTAAACAATTTTTAGAGATTGGTAAAGAATTAATTAAGCAAAATTCCACACCATTAGATACTTAACCAATACGCTCTAGGGTATGAGATCACGGGGTGTAATTGCCAGAGTGCCGGCTAAGATCAATCTGCAATTAGCAGTTGGCCCACTTGGTGATGATGGATTTCATGAAGTTACTACCGTCTTTCAAGCAATCTCACTCTTTGATGATGTAAGTGTTGCAACTGCGCCAGAAAGTAATGGTATTTCAATTCAAATAACTGGGCAGACATCAAATGGTGTGCCATCTGATAACTCAAACCTTGCAGTTAAAGCAGCAACATTAATGATTAAAAAATATGACCTACCTAATGATTTAAGTATTAAATTAAAAAAAGAGATTCCAGTTGCCGGCGGTATGGCAGGTGGCAGCGCAGATGCTGCTGGAGTAATAGTTGGCCTTGATTCTTTATTTGAACTAGGACTTTCCAGGGATGAAATGGAGATACTTGGTAGCAAATTAGGTGCTGATGTGCCATTTTCAATATGTGGTGGGGTAGCAATTGGAACTGGCAAGGGTGATCAAATAACTCCAGCACTTTTTAAAGGAAGTTATAACTGGGTCCTAGCACTTTCTGGTCAAGGTTTAGCAACACCATCTGTTTACGCAGAGTGTGATCGCCTACGTGAAGGATTATCAATTGCAATTCCAGTAGTTAGTGAACACTTAATGCAAGCACTTCGAGCAGGAGATGCAAAAGCATTGGGTAAATCATTATCAAATGATTTGCAACCAGCTGCCTGCTCACTACGTCCAGCACTTCGCTTAGTTTTAGATGTTGGTCTTGATTATGGTGCGTTAGGTGGAATCGTCTCTGGTTCAGGTCCAACAGTTGCATTCTTAGTAAAAGATGATGAGCATGCAATGGACTTAACCGTTGCATTAAGTAGTAGTGGGGTAATTTCATCAGTTGTTAGAGCAACTGGAGCGGTTGCGGGGGCTCGAATAATTGAAAGTTTTTAATTTAACCAGTTATAAGGGATAATTCAGGTTCCGCCATTGTGTAGTGGCTAGCACATGAGCCTTTGAAGCTCAGGGTCCAGGATCGATACCTGGTGGCGGAGCCACCAAGAAAAAGGGGGTAGTGATGAGTAAGTTAGAACTTGTTATTGTCCTAGCGGCCGGTGATAGCAAGCGAATGAACTCTCATACCTCAAAGGTCTTACATGAAATAGCTGGTCGAAGTATTATCCAGAATTTACTTGCAGCAGTTGCCCCACTTAGCGCAAAGAATTTATCGGTAGTAGTTGGCGCCCAAAAAGAGGCGGTTACTGAGCATCTGTTAAAGATTGCGCCAAGTGCAAAGTGTGTAGTGCAGGAAAAGCGAGATGGTACCGGTGCTGCAACTGCGCTCGCCTTAGGCGAACATAAAGGTGATGGCACTGTCCTAGTTTTAGCCGGTGACACACCACTACTAACTAATCAAACACTAAGTGAATTTGTAAAAACCCATCAAGATAATGAGAACCCGGCCTCAGTCTTAACCGCCCTACTTCCTGATCCCACTGGTTATGGTCGAATAATCAGGGGTGATGATGGTGTGGTCTTAAAAATTATTGAGGAAAAAGATGCTTCAGATTCTGAAAAAGATATTGATGAGATTAATACCGGAGTCTACTTATTTGATATTAAGTTACTACGCTCTGTAATTACTAACCTTAAGAGTAATAACTCCCAAAAGGAGCTATACCTAACTGATGTAATTGGCTTAATAAATGAGAGTGGAAAAAGTTCTTATGCAATTCTTTCCAATGATTACACTGAAACTTTAGGTATAAATGATCGAAGCCAATTAGCTGAGTGCGCCGCAATTATGCGAGATCGAATAAATCATCAACACATGCTAAATGGGGTAAGCATTATTGATACAACTACTACTTGGATTGGCGCCGATGTTGTTATTGAATCTGATGTTTTAATCTATCCTGGCACATCAATTACTGGTGATAGTAAAATTAAATCTGGCGCCATTATTGGCCCACACTCAGTAATTAACTCTTGCCAAATAGATACTGGGGCTAGGGTAATTGAATCAAATTGCACAGATTCTAAGATTGGCAAAGATGCAAAGGTTGGGCCGTATACATATCTACGCAAAGGCAGCGTATTAGATAGCGAAAGTAAAGCTGGCGCCTTTGTTGAGATTAAAAATTCAACTATTGGTGCGGGATCAAAGGTTGCCCATCTTTCATATGTGGGAGATGCTCAGATTGGCGTGGAGAGCAATATTGGTGCTGGCACAATATTTGTTAATTATGATGGTGAAAATAAGCACCAAACTGAGATTGGTGATCATGTAAGAATTGGTAGTGACACCATGCTGGTGGCACCAGTAGTGGTGGGTGATGGCGCCTATACGGCAGCTGGCTCTGTGGTCAATGAGGATGTGCCAGCGGGTGCGATTGCAATCGCACGCTCTCGCCAAGTAAATATCTTAGGTTGGGTACTACGTAAACGAAAAGGAAGTAAATCTGCTGCAGCAGCGAAAAAGGCTGGTGCAAAAGAGTGATTAATTTCTAGTAGAGTTAATCTAGATTCACCACAGTGAGGGGGAAGCTAACCTGAATGAGATTCGCTTAGCCTCCGAGAAAAGTTTGCGCTTATTTACTGGCCGAGCTTACCCAGAGTTAGCAGATGAGGTTGCCTACGAGTTAGGTATCCCAATTACTCCAACATCAGCATATGACTTTGCTAATGGTGAAATTTTTATTAGATTTGAGGAGAGTGTTCGTGGCTCTGATGCATTTGTACTTCAAAGTCATAGCGCTCCGGTAAATAAACAAATCATGGAGCAGTTAATTATGGTTGATGCATTAAAGCGAGCATCTGCCAAGCGAATTACAGTGATCCTGCCCTTTTATGGTTATGCCCGCCAGGATAAAAAACACCGAGGTCGCGAGCCAATTTCGGCAAGATTAATGGCAGATCTTTTTAAAACAGCAGGTGCAGATCGCTTAATGTGTGTTGATCTACACACCTCTCAGATTCAAGGATTCTTTGATGGACCAGTGGATCACTTATTCGCTCTTCCACTTTTAACAAATTATGTTGGTAGCAAAGTTGATCGCAAAAACTTAGTAATTGTTTCCCCTGACTCAGGCCGAGTTAGAGTGGCAGAGCGATGGAGTGAATTACTTGGTGGCTGCAGCATCGCCTTTATCCATAAAACCCGTGATCCTAAGGTGCCAAATGAGGCCACCACTGGCAAAGTAGTTGGTGATGTTAAGGGCATGACCTGCGTAGTTATTGATGACATGATCGACACAGCAGGCACTGTAACTAAAGCAGTGGATGCGTTAATTGAAGATGGTGCTAAGGATGTAATCATTGCTGCAACACATGCTGTTCTTTCCGGTCCAGCAGTTGATAGATTAAAGAAATCTAGGGTCTCTGAGGTAGTAGTAACGAACACATTGCCAATATCTGAGGAAAACCGCTTTGATAACCTAACAGTTCTTTCAATAGCACCGCTTTTAGCCCGAGCAATTAAAGAGGTGTTTGAAGATGGATCAGTTACTAGTCTTTTTGATGGACACAGTTAAAATAGTTTTCATCTAGATCAAACTTGCGCCCGTAGCTCAACGGATAGAGC
>SXGU01142572.1_pt1 | contig 10635 bp, 10 predicted proteins | sample 3174531 | NCBI WGS metagenome assembly SXGU01 (sample SAMN11356863, study PRJNA531348) | freshwater metagenome | isolation source: freshwater sample F1-140 | place: China: Fuxian Lake, Yuxi | collected 2017-12-25 | reverse complement strand
TCCTTTGAAACCATGCTTTTCAGCAAATTCAAGCTGTTTGCCTAATCTTTGTTGTTGCCAGAAGGTTGGCCAGTCAGTGTGTCGCTGGTTGAGTTGGGGCGTGGAGCCTATGGTGTTGTCTATCGGCCAGCCGAAAAATGCTTGGGGTTGAAGATGAAGGCCACCTGGCAGCCGCTGGGTATCTGCTCCAGAAAACAACGGCAAATGGTGGTCTTGCCGGTGCCAGTCTCGCCCTGGATGAGCACGGGTGGTAGCTCGGTGCCCAGGCGACGGTCCGCCGCCAAAATCTTATCGAGCTGGCCTTGAAGGCCAGCCAAGGCGGTCCCGAAGAAGAAATGCGGTTCTGGGGCGTCACTCCTTTTGTGCTGCTCGATCCGTTCAGCGGCCCGGGTTTTGCGCGCACGGTTGAGGGTGAGGGTTAAGGATTCCGGCTCAAATGGCTTGGTCAGGTAGTCGAGTGCCCCAAGCTTTATTGCCTCGACCGCTCCGGACACGCCGCCCTCGGCGGTCATCACCACAACCCCGGTATCCGCTCCGAAAACGCGTTCCTTGAGCAAGTCCGTGCCGAGCCCGTCGGGTAAATTCACGTCGAGCAGGGCGAAATCGAACCGGAACTCCTGGGCGAGCTGGCGGGCGCTACGAATCGTATCGGCAGCGGTCACATCGGCGCCAAGCCGTTCGAGGGTGGCAGCAAGGAACCGCCGCAGAAGCGGTTCGTCGTCAAGTATTAGAATGTTAAGGCCTGCGAGAGGTTCCAAGGGCATGGAGGTCATGCTGCCTCGGGGGGTGGGAGGAGGGCGACCGAAAAGGAATGCTTCTGGTCGTTGACACAGTGGCGCCTCCTTCCGAATCTCCGCCCTTCTATGGCCGAGCCGAAAGAGAATGTCTTGATGGAGAAAATCGTCTCCCTCTGTAAACGCCGCGGGTTTGTGTTTCAATCCTCCGAGATTTACGGGGGCATCAATGGTTTTTGGGATTACGGCCCGTTGGGTGCGGAGCTGAAGCGGAATGTGAAGGAATTGTGGTGGACCTCCATGACTCGGATGCGCGACGACGTGGTAGGCTTGGAGGCTACGATCATTATGGCACCTCAGATCTGGAAGGCCTCGGGTCATGTGGACACGTTCAGCGATCCCATGTGCGATTGTTTGTATTCCAATAAGCGGTTTCGCGCAGACCAGATTGAGCCACAGAGCGGCACGGCTTATTATTATGCGGGAGCGCGGGATGCGGCGGCCGGGCGTCAGGTGGACGACGTGTTTGCGGTATTGCTACCGCCTGGTAAGCCGGTTCAGAGCGCTCGAAATCTGGCGACACAGTTCTATAACAAACGGGGTGTGACTGCGGTGGAACTCCTGGGTGAGCGTGCCGAAGCAGTGGAAAACTCCACGCGGTTCAATCCGGATAATGGGTCACTGCTGACAGAACCGCGCCCATTTAACCTGATGCTTCAGACCTACGTGGGTCCTATTCAGAGTTCTGAAAACGTGGCGTACCTACGACCCGAAACCGCTCAGGCAATCTTCGCGCAATTCAAGAACGTCCATGAGACCTCGCGTCAGAAGGTGCCATTCGGCATTGGGCAAGTTGGCAAGGCGTTCCGGAACGAAGTGACCCCTCGGAATTTCACATTCCGGTCGCGCGAATTCGAGCAGATGGAGTTAGAGTTCTTTATCAAGCCGGACGAAGCGGTGGAAGCCATTCATGGTGCGGTGGCGGTGCCGACTGTTCCCGGGCATCCCGGCGAACCTCAGCCCAACTGGGGCTGGCAGATGTGGCATCGGTATTGGGTCGAGGAACGTGTCCGATTTTACGAAAGCATCGGGCTGAGTCGAGAAACCCTTGGATTCCATATACAGACGACTGAAGAGCTCGCGCACTATGCCCGTGCTACCACCGACATCTTATTCAAGTTCCCCTTCAGCAAACGGGATGCTGCCGGCAATGTGGTCGGGGATGAACTCGAAGGCATTGCAGCCCGAAGCGATTTCGACCTGTCTCAGCATGAGCGCTTCTCCGGCAAATCCATGGGAGTGTTTGACGAGGATTTGCGCACCGGATGGGGCAAGCTCGAGGACGCCAAGAAAGCCTCCCTTTCCAAGCGCTATTATGACGCACGGCTGAACTACTTGATGCGCGTGGGTGTCGATGCAGCCAAGGCCCAGGTGGATGCCAAAGAAGACGCCGAGGGTCTGGCGAAGGGACAGTACATTCCGCACGTCATCGAACCGTCGGCGGGCGTGGATCGGCTGATCCTGGCGCTCATTGCCAATGCCTTCACGGAAATCACCGACCCGGACGACAAGGGCAAGAGCGAAACCCGAGTCATGATGCGATTTCATCCGCGCGTGGCACCGATCAAGGTCGCCATTCTTCCATTGCTCAAAAACAAACCGGAATTGGTTTCCAAGGCGCGCAGCATCTTTGAAGCGTTGCGGCCACTGATGAATGCGTACTTTGATGAAGCTGGTTCTATCGGCCGCCGCTATGCGCGCCAGGACGAAGCCGGGACACCGTTTTGCGTCACTGTGGACTTTGATACGTTGGGAGAGAAACCTGAATTGTTGAATACCGTGACGCTGCGCCATCGGGACGATGGTCGCCAGGAGCGTCTAGCGATCGACCAGCTTATTCCTTGGCTGATGGAGCGCGTTCGTTGCGTTTAAAATAGCCAGCATCACCCGCCATGCTTCACCAATACTTGATAGCTCCGGGAGTGGTTCCGCCGTTGGATCCAGGGTTCCGGCCAGCTTCCCTGGCATGTCGCGCCTATGAACGGGATGCCCGTGTGCCGGTGCGGCTCGCACTGGAACAGTCCGATGGCTCGGTGTTTCACGTTCACACCCAGGTACTGCCTGGTGCCGCCGAGGTGGAGTCCACCAACGCTTATTTCCTTGAACGGTTGGTCAAGTTCCTCCTCTGGTCCTACGGCGGTTGGCGCCTTTGGGTGGATGGACCCGAAACGCTGGTCCAGGCGTTGCAACGACATTACCGCGAGGACGCCACGGGTAAGTTTGATTCTGAGATCATCGGCGAACGCATTTACGATCATCCGATCGCCGTGGTTCACACCCGCGAACTGCCTGCTGCGAAATCCACAACAGCTCCATTGGGGCGTCATTTGCAGGGGTGCCGGATCGGCTTCGATTTGGGCGGCAGCGATCGAAAGGTGGCTGCGGTGATTGACGGCCAGGTGGTGTACAGCGATGAGACGGTCTGGGACCCCTATTTCCAGGCCGACCCGCAGTATCACTTCGACGGCATCATAGATTCTTTGAACAAAGCTAAAGCCCATTTGCCCCGAGTCGATGCGATTGGCGGCAGCGCGGCGGGTGTTTATGTCAACAATCGGGTCAAGGTAGCGTCGCTCTTTCGAGGTGTCTCCAAGGAGCTCTTCGAGTCGCGGGTGAAGGAATTGTTCGTGGAATTGCGCCGAACATGGGGTGGCATTCCATTCGATGTTGTGAACGATGGCGAAGTGACCGCCTTGGCAGGATCCATGGCCTTGGGCGCGAATGCGGTCTTGGGATTGTCCATGGGAACCAGCACCGCGGGCGGTTATGTCACACCAGAAGGCAACATCACGAGTTGGCTTAACGAGCTGGCCTTTACGCCGGTGGATTACAATCCCGAGGCGCCTCGAGACGAATGGTCCGGGGACTTTGGCTGTGGCGTTCAGTATTTCTCCCAGCAAGCGGTCGGACGCCTTTTGGGCCCTGCGGGTATCGTGGTCGATCCGAAGCTGCCCCTGCCAGAGAAGTTAAAACATGTGCAGCATCTCATGGCCCAAGGAGATCTTCGGGCCCGCAAGATTTACGAGACCATCGGAATCTATCTCGGCTACGCAATCGCTCATTTCACTTCGTTTTATCAACTCAGACACGTCCTGGTTCTGGGGCGGGTGACGACCGGACAGGGAGGGGATCTCATTCTGGAACGTGCTCGTGAGGTGTTGGCCACGGAGTTTCCAGAGTTGGCCAGCCAGATAGCTTTTCACTTGCCCGATGAGAAGGAACGTCGACATGGTCAAGCCATTGCTGCGGCCAGTCTTCCCTGAGTGAGCTCCGGATTTCGGGGTGTCTTGGGCTGGTTTGTGGCGAATTTCCCATTTACCCCCTTTTTTCCCTATCCTTTTGCGGCGCTTTGTCGCAGAAGCTCGCCCTTCGTTTTTTCGGTCATGAATGAGCAGATCGTCATCCTCGACTTTGGGTCGCAGTATACCCAGGTCATCGCCCGCCGGATTCGGGAGTGCAACGTGTACTCCTCCATCCTGCCCTACAACACACCTGCCGCTGAGATTCAGCGTTTGGCGCCTCGGGGGTTGATCCTCTCGGGTGGACCGTCGAGCGTGTACTCCAAGGAGGCGCCCTTGCCAGATCGCGCCCTGTTCAAACTGGGGATTCCCGTGCTGGGAATTTGCTTTGGAGTTCAGGTTCTGGCTCATTTTTTGGGCGGGAAGGTCGAAAAAGGCGATAAACGCGAATATGGCAAAGGGACGCTTACGGTCACGGATGAACGCTGTGTCCTGTTCCGCAATCTGCCCAAAGAGCTCCAGGTCTGGAATTCACACGGCGACAAATTGACGCGTCTGCCCAAGGATTTTGTGGTGGTCGGAACCACCGACAATTCGGATTACGCCGCCATTGAGCACCTCGAGCGCAAGCTGTTCGGCATCCAGTTTCATCCCGAAGTGGTTCACACCCCGCGTGGGAAGGAGATCATTTCGAATTTCGTCCACGGTGTTTGCGGTTGCGGACGCAATTGGAACATGCGGAGTTACATCGAGCAGGCAGTGGATCAATTGCGCGCCCAGGTGGGCAAGGAACGGGTGATCTTGGGACTGAGTGGAGGTGTTGATTCCAGCGTGGCAGCGGCTTTGATCCATCGCGCACTCGGCGATCAATTGACCTGCATTTTTGTCAATAACGGGCTGTTGCGCGCGCGTGAAGCCGAAACGGTGCAGGAAGTTTTTGGGCGAAATTTCCAGATCAAACTACTTTATGAGGATGCTAGTGCGCTCTTTTTGCGAAAACTGAAAGGGGTTAGCGATCCGGAGCGAAAGCGGAAGGTCATCGGAAAGACATTCATTGATGTCTTTCAGACGGCCACCCGCCGCGCCGGTAAGGCGCGCTTTCTCGCTCAAGGTACCTTGTACCCCGATGTCATCGAGTCGGTCCCCATTGCGGGCAATCCGGCATCCATGATCAAGTCGCATCACAATGTGGGTGGACTACCAAAAGGGATGAAGTTTGAATTGGTAGAGCCGTTACGGTGCCTGTTTAAGGATGAGGTGCGCCAGTTGGGATTGGAACTTGGGTTGCCCAAGGAAATTGTATATCGCCAACCATTCCCGGGGCCTGGGCTCGCTGTGCGTTGCTTGGGACCCGTGGATTCCAGCAAGCTCAAGATCCTGCGTCTGGCCGACGCCATCGTAGTCGAGGAGATGAAATCCGCTGGCTGGTATTACAAGACCTGGCAGACCTTCGCGGTGTTATTGCCGGTGAGGAGCGTCGGCGTGCAGGGGGATGAACGCACCTACGATTACACCGTGGCGATCCGCGCAGTGGAATCTCAGGACGGTATGACCGCTGATTGGGTCCGACTGCCGTACGAACTGCTCGAAAAAATCTCCCTGCGCATCACCAATGAGGTGAAAGGGTTCAACCGGGTCGTCTTCGATCTCACAAGCAAACCACCCGGAACAATCGAGTGGGAATAGGCTTTTTTGGAATGTAAAAGGTCGCGAGTGAATTGCCTGGCTAGTTCAAACTGGAGGCTTCCAAAAGTCGGTCGACTGTCCGTTCGGGTGCTTCGTCTCGGGCCACTGGGACCCAATTCAGATCCATTTGCCCGCGAAACCAGGTCAGTTGGCGTTTAGCGAACTGGCGCGTCCGAGTTTTTACCAACTCGATGGTTTCGCGCAGGCCGCGCTCACCACGAAGATGCTCCACCACCTGGCGATAGCCAATGGCTTGCATCGCCGTCCGGTTTTGATCGAGACCCTGGGCGAGGAGTCGTTGTGTTTCCCCGACCAAACCTCGTGCGAACATGTCGTCGACGCGCCGATGAATGCGCTGATGCAAATCGTCGCGTTCTCGTGCCAATCCAAAACAGCGGCCTTGGATGGCAATCGGGACATCGCCCCAACGGGCGCGTTGCTGGGAAAACGGGATGCCCGTGAGTCGGATCACTTCAACGGCACGCACCACCCGTCGACGATTCGCCGTGTCGATTTCGTTAAACGTAATGAAATCCATCCGGGCAAGTTCCTCCAGCAATTCGGCCAGTGGTTTGGCTTCCAGTTCCGCCCGGAGCTGTGGATTGGGGGCGGGGGCACTTCCAAGACCCCCCATCCACACGTTGAAGTAGAGGCCGGTGCCGCCACATAAAATGGGGATTCGTCCGCGGCTGGAAATCTCGATGAGTGCCTGGTTGGCGAGTTCATGGAACCGCGCGGCGTCGAATGACTCGTTCAAGTTGGCGACATCAATGAGATGATGTGGGACTTGGTGGCGCTCCGCTGAAGATGGCTTCGCGGTGCCGACATCCAGGCCTCGATAGACCTGCATGGAGTCGACCGAAATGATTTCACCCCCGAGTTGTGAGGCTAGAGCGAGGGCGACGGCTGATTTACCGGAGGCAGTGGGGCCGGCAAGGACTATGGGCCGTGGAATGGTGATGGGTGAATCCAGAGTCATCGCATCCAGGTGACCGCGGAAAACTAGGGTTTGGGTGATTCCGTGGGTCCAGGAACGACGCCGGGAGGAAGCGATGATCGCTCGGGAGTACTTGGATGCCGCATCCAGGATAGCATCATCATTAGACCGACGCCAATGCAGATGGCCGAGTCCGCAACATTAAAGGCGGGGAATCCAATTTCAGGACCGTCTCGTGGCTGGAGGTGAAAATAGATGAAGTCGATGACGTGGCGTCGACTGGGAAGCAATCGGTCGAGCAAGTTGCCGAGAATCCCTCCGAACAAGAGACCTAACGAAATCTGACTAAGCAAGTGGTCAGCCTCGAAATGATGGCGATAACGCCAGAGAGCGAACATTGCGATGGCGGACACGCCGGCTAGCAGATTGTTCTGACCCCGGAACATGCTCCAGGCGGCGCCGGTGTTTCCCCAATGAACGAACTTAAAGAAGCCCTCGAGAATGATTCGTTCCTCCTGAAACCCGAGCCACTGCAACACCGCAAGTTTTGTGATTTGGTCGAGACTAAACACCACCAGAGCCAATAGCGCCATGCGCTGGTTGGCGGTCAGTCTCAGAAATCGTTGGAACAAGGGCATGCGACGCGGTCGCCGTTATCGATTACTCTATCGGCTCGCCGGTGGTCTGCGTCAATTCGCGGAAACGCTGATTCAATCGACCGTAAACCGGTCCAGGTTTGCCATTTCCAATGATCCGCCCGTCAATTTTCACCACGGGAATCAATTCTGCGCCTGTTCCCGTGAGGAAACATTCGTCCGCGGTAAAGAGATCATAGCGGGTCAAATTTGGTTCACTCGAAGGAATCTGAAGTTCGTGCGCGCAGTCGATCACGGTATTTCGCGTGATGCCGTACAATGCCCCGGCGGACAGGGGTGGTGTCATGAGGCGTCCTTTTTGGACGATGAAGATATTGTCGCCGGTACATTCTGCGACGAATCCTTCGGAATTCAGCATGATCGCCTCCTCCACGCCGGCATTGTTCGCTTCAATCTTCGCCAGAATGTTGTTCAGGTAGTTTAGCGACTTAATGGCGGGGTTGACCGAATTCGGCAGCATGCGTGTGGTGGCCACGGTGACGATGTCCAACCCCTTTTCGTAGTATTCGATGGGATAAAGTTGGAGCTTATCCGCGATCACAATGACGCTAGCGCGTTTGCAGCGATTTGGATTTAGGCCAAGGGTGCCGACGCCACGGGTCACGACGAGTCGGATGTAGCCGTCGCGCAGCTTGTTTCGACGACATGTCTCAACCACCGCCCGAGTCATCTCTGCCGGTGAGATGGGAATGGTCAGGAGAATGGCCTTGGCCGACCAGTACAGACGTTCGATATGTTCGGCGAGTTTGAAGACGCGCCCGTTGTAGGCCCGGATGCCTTCAAAAACACCGTCTCCATAGAGCAAGCCGTGGTCAAACACACTGACTTTGGCGTTCTTTTCGTCGAGAAATTTGCCGTCGATATAAACCTTCATGTGACAGAAGAGCGGGGAGCCTAGGCGGGACTGGATGTCGAAGGCAACAGTGGAGCTGATGGGGCTTTCGAGCAGAAGGCGCCTCTTTCGGGACATAACGTCGATTCCCACCCACTCCAGCTCACATTTTGGCGATCGATTTTCTCCAGGGGCAATACAGCCAAGCGTAGAAACTTACCGGGGGGTGTTGCTCAAGTCGGGCTCCTTCCGTTAGAACACTGCCCGTGAAGAAGACCTTTGCCGAGATGGGGTTGCCGGGGCGATTGATTGCGGTCGAAGGCTTGGATGGTTCCGGCAAATCGACCCAGATCTACCTGTTGAAACGCTGGATGGAGATGCAACGCTTCACGGTTTTCTTTTCGGAGTGGAATTCGTCGGATTTGGTAAAGAATGCCACGAGCAAGGGAAAGAAGATGGATCTGCTCACCCCCACGACGTTTAGCCTGATACATGCGACGGACTTTGCCGATCGGTACGAGCGTCAATTGCTGCCCTTGCTCAAGGCGGGATATCTGGTCCTATGCGATCGCTATATCTTCACTGCATTCGCGCGTGATGTGGTTCGTGGCTGCCCGCCGGAATGGGTTCGTGAGGTGTACGATTTTGCGGCGCTGCCCGACATCACCTTCTTTTTCAAGGCGCACTTGGAAGTCTCCCTGGCGCGCATTCTGGACGGCCGCCCCACGCTGAAGCATCACGAAGCCGGGATGGATCTGGGGTTGTCCAACGATCCGTACGAGAGTTTTCGCATCTTTCAGGGCCGGATTTTTGAGCAGTACCTGGCGATGAGCACGGAGTTCCAGTTCTTGGTGATGGATGCCAATCAGCGAATCGAGGAACAGCAAGGATTGGTGAGGAAATTGGTGGCTGACCGATTGGACCTAGATCGATTCCGTCGCTAAGGGTGCGGTGGAGGGTTCAGCGTTGTTGCCCGGCCCATAACACCAATATCGGAACGAGAATGCCCATGCCCAAGGCCAGGCAGGCGGGCCAAGGATTCCTGGTGAAGCGAAAGGCCAGTACCAGACCAAGAACCGTCGTGATAATCATGGCGGCGGACATCGTCCCGACCAGGGCGCCGAACCATTTGGGCGACGAACGTCGCTTAAATTCCTGTTCCGAAGGGTAGATCTGGTCCGTGTGAACCACCCGAAACTTCTGGACCAACGTTTCCGCTTCACTGGGGTCTTTGAGACGATCGCGGTTTTGAATCTGATACCACCCGGTTCCAATAAAAAAAAGCAGGAGCGGGGCGAAGAAGACACCCAGGTACAAGTGCAAAAAACGCAGGCGCTTGGCGGAGAACCAGCGACTTGCGGTGGATCCGGGTCCAGTGAATGAGGCGGGCTGGATCGTAGAGGCCGTAGATTCGGGGGGCATGGGCGCCGGACTTCTGAGATGCCGACCTGTCAGTCGGCAACTGTGGGTTATTTAACGGCGGGGATCCGAAGTTTCATACCGACGAAGATTTTTTTCGGGTCCTTTAGGCGCGGGTTGGCCTTGAGAACGTCATTCATTCGGATCTTCAAATTGTGTTCTTTGTTATAGGCGGCGATGATCATTCCCAAGGTTTCTCGCTCATGCACCACGTGTTCATAGAACTCCGATGGCGGTTCGGTGGTGTTGTCCTCGTTGCGGGGCGGGGAGCTGGAGCTGCGTTCAGGATCCCGATTTGGTTTTCGGCGATCATCAGTGACGGATGGTGAAGCGGGGGCGGGGGCGGCGGCAAGGCGGCCGATTTTGTCGAGTTGTTCGCCGAGATGACCGAGTGAATCGCGGATGGCTTTGCCGTCGTCGACTCGCTTCTTGTCGACTTCTCTCAACTGTTCGAGGACTTGTTCCAATTCTTTGCGAGTTGTCAATCCGACGGTGGCTTTGGAAATCGCTTCACGGAGGGATCGATTCTCCGCCTCGGTTCGTCGCAAGGCGTCGCTGAGTTGCTGAACATTTTTCGCCAGTATCTCAACGCGTTGCTCGAGGCTGTTGAAATCCGTGCGCACCAATTTATTGTCCTCGGCCAGTTCCGCCCGGACGGCGGCCAGGTCGGCGGCACTGACTGCCTGACCGTGAACTGAGGAACTCCAAAGGCTTGCGGCCATGCAAAATAGATAGGCACGTTGCATCTCCGATACCCTAGGTAGGGCACGGCGCAGCGGCAAGTGCGTTGTCGCGGGTGTTCCTGGGAGTTATTGACAAGGGACTCGTGGCGGTCGAAGCCCTTGAAATCCTATTGTGCTGGCGTTCATTTTCCGCAGTCTCTTACAAATGAAGTGGTTGCGCCGCCGGAGCACCGGCATGACGTTTCCCTTCACCCCATCAAGAAATGCGACTAGAGTGGTGCGGTCAATTATGCAACGAACGAACGACCTCCGTGTTGTCGAATGCCGCCGACTGCTTGCCCCGCGGGAGCTGAAGAGCCTGCTGCCCATGAGTGAAAAGGCCAATGCCT
>SXGU01021586.1_pt1 | contig 10635 bp, 7 predicted proteins | sample 3174531 | NCBI WGS metagenome assembly SXGU01 (sample SAMN11356863, study PRJNA531348) | freshwater metagenome | isolation source: freshwater sample F1-140 | place: China: Fuxian Lake, Yuxi | collected 2017-12-25 | reverse complement strand
GTCAAATTGAACTTACGATGCAGGAGATCGAGGACTGCATCGGCGAATTTCGCCCGGGCATGTTGCAGAACAACCAGCTGTTCGAGATCTGAATATGTCCGATCCGGTTAGCGTCGAATTGTTGGCGAGGCTGCAGCCGCTCGCATCGCTGGGCACCGACGGACTTGGGGACCTTCTGGCGTTGTGCAGAACCCACCAGTTTGCCCGAGGCGCCGATCCTTTCCGCGCCGACGGTTGGGCGGGTCAGATGGTGTATTTAGTGCAAGGCCAGATTCTTGCCACCATGCCAGACGGAACCAATCGTGTTCTGGTCGGCGGTCATGAACTAGCATCCAGCCCGATTGCCCGAGGCGGAAAGTTGCCGATAAAGACCCAGGCGATCACCGACATTACCCTCCTTTCCCTTGAAGAAGACAAGCTGGATATCGTTCTCACCTGGAATCAGCTTGCAGCCCCGGTGGTCAACACCGCCGACGGTGCGGACACGACAGACTGGCGAAGAATGTCCGGTATGTTCGCACTCGATAATTTGACCATCGGTGTGTTCGCATCGCTGCCTCCCGCGAACATTCAGGCGCTGCTGGCCAAGTTCAGTCGCCTTCCGGTCAAACGCGGCGATACCATCATCAAGCAGGGCGATCAGGGCGACTATTACTACCTGATCGAAAGCGGCCGCTGCAAGGTCACTCGCAAAGTTGCCGGCTCGTCGATCGAGTTGGCCGAGATCAAGGAGGGGAATGCCTTCGGCGAAGAGGCTCTTGTGGCCGACACCGCGCGCAATGCCACCGTCGTCATGAAAACCGACGGTGTTCTGCTGCGGCTATCGAAGGAGGATTTCAACGAATTGCTTCGTGCCCCCCTGTTGCAGAGGGTCAATGCCATAGAAGCAGCAAACCGAGTTTCCGGCGGCGCCATATGGATTGACGTTCGGTTCGCTGCAGAATATCGCAGTGACGGGTATCCGGGGGCCCTGAACATTCCGCTGGACGATATTCGACAGGCCTTGGCGGCGCTGGACCCGGAAAAGGAATACATTGTGTATTGTCAGACGGGGCGTCGTAGTTCCGCCGCGGCATTTCTGCTTTCCCAACGCGGGTTCAATGCCGCCCTCCTTGAGGGCGGCATGCGGGCTTATGCGGGTGCCATGGAGTCAGTTCAATGAGTGCAGTACCAGTTGCAACCGATGCCGCCGCTGATGTCGATGTCCGCCTGGCGTTCTTCAAGAACCTCCAGATTGTCACAAACAAAGTTCACGCGACGTCCAATATTGACGAGATCATGTTGGAGTTGTCCGGTGAAATCTGCAGTCTTTTCAATGCCGATCGTCTCACCATCTACTCCGTGGGCGATGACAAGGCATCGATTGTTTCCAAGGTCAAAACCGGGCTGAATTCCTTCAAGGATCTGCGCCTGCCGATTGCTGACCAAAGTATTGCCGGCCATGTTGCGCTGGCGAAAAAGACCGTCAACATTCGTGACGTGTACGATGACACCGAACTGAAGGCGATCAATCCTTCGCTGCGATTTCTGCAGGAAGTCGACAAGCGCACCGGCTATCGAACCAAGCAGATGCTGGTGGCGCCGGTGGTGGATGCACAGACCAGCGAGCTTCTTGGCGTCGTTCAGATCATCAACAACAAGGCCGGTGCGCCCTTCGCTCCGATAGCGCTGGAGGGCGTCAAAGGCCTGTGCGAAACCCTGGCAATCGCTTTCACCCAGCGCAGCAAACCGGCGCAGGCCGTCAAGACCAAGTATGACTTCCTGGTTTCGGACGCGGTGATTTCCGCGCAGGAACTCGAGCTCGCCACGCGAACCGCGCGCCGCAAGAACATGGATATCGAAGAGGTCCTGGTCAATGAATTTCAGGTCAAGCACCAGGCTTTGGGCGAGGCGCTCGGGAAATTCTTCAATGTCCCCTATGAGCCGTTCAGGGGGGACCGGATCAAGCCGGCAGACCTGCTCAAGAACCTGAAGCGTGACTTCCTGGAGCAGGCAAAGTGGGCGCCGGTTGAGGAAACCTCCGAGGGTGTGGTTGTCGTCTGCATGGACCCGGAGCAGGTCAAGGGGTCGCGGGTGGTCAATAACGTTTTCCCGCGCTCGAAGGCGGTGTATCGGGTAACGACCAACCACGAATTCGCGCAAACCATCGACCAGCTGTTCGGCGCATCAGGCGTCCCCGGATACACTGATGACAGTTCTGTCGGTGATTTGCTGTCCACGCTGGACCAGGATGAAGGTGGAGAAGGTGAAGGCAGCGGCGATGACGTTTCCGCGGCGTCCGACAACGAACTGGTGAAGCTGGTCAACAAGATCATCATCGATGCCTATCAGCAGGGTGCCTCCGACATTCACATCGAACCCGGCATCGGCAAGGACAAGGTTCTGGTGCGTTTCCGCAAGGATGGCTCGCTGTCGAAGTACATCGAGGTGCCGGCAAGCTATCGCAATGCGATGGTGGCGCGCCTCAAGATCATGTGTGATCTTGACATCGCCGAACGACGCAAACCTCAGGACGGCAAAATCAAGTTCAAGAAGTTCGGTCCGCTTGACATCGAACTCCGTGTCGCAACCTTGCCGACCACCGGCGGTGTTGAAGACGTCGTTATGCGGATCCTTGCGGCGGGCGAGCCGATTCCGCTGGACAAGCTGGGCGTCCTGCAGACCAACCTGACCAAGCTTAAATCGACGATCTCCAAGCCCTACGGCCTGTTCTTCGTTTGCGGACCGACGGGCTCCGGCAAGACGACGACACTGCACTCGGTGCTCGGCTACCTGAACACCGTGGATACCAAGATCTGGACAGCCGAAGACCCGGTCGAAATTACCCAGAAAGGCCTGCGTCAGTGCCAGGTCAACAAGAAGGTGATCGACTTTGCCACGGTCATGAAGGCCTTCCTCCGTGCCGATCCAGACATCATCATGGTGGGCGAAATGCGCGACGCCGAAACCACCGGCATCGGCATCGAGGCCTCGCTGACGGGGCACCTGGTGTTCGCTACCCTGCACACCAACAGCGCGCCGGAATCGATCATCCGCCTGCTGGACATGGGCATGGACCCATTCAACTTCGCCGATGCGCTGCTCGGCATCCTGGCTCAGCGCCTGGCCAAGCGTCTGTGCAAGTGCAAGGAAGCCTATACGCCGGACGACGAGGAAGTGCGCCTGTTCATGAAGGAGTATTGCAGCGAGCTGGAGAACACCGAGTATTTCAAGAAGGACATGGCAACCGCCTACGCCGCAACCCAGGCGCGTTTGCTCAAGGATTACGGCAAAGAAGGCAAGTTTGTGTTCACCCGTGCCAAGGGTTGCGATACCTGTGGCGGCAGCGGCTACAAGGGGCGTGTCGGCCTTCACGAGTTGATGATTGGCACCGAGCCCTTGAAGAAGCTGATCCAAGAGCACGCCCGCGTCGTGCAGCTGTTCGCCCAGGCACTTGAAGACGGCATGCTGACGTTGAAGATGGACGGCCTCGAAAAGGCACTCCAGGGAGTAACTGATATCAAGCAGGTGCGGGCAGTCTGTATCAAGTAAGGAATAGGCATGGATACATCCAGCGACCTGTTTCGCCGCCTTGAACAACTCAACGAGATTGGTGCCGCGCTCTCTAAGGAGCGTGATACCAATCGCCTGCTTGAGTCCATCCTGATCGCGGCCAAGACAATTACTCTGGCCGATGGCGGTACGCTGTACCGCATGACGGAGGATGCTAGAGCCCTGCGCTTCGAGATCCTGCGTACGGATTCCTTGCACATTGCGATGGGCGGCACTACCGGCAACCCCATCAATTTCCCGAACCTGCCCCTAAGCAACGAGCAGGGTGAGGCCAATGATTCGATGGTAGCCGCCTATGCGGCGATTCACGACAAGACGGTCAACATTGCCGATGCCTATACCGAGGCGGGCTTCGACTTTTCCGGTACCCGTCGTTTCGACGAGCGCACCGGATATCGCTCGCAGTCCTTCCTCACCGTGCCGATGAAGAACCACGAAGGCGAGATCATCGGTGTGCTGCAGCTGATCAATGCCCAGGACCCGATTGGCAAGGCGGTCAAACCGTTCTCGTCCGAGGACCAAAGCCTTGCCGAATCGCTTGCGTCGCAGGCGGCGATCGCCCTGACCAATCGTCTATTGATCACCCAGCTCGAAGAATTGTTCGAGTCCTTCATCAGCCTGATCAACCTGGCGATCGACGAGAAGTCGCCCTACACCGGCGGCCACTGCCAGCGTGTTCCTGCGCTGACCATGATGCTGGCCACGGCTGCGGACGAAACCGCAGAGGGGCCCCTGGCCGCATTTCGCATGGATGAGCGCGACCGCTATGAACTCAAGATCGCGGGACTGCTGCATGATTGCGGCAAGGTCACCACACCGGTACACGTGGTCGACAAGGCGACCAAGCTGCAAACCCTGTTTGACCGGATTCATCTGATCGACACGCGTTTCGAGGTGCTCAAGCGCGATGCAGAAATTTCCGCGCTGCGCCGGCAATTGGCCGTGCGCGGCGGCGGACATACCAAGGCTGACGAAGCGATTCTTCACGACTACCACGAAGAGGTACGCATCCTCGACGAGGAGCGTGAATTCCTGCGCAAGGCCAATGTTGGCGGCGAAGCCATGAGCGAGGCTGACCTGCAACGCGTGCGCAACATCGGCAGCGGCCGCAAGTGGCGCAATGTCGACTCGATCGAGACCGAGTTCCTCACGGCTGACGAGGTGGTGAATCTGACGATACGCGCCGGCACGCTTACGCTGAAGGAGCGTGACGTCATCAATCACCACATCGTCGCCACTATCAGGATGCTCGAGCAGTTGCCCTGGCCCAGGCATCTCACGCGCGTGCCCGAATACGCCGGTGGCCACCACGAACGCATGGACGGCAAGGGCTACCCCAAGGGCCTGACACGCGAACAAATGTCCTGGCAGGCGCGGATGATGGGGATTGCCGATATTTTCGAGGCACTGACCGCACGCGACCGGCCCTACAAAGCCGGGATGAAGTTGTCGCAGGCGATGTCCATCATGGCCAACTTTAAAAAGAATGGGCATATTGATCCGGATCTATTCGATGTCTTTGTCCGCAAAGGAATTTACCGGCAATACGCCGAACAATTCCTCGATCCCGGACAGATCGACGCGGTGGACGAGGCCTCTCTGGTTTCCGTCTGAGGCGGTTCCAAAAGTCGGCGCTGGCACTACGGTGACGCCGGTTTTTGTGACCAATCCCGTAGGTAACTGACGATTTTTGTCACTTCCCGTCCGGCTCGTTCCCCCTGTGCCAGCCCCATCAAGCGTATGCGGGCACTTTCTGCTGGTATGTTTTGTGCTTAAGTGTTCGGCAGCGACAACCGTCGCGCTTCTTCTCTAGGAGAAACCATATGACCAAGCTGCAAAAGGGTTTTACCCTGATCGAGATGATGATCGTTGTCGCGATTATCGGTATTCTCGCTGCCATTGCTATCCCGCAGTTCAGCGAGTACACCAAGAAGGGCAATGACAAAGCTGCCCAGTCCGATGGCAAGAACCTGCTGACGCAGTCGACCGCCAACTCAACCAACTGATACGGAGCCTAATATGAAGAAGATTATTCTCGCATCCGTGCTCACGACTGTTGCTCTGACGTCGATGGTTGATGCAAACGCGGCCACCAGCGGCATTGTTTGCGCTGCCCCGACTTCGGCCGGCAACGGTACCCTGAGCGTCGACACCAGTTCGACCAACGAAATGGTGGTCAATGCCTTCACCCCCAAGTGCTCGGCCAACGTGCACATGGTGTTTGACCAGGCCAAGGCCTATTTCCGCATCGGTTCCGTATCGGCTTCAGGTAGCCGTTCCTTCCGCGGGTCCACCGCCGGCGGTTCGGTGACCAGCGAAGCAACCTGTACCGGCACCGGTTGCGGGTCCGCCGCTGCCGTTACGGCGCGCGACAGCACCAGCAACCCCACTTCGGGCTGATTCCGGGGTAGTTTCTGTTGGGTTAAGATGGCGGGCGAATCCTCGGGTTTGCCCGCCTTTTTATTTGGCAAAAATCATGTATTTTCAGGCAGTTGAATTCATCTGGTCGGGCATGCTTTCGGGTTTGCGCGGTCGTAGCATCCAGGTGACCTTTGCACTAGGCTTGGTTCTCATTGCCTTCGCCTACCTCGCCGCCAGTTTCTCGCCGCGGCAGCCGCAGACCATTGCGCTCGACATCGGGTTTTCGGTGGTGCGATTCACAATGGTTCTGCTGGCCCTGTTCTGGGTCCAGGAGCTATTCACTCGGGAAATTGACCGCAAGATCATCCTCCATTCCCTGGCCTTGCCGGCGTCGCGTGCGTCCTTCTTTATCGGACGCTATCTGTCTATCGTTGCCCTTGTGACGATTTCAATTGTGATCCTCGGATTCTGTCTCCTCCTTGCGGTGCTGTTGGCCAGTCCCAGCTACGAGCAGGAGTTTGCCGTGAGGCTGGGCTTGCCCTTCTGGATCGCCCTGGCGGGCATTGCCATCGATGTCGCGGTCGTCTCCGCGGTCGCGTCGGCCATCGCCATGATATCGACCGTGCCTGTGCTGCCCCTGGCCATTGGCGCCGCCTTTGCCATCGGCGGCAAGGCGTTGGGCGCGTCGGTGGATTATCTTGCGGGCGGCGCCGATGGTGATGCGGCCCTGGTCGGAAAATTGGGACCGTGGGTCGATACCGTGCGCTGGCTGATCCCTGACCCTTCCCGCCTGGATTGGCGTCAGTGGTCCCTGTATGGCGCAACACCCTCTATTGAGCAGATTGCCTGGGCAGTGATCATGGCCTTGTCGTATGCCGCCATTGCCGTCGGCTTGGGGGTGCGCGCGTTGCAGCAGCGAGAGTTTTCTTGAAGGCGTTGGCGGCAATGGCTGGCCGCCATGGAAATGGCTTGCTGGTGGCCTGCGCCGTGGGCGTTTTTGCGCTTTCGAATCTGTACGGTCTGCGCGAATCGCCGCACGAGCGCAGCCGTGAAATGGTGGTGCGCCTGCCGGTTGTATTTCAAATCGCCATGGCGGCAGGCGACCGGTATCTGGCGGCGAATCTCGCGGGGTTTCGCATCCTGGTTTCCGAGGCCTACCGGATGGGCCCGGAAGAACTTAGGGTGCAGGCGCAATTGCAGCGTGATATTTCCTGGCTGAATCCGGCTCACGAGGACAACTACTATATTGCGGCGGCGATACTGTCCGTGCCGGAACTGATCCCCGCCGCGCAATATATTCTTCGTCGCGCCGCTGATGCCAGGCTTGACGATTGGCAGCCCTTGTTCTACCTCGGCTTCAACAAGTATTTCTTCGAAAAGGATCCTGTGGCTGGGGCGCAGGTGCTGCTTGAGGCGGTGCCGAGAATGCGCGACGAGGGCGAAAGCTGGACCATGCAGAACCTTGCGGCCCGCTGGGTCGAGCGTGGCTATAGTGCAGGGGATGCGGCGCGGATAGTCGGCGGCATGGCCGACAACGCGTCACCGGGCAGGTTCAAGCGCTATCTTGGCTTCCGGGCGCAGCGCCTGCGTGACCTGGCGACATTGAAAGCGCTTGCCCAGCGCTATCGCGAGATTCACGGCAAGCCGATCGCGAGGCTCGAAGACCTGGTAAGCAGCGGATTGATCGACGGGATACCGGCGGATCCGTTCAAGCGAGGTTATGTTCTCGATGACAAAGGCGAACCAGTTTTTGCGGTCCGGCGCTGAGTTCCCGCGCGGGGTGGTCCAGGTGGAGTGGTGATGCTGGCAATTCAAATCGAAAATCTGGAAAAGATCTATGCCGAAGGCGTGATGCGGCGGCCGGTTAAGGCCGTTTCCGGGGTGTCGCTCGACGTCCCGGAAGGTGAGGCCTTCGGCTTTGTCGGGCCCAACGGCGCGGGGAAGAGCAGCACGATCCGGATACTCATGGGGCTGGCGCGGGCGAGCCGTGGCAGTTGCAAATTGTTCGGCATCGACGCTGCGCTGCCCGAAGCCCGCCTGCGGGTGGGTTACGTTCCCGAAAACCCTTGCCTGTACGACTACCTGACGCCTCTCGAGATCCTGTCGATGAGTCTGCGCCTGCACAAATGCCATGAAGGCGGCGACACTCGCGGACAGGCGATGAACTGGCTTGAAAAACTCGGCGTGGCCCATGTCGCCTCGGCACCGATACGCTCCTTTTCGAAAGGCATGACCCAGCGCGTGACCCTGGCCAATGCCATGGCCGTCAATCCGCGGTTGCTGGTGCTGGACGAGCCGCTGAGCGGCCTGGACCCGATCGGCCGGCGCGAAGTGGTCGATATTCTTGCGGACTACAAACGTGGCGGCGGCACCCTGTTTTTTACCTCCCACGTGCTGCACGACGTGGAACGCCTGGCCGACCGCTTCGGACTGATCCACAAGGGTGAATTGCGTTCCGTGCGATCTCCGGCCGAACTGGTGGGCAACGAGGATCTGGTGATGGTCCGCACCAGCGGTGTAGCCGCATTTGCCGGAGCCCGCCAGGAAAGTGCAGGCAACTGGGTGGCCGAAGTGCCACAGTCCCGCCTATGGAGCGTGCTTGAGGAGATTCGCAGCCAGGATCACCAACTGCGTGAAGTAAGGCCCTCCTTGTCGCTAGAAGCGGCATTCATGCATGCTGTTGCGGACGAAAAGCCGCGTGAGGTTCTATAGATGTCGATACCTGAAGCCATTCGGACGCGTATTTCCGCCGGTGAAAAACTACGCGATGGTGGACGCCTTGATGAGGCTTACGCCGTCTTTGCCGAAATTGTCAGCGAACATCCGGCGCTCGCAATCGGGCACTTCAAGCTGGCGACCGTGCTTGCCCGGCTTGACCGCTTTGACGAGGCCGAGGCCACCTACCGCGCTGCCCTGGCGCTTGATCCGGGCTACCCCGAGGCCAACAACAATCTTGGTGTGCTGCTCAATGCCAAGGCGCAGTGGGGGGATGCGGAAGCGCATTTGCGCCGGGCGCTCGCCGAGCGGGTCGACTATTACGAGGCCCACCTCAATGCGGCGGATGTGCTGCAAAAACTTGGCCGATTGCCCGAGGCGCTGCATCATGCGCGCAGGGCAGCCCAGCTGGCACCGGAGTCTCCGGCAGCGTGTGAACGAACCGGCTCCGTGCTCAACAGCATGGGGCGCATGCGTGACGCGATAGATCACCTGGAAACAGGTGCGGAAAAGGCCGGCGATTACGGTCCCTACTGGACGACGCTTGCGGTGGCGCTGCAGAGCCTGGGGCGGCATGCCGAGGCGGACCTGGCCCACACCAGGTCCGTGGCTTTGGCGGGCGATGGATTTTTGCCGCGGATGAACCAGCTGTACTTTTCCAACTACCTCGCCATCTCCAATCAGGAGCTTTGGGACAGGCATAAAGCCTTCGGGCTGTGGGTGCGTGAGTTGCTGGGAGCGCCACTCGGCGAGTTCCATGATGTTTCCACCGATCCTGAACGGCGCCTGAGGATCGGATTTGTATCCGGGGACTTTCGCCTTCATTCCGTTTCCTATTTCCTTCCGGGTGTGCTGGATAACCTGGATCGCCGACAATTTCACCTTTACGCCTACAGCGTTTCGCACTACCAGGATGACGTCACTGCGCGGCTCAAGCCGATGTTCAATGTCTGGCGGGACGCCGCGTCGCTGGACCATATGGCTTTGTTCGAGCAGATTCGGCGCGACCGGATTGACATCCTGATCGATTTGTCGGGCCATACCAACGACAACCGCCTGATGGTGTTTGCCCGGCGCCCAGCCCCGGTTCAGGTCAGCTATCTGGGCTACCCCAACACCAGCGGGCTGGATACGATGGATTTTCGTATCACCGATGCCATTGCCGACCCCCCGGGGTGCGACGACGAGCATTACTCGGAATTCCTCTGGCGTTTAGATCGCTGCTTTCTTTGCTATTCGCCGCCGGATGAAGCGCCGGAAGTGAGTAATCGGCCCGCTGGCGCGCCGGTGGTTTTCGGCTCGTTCAACAGCCGGGCGAAGTATTCGGAAGAATGCCTCGCGGCCTGGAGCACACTGCTGAAGCGCGTGCCGAATTCGCGTCTGGTGCTCAAGTCCCTGGTTGGCAATGCCGACCAGGGCGGACGCGATGAGCTTGTCGAACGCTTCGTGAGCCTTGGCGTCGCGCCGGAACGCATTGAAGTCTTGCCTCGCATCAACAACAAGTCCGAGCACTTTGACACCTATTCGCGCATCGATGTGGCGCTGGACACCTTTCCCTACAACGGCACCACCACCACCTGTGAAGCGCTGTGGATGGGGGTTCCCGTGGTTGCCCTGACGGGTGACCGCCACGCCGCGCGTGTCGGCGCAAGCATCCTGCATGCGATCGGCCTGCCGGAGCTGGTTGCAGATTCGATCGACCAATACGTTGATCTGGGTGTGACCCTGGCGGCTGACGAAGTGCGGCGGCGGACCCTGCGGGCTGGCATGCGGCAGCGGATGGCGTCGAGCCCGCTGGGCGATCGCCCCGACATGGCGCGCGCGATGGGCGACGCCCTGCGCGGAATGTGGCGGCGCTATTGTAATGAGCACAGCACCGGGACAGTAGCGGATGCAGGGGCGCGGTCAAGCGAAGCAGTCGAACTGATCAAGCTGCATATCGGTGGCGTGAACGTCAAGGAAGGATGGAAGATCCTGAACATCGAGGACGCCGAGGGGGTCGATTTC
>SXGU01229704.1_pt1 | contig 10636 bp, 10 predicted proteins | sample 3174531 | NCBI WGS metagenome assembly SXGU01 (sample SAMN11356863, study PRJNA531348) | freshwater metagenome | isolation source: freshwater sample F1-140 | place: China: Fuxian Lake, Yuxi | collected 2017-12-25 | reverse complement strand
GTCCCTGCGGGCACGGGTGAGGTGGCGAGCGGCGTCTGTGTGGTGTTCAAGTCGGGCGGCCACGCGGCGTTCGCGCGGTGGAGATCGTCTTCGGTGTCGATGCCCGCGAGCCCGGGGTCAGCCGTGACGGCAACACCGATGGGGATGCCCGCGGCCAGTGGGCGAAGCTGTTCGAGTCGCTCGATCCGTTCGAGCGGAGACACCGGAAGCGCCACCCACTGTGCAAGCGCGGCCCGGGTATATGCGTAGATGCCAATGTGCCTGAGGACGCGCGCATTCCGCAGCGCATGGTCTTCAGCGCTCGTACGGTCCCGGAGGTACGGAATGGCGGCGCGAGAAAAATAGAGAGCGCGGCCAGATTCGTCGGCCACGACCTTAACAGCAGATGGTTCGTCGAGCACTCGCGGGTCATCCAGGCAGGCCGTCGTTGCGACGGGAAACTTGCCGCTCGCGACCAACTCCGTTGCGCGATGCACGGCGTCGCGGGAAACAAATGGCTCGTCACCCTGCACGTTCACGATCACGCCGTATCCGCTGAACTCGGCCCGTGCTGCCACTTCGGCGACGCGGTCGGTGCCACTGGCGTGGTCGGTGCGCGTCATCACCGCGCGGCCGCCTGCGGCGCGCACGACTTCGGCGATCTCATCCGAGTCAGTGGCCACGACCACCGCATCGCCAACCGATAGCGACTGGACTCGCTCAAGCACACGCACGATGAGCGCCTTTCCAGCAAGAAGTCGGAGGGGTTTTTGGGGAAGCCGCGTGGCGGCGAGCCGAGCGGGGATCACGACCAGGGCGCTCATTAGAGCACCTCGCTGACCGAGGACGCGGATGCAAAATCCACGCCACGCAATATGGTACCCGTTACACCGAAAGCAAAGCCTTCGGGTTCAAGGGCTTGCAGTGCAGTGACTTAGCCCCTCTTGGGACTGGCTGGCGCCCGGCTGCCAGGCGGGTCCGCCGGGCCGCGCCCGGGCCACGCCCGGGCCATTGCCAGAAAGTTGGAAAGGATGTCCTTCCCGCGCTCCGTCAGAATCGATTCCGGGTGGAACTGCACGCCCCACACCGGATCGCGCCGATGGCTCAATGCGTGGATTTCCGAGTCATCGTCCGCTGCGCTGGCATCGACGACCAACGCGTCCGGCAGGCCTTTGTGCGACACCACCAGTGAGTGGTATCGCATCACTGTCAGTGGATTTGGAAGCCCGCGGAAAAGCCCCGTGCCAGAGTGCCGGATCTGTGATGTTTTGCCGTGCATTACGCCGCGCGGTGCCCGCACCACTACGCCACCGTAGGCGGCGCCAATGGACTGATGACCCAGGCAGACACCCAGAATAGGGATCACGCTACCAAGCTTCTTGATGAGCGGAACGCAGATTCCGGCTTCTGCGGGCGTACACGGCCCTGGTGAAAGCACGATCGCTTCCGGGTCCAGGGCCGCGACTTCGTCCACGGTCAACGCATCGTTGCGCTCAACGCGAATCGTCTCACCCAACTCGCCGAGATACTGGACGAGGGTGTAGGTGAAAGAATCGTAGTTGTCGATGACGAGGATCACGCCGTGAAGCTAGCGCAGCGCGCGCGCCGTCTTCAATGCACACGAGCCAGGTCAGGCGATCGTCGGTTTCCGCGAGTGAAAGTCGGTCTGCTTCTGAAAAGCGTGTGCCACCGAAAGGATCTTGTCGTCCGTCCAGAGTTGGCCCACGATCGTCGTACAAATCGGCTGCGGCTTTCCTGCGGGCTGTGTGTCGGCTGGCGCGCCTCCCCGACCACCCCCCTGCGGTGGAACGGCAAAATCGTAAGGCACCACAGCCGCAGGATGACCAGTCTGGTTCAATAGCCCGACATCCCCGGACCCAGACACATACATGTCGAAGTCCTTCATGAGCGCCGCCATTTCGTGCATGATCCGCAGGCGGTGGCGTTGCGCCTGGACGTAGTCCAGCCCGAGCCCCGAGCGGCCCCCCGTGAAGCGCTGGCGCAACCAATAGAGGGTGTCCGCCCCCTGAGGTCCATTGGGATTCGGGCCAGCCGCTGCGCCTCGGCCACCCGCCCCGCCAGCCGCGCCGCCACGCCCTCCGCGCCCACCCCGACCGCCGGTCGTATCTCCCGCCGCCACGGCAGCGGCGGCAGCCGCAGCCGCTGCAGCCGCCTCTCGCGCCCGAAGGACTGGATCGCGCTGTGACGCGGGGAACTCGATACTGCCGTCCGCCAGGTGCGGTGCGACCATAAAGTCGAATGCCGCGGCCCCCTCAGCGCCCAGTGACGACTGGTTCTGCGCCGGGCGCGCCCCGATCGGCTTTGGATCGGCCCCAAGCTCACGCAGCTTGTCGAGGAAGGCCTTCGGAGCCGTGGTGTCGTAACCAATCCGTAGTTTGGCCAGACTGATGTTGCGGTCGAAGTCGAACGGCATAGTCAGTGTGGACGGGTCCTTCTCGTCGGCGCCGTGGAAAACCGAGAAGACGATTGCGGCATCCTCTGCGCAGCGGCACATCGGGCCGACTTTGTCCATCGACCAGGACAGGAACATCCCGCCGTGCCGGCTTGTTCGTCCGAAGGTCGGTCGCAGCGCGGTCAGGCCGTTGCGGATGGAAGGCGAGACGATTGAACCCTGGGTCTCAGTCCCAATGCCAAATGCCACGCAACCGGCCGCGGTGGCACTGCCCGGCCCCGCCGACGATCCGCTTGCGCCGAGTGCCAGGTTCCATGGACTGTTGGTGCGCCCCCGGAACCACTGATCGCCCTGTGCAAAAAGTCCCGTCGCAAGCTTGGCCACGAGCACGGCACCAGCATCACGAAGCCGGACGTGAACTTCAGAATCCGTATCGACGATACGGTTCTCGAAATCCTTGCAGCCCCAGGTCGTCGGCGTCCCTTTCACGGCGAAGAGATCCTTGATTCCGTACGGAATGCCGTGGAGCGGACCGCGACTCTTGCCGGCGGCCAGTTCAGTATCCATCTGCTTGGCATAGGCTTTCGCCGTGTCGTGCAGAATCGTGACTGCGCAGAGGAGCTTAGGATTGTACTCGTCGAGCCGCTTCAGGTAGATGTCCGTGAGGCGCGCCGAGGTGAGTTTCTTGGCGTGAATCAGTGCAGACAGCCGGTGCACTGGCAGGAAGGCAATGTCCTCGTCGCTGGCCGGCAGGACGGTCGTCCCCACGGGAAGCGGCTTTACCACCGCGCGCTTGAAGGCGAGCGCGCCGCGCTCCTTGACCAACTTCTCCATAAGGGCCCCAGTGCCGCCCGGATGAGCCGAGAAGTTCATCGCGATCATTTCGCCGTTGCCCAGCTGCGGTGCTTGCGCCTGTTGTGGCGCCTGAAGCGTCGCCTCTACAGGTGAAGCTGGCAGCACGCCGGCCGACACCATCTCGGCTTCTGCTTCGGCCGGGATCGGGATGCTCATCGCGGCAGCGGTCGCTGCAGCAGCGGCGAGGAAGGAACGACGGTCCAGCGAAGCGTCGTGGGAGCTCATCGGATCGGTCATCGTCATCCTCTTGGGTGAAACTGCCTGTGCACCGAACGGAGGTATTCACGATCCACGTGGGTGTAGATCTGCGTCGTCGCAATATCCACGTGGCCCAGCATTTCCTGAACGGCACGGAGATCCGCACCGCCTTCCAGCAAATGTGTCGCAAACGAATGTCGCAGTGTGTGGGGCGTCACGCGAGTGCCCAGGCCGGCCCGGTCCACGTACTTGCGGAGGATGCCCCAGGCGCCCATTCGGCTGAGGGGTCGCCCACGCGCATTCAGGAAGAGTTTTCCTTTGCCTTCGCCACGCTCGAGCCGGGGACGCAGCTCCCGGAGGTACATCCCCACTGCACCGATCGCCGCACGTCCAACGGGCACGAGCCGCTCTTTGGCGCCCTTACCGAACACGCGAACGACGCCGTCTTCGAGCAGCAGGTCCTGCACGCCCACACCGATCCACTCGCTGACCCGGAGCCCTGCCCCATAGCCGAGCTCGAGCATCGCTCGGTCGCGAAAGGCCAGCGGCTCATCGAGCGGCACCGCCTCGATGATTCTTTGCACGTCCTGCGCGGAGAGTACTTCGGGCAGCGTACGCCACTTCTTTGGCGTTTCGAGCTTGAGTGACGGGTCGCGCGGGATCTCGCGTTCACCTACGAGGAACTTGAAGTAGGTACGGCAAGCGCTCACCGCGCGACGAATGCTCGATGGCGCAAGTCCAAGATCTTTGAGGTGGTAGACGAAGGCACGCAGTTCGGCGGGCGTCAGTTTTGCCGGCGAGTCGAGCTGGCGCACAGCGGCCCAGGAGGCCAACCGCTCGAGGTCACGAGCGTACGCCTCCGTGGTTCGGGCGCTCGCACCGTGCTCCAGCGCGAGGAACTCGCTGAACCGGTCCAGCAGGAACGCGCGGTGTTCGCCACCTGCCACGGTCTTCACCCCTGTGCTTCGGTGTCCGCCTTTGCTTCCATCTTGAACTTGCGCATCCGCCAGATGCCCCAGCCAATCAGGAGCGCGAGGGCGAGAAACGCGGCCGCTGTCATGCCCACGCGGGAGAGCATCTTCTCGACCGCATCGCGGAACACTTCCCAATCGCTGCCAACGCGGAAGGCGAGGGCGGCGATCAGACCGTACCAGATGATCGACGCAAACGTGATGAGCGTAATCGCCGGTATGAACGGCACGCGCAGCATTCCGGCCACGGGCGGCACGAGCATCCGCAAACCCGGAATGAATCGCCCGAGAAAGAGCGCGCCGAGGCCGTAGCGGCCATAAAGGGCTTCCAATTTCCGCTCAGCAGTATCCACCCCGAATCGCTTCAGCTGGCGGTGCATCCACGCCGTCCCAAATCGCCGTGCAATCCAGTACACGACGGCGGACCCGCCGGACATTCCGCCGACGATCACAGCGATGGTGATGAACAGGTTGGCCTCGGCTCGCGCGGCAATGAACGAGCCCAATGCCACGACGATGTCAGCCGGCATCGGCGGGAAAATGCCCTCAATGAAGGCCACAAGGGCGAGCAACCAATAAAGTGTTCCCGGCGAGATGTCCGCCAGCGCCGCAATGATGCGCTCAAACATCGCGGGTCAGCGCCGGTCGACGGTCGCGACGGCCATCACGGCGAGGCCTTCGCCGCGGCCGATCCAGCCCATCCCTTCGTTGGTCTTGCCCTTGATGGAGACTGCCTCAATTGCGACACCGAGTGCCGCCGCCAAGCGGGCTCGAATGGCGTTGCGGTGCGGCCCGATCTTCGGCGACTCGCAGATCACCGTAATATCAACATTGGCGGGCACCCAACCGCTCTCGCGGACCTGTTGTACTGCCGCGCCGAGCATGGCAATCGAATCGCGGCCCTTGTTCGCCATGTCTGTGTCCGGAAACAGCCCGCCAATATCTCCAAGCCCCGTCGAGCCAAGCAGGGCGTCGGTCACGGCGTGGCATACAGCGTCCGCGTCCGAGTGGCCGGTAAGCGATACCGTCGCCGGAATCTTCACTCCGCCGAGCAACACGCCGTCGCCTGGGACGAAGCGGTGCGAGTCGTACCCAATACCGACTCGGGTCACGCGGCGGCCGTCGCTTCGATGAGTTGGTAGTTCTGGCGGCGGCGCCGCGGCTCAAAACCCGCTGCGCGAATAAGCTGCTCGATCTCGGCCGTCGTGGTGCGGTGCGTGGTGTTGGCCGCGGAAACGACGTTTTCCTCGAGCATCAACGAACCGAAGTCATTGCAACCGTAGTGGAGGGCCACCTGACCGACCTTCAGGCCCATCGTGACCCAGCTTGCCTGAATGTTGGGAATGTTGTCGAGAACCGTACGTGCGAAGGCCGTGGTGCGGAGGTATTCCACCGCGTCCGTTTTCGGCATGGCGCTCATCGTCGGCGTGTTCTCCGGCTGCAACGGCCAGCAGATGAACGCGGTGAACCCACCCGTGCGTGCCTGGAGGTCGCGGAGGCGCGTCAGGTGCTCGATGCGTTCGGCCGGCGTCTCACCGATGCCATACATCATCGTGCAGCTCGTCTTGAGTCCTTCGCCGTGGGCAATCTCCATCACTTCAAGCCAGCGATCCGCACCGGCCTTCTTCTTTGCCACGTTGTCGCGCACCCGTTGGACGAGAATCTCACCGCCACCGCCGGGGATGGAGTCAAGCCCCGCTTTTACGAGTTCCCGGATGACCTCAACGGCCTCCATCTTGTAGAGCGTGCTCCAGAAGTCCACTTCGCTCGGGCTGAAGCCGTGAATGTGGATCGGGTGATGCTCCTTGATGTAGCGCAACAGGTCGAGATACCACTCGAACGGGATGTACGGGTTGTGTCCGCCCTGAATGAGAATCTGTACGCCGCCCAGGGCTTTGACTTCGTCGATCTTGGCGCCGATCTGCTCGTACGAGAGCGTCCACCCGCTGGCGTCCTGCGGGCGCCGGTAGAACGCGCAGAAGCCGCAATCCGCCACGCAGACATTCGTGTAGTTGATGTTGCGATCGACGATGTAGGTGACCACGCCTTCGGGATGCAGCTGCCTGCGTACGCGGTCGGCGGCAGCGCCAAGTTCGAGCAGCGGTGCGCGTTGGTAGTAGTCGAGGAGGTCCTTCATGCGTTGTCGGGAGTCAGGAATCGCAATTCGTTGGGAGCCACTGCCCCAGCGTCACTGAGGCGGCGGAAGAAATCTGTGAGCCCGGTGATGTGCGGCAAGCTGAGGCCATAGTCGAGGCCGGAGAGGTACTCAATGCAGTCGCCGCGATCGATGCCGGTTGCCGCGTGCGCCTGGTCTGCCAGCATCGGGAGGTTGCGAAGTCCCCAGTTGCGGGACTCGATGAGGGCCGCGTGGGCATCCAGTGCGCGACGAGTCTCAACAGACCGTTGCGCGACCCAGACGGCAAAGACGAAGGGCAGCCCGGTCCACCGTTTCCACTCGGCGCCCAGGTCATAGACGTAGCGCAGCGGGAACGAGGCGTCATCGTGAACGCGTTGCCGGAGCGCCAGCGCAGCATCGCCGATCACCAGGCGCGCGGCGTAACGCGAGAAATCCACATGCGCGAGATCGGCCGTCTCTGCGTCGCAGGGAACGAACACAGGGTTCGCCTTCCACACGTCGGCAAAGAGCAGACGCAGCAACTCCACACTGGTCATGGAGCTTCGGCTGACCGCGATGTTCCTTCCGTCGAGAGCTTCCGGCTGTTCGCTCGCGAACAACAGCACGCTTCGCACCGGACCGTCGCAGGAGATCGCCAGGTCCGGGAGAAGCAGGTACTGCTGGGCATCGCGCGCATATTCCACCGCCGACACGACGCTGATGTCGAGCGCGCCGTCGGCCATCTTCGCATTCAAGTCGCTCGGCACGCCATCAATCAGTTCGGCGTCCAATCCCACAATCCCGCGGTCTATGCCGCCATACACCGGATAGCAGTTGATGTACGGGATGCGGCCGATGCGCAAACGCGACCGCCCGCTCCGGTCCTCCCTCACAACGCCGCCCCCGGCGCGGGGTCAAAGGTCCGCAACACCCGATAGAATGAATCCCGCTCCGCCGGTACCTTGCCTGCGCCGCGAATTAAGGCGAGCACGGCGTCGAGCGTCATCCCCTGTGGCGTGTGCGCACCCACCGCGTGGTAGATCTTTTCGCGCACCACCGTCCCCTCCAGGTCGTTCACACCATAGTGCAGCGCCACCTGCGACAGAAACGGCGTCACCATGATCCAGTGCGACTTGACATGCTGGAAGTTGTCGAGGAACAGGCGACCCACCGCGAGCATCTTGAGGTCATCCACGCCGTCCGTGGCTACGCCCTGGCGGCCGAGTTGCCTGCCTAATTCGTTGTCGTCCGGATGATAGGCGAGCGGAATGAAGGCGAGGAATCCCCCGGTCTCATCCTGCAAGTCGCGGAGCATCTGGAGGTGTGCGACGCGGTCCTCGATCGTCTCCACGTGCCCGTAGAGCATCGTGCAGTTGCTGCGAATACCCAGTTCGTGCGCCGTGCGGTGGACGCCGATGTAGTCGGCGCCAGCGAGCTTCTTGCTGGCGATCTGTTCGCGCACCGCCGCGCTGAACGTCTCCGCCCCGCCGCCCGGGAGGGTGTCGAGCCCGGCATCACGGAGCGCGATCAACACATCGCGCCAGTCCATCTTCTCTATCCGGGCGATGTGCGCAATCTCGACGGCCGTCAGCGCCTTGATGTGGACGTGCGGGAAGTTCGCCTTCAACGCACGGAACATGGTCGTGTAGTACTCGAGCCCCGCTTTCATGTCGAGTCCGCCGACGATATGGAACTCCTTCGTCAGCCCATCCGCCGCGTACGCCGCCTCACTGAGCACCTGATCGAGCGTGTAGCGATACGCACCCGCTTCCTTCGGCAACCGCGCATATCCGCAAAAAGTGCAAGTCGTGCGCAGCACACACACGTTGGTCGGATTGATGTGCTGGTTGGCGGCAAAGGTCACCACATCGCCGTTCCGTGCGCGGTTCACCGCGTCGGCCATGTGCCCGATGCCGGTCAGGTCTCCGCTGGCGAAAAGCGCAGTGGCGTCGGCCGCGTCCAGGCGGACGCCGTTCCGGACCTTCTCGGCGATTCCGGCAAGTGCGGAATCCGAAATCCGCGCGGCGTCGATATCGGCGCGAACCGGCGCAACGGCATCGGCGCGCCGGGTGGTCATCAGTCGGTCAATTTCCGCATCGCGAGCGAGGCGTTGTGACCGCCGAATCCGCTCGAATTGGAAACTGCCGCCGTCACCTCACGCTTTACCGGCTTGAGTGGTGTGCAGTTGAGGTCGCATTCCGGGTCCGGCTGCGTGAGGTTGATCGTCGGCGGGATGATGCCGTTCACAATCGCCAAGAGCGAGAAGATCGTCTCGACCGCACCCGCCGCCCCGAGCATGTGCCCCGTTGACGATTTTGTCGAACTCACGTTGAGGGAGTCCGCGTGGGCACCAAATACCGCACGAATGCCCCGAATCTCGTTCGGATCGTTCATCGGCGTGCTGGTGCCGTGGGCATTGACGTACTGTACATCCGCCGTCGAGAGCCCGCCGTCTTCGAGCGCTCGCCGCATTGACCGCTGCAACCCCTCGTGGTTCTCCGGCTGGCCGGTCAGGTGATAGGCATCACCCGTGGCGCCGTATCCGACGAGTTCCCCGTAGATCCGCGCTCCGCGCTTGCGCGCGTGCTCCAGTTCTTCGAGGATGACAATGCCCGAGCCCTCCCCGAGCACAAAACCGTCGCGCGTCGCGTCGAACGGACGGCTGGCGGTCTCCGGCGAGTCATTCCGTTCCGAGAGCGCTTGCATGTTCGCAAAGCCGCCCATCGCCATGGGACTCACCGCCGCCTCTGATCCACCCGCGATCATCACATCGGCATCGCCGTACTGGATTTGACGGAACGCCACACCAATGGCGTGAGCGCTCGTGGCGCAGGCGGATTGCGTCGCAAAGTTGGGACCCTTGGCCCCAAACCGCATCGAAACGACGCCGGCCGCGATGTCGCCGATGAACATGGGGACGAAGAAGGCCGAAACGCGGTTCGGACCCGAATCGCGGAGCACATTGTGCTGCGCCTCGAAGGTGCCGATTCCGCCAATACCGCTGCCGACGATGACGCCCGTCCGGAGCGGGTCGTAGCCTGCGCCATCGCCGAACCCGGCGTCGCGCATGGCCTGGACCGCACCGGCGACCGCAAACTGTGTGTAGAGGTCGGAGCGCTTTACTTCCTTGCGGTCCATGTAGGCCGTGGGGTCGAACCCCTTGGCTTCGCAGGCGAAACGCACCTTGAACTGGGCTGCGTCGAACCGGGTGATGGGCCCGCCGCCCGACTTGCCGTCGAGCAACGCCTGCCAGGTCGTCGCCACATCATTTCCCACTGGCGTCACGCAGCCAAGGCCGGTGACGACGACACGCCGACGCATCTACGCCCCGAGCTTTGTGTTCAGGTAGGTGATCGCATCGCCAACAGTGCGGAGTTTCTCGGCATCCTCGTCCGGGATGTCGACGTTGAACTCCTTCTCGAACTCCATCACCAGCTCGACGATGTCGAGGCTGTCGGCGCCAAGATCTTCGATAAAGCTGGCTTCGTTCGTGAGCTTCTCACGCTCAACGCCAAGCTCCTTCTCGATGATGTCCTTGACCTTCGCTACGTGGTCGCTCACGAGTTGACCTCAGTCCTGAGGAGGGTGGGAGAGAACGGGATAAATATAACGGGGAACGGTAGATAGGGTCACATTGCCAAGCCGCCATCCACCACGATCACCTGACCCGTGATGTAGGCCGCCAGATCGCTCGACAGCCAGGCCACCGCCCCGGCCACATCTGCGACGGACCCCAACCGCTCCAGGGGGATGCCCTTGACCAGCGTCTCCCGGGCTTCCGGGGTCATTGCCGCGGTCATGTCCGTCTCAATGAACCCGGGCGCGACGGCGTTGCAGAGGATATTGCGCGTGCCGAGTTCCTTCGCGACCGACTTGGTCAGTCCAATCAAACCGGCCTTGCTTGCCGCGTAATTGGACTGCCCCTTGTTGCCCATCAGGCCAACGACGCTGGTGATGTTGATGATGCGGCCAAAACGCCGTTTCATCATGCCACGGCTGGCCGCCCGAGTCGCGATAAACGCGGAGCGCAGGTTCGCATCAATCACGGCGTTCCAGTCGTCGTCCTTGATCCGGAGCATCGAGTTGTCGCGGGTGATACAGGCG
>SXGU01267469.1_pt1 | contig 10639 bp, 13 predicted proteins | sample 3174531 | NCBI WGS metagenome assembly SXGU01 (sample SAMN11356863, study PRJNA531348) | freshwater metagenome | isolation source: freshwater sample F1-140 | place: China: Fuxian Lake, Yuxi | collected 2017-12-25 | reverse complement strand
GACAATCAACACTTGTCATGTGTGGGATGAGCACGGCGAAATGGTTGGCAAGGTTCGCAATGGTCAAGAAATTGAAATGCCGTTGCCGATCGTGCTGCGCTTGCGCGAATTGGGTCGCGACGAAACAGACTGGCTTGCCGGCCGCAAGTAGGTAGTCGTGCTCTAACGCTTTGCGCCGTGGATTTTGATTTTTGTTACTTGGGCGATCGCGTCGAATTCTGAATCGTTGTGAAGAAGAGATGTGTCTGTACGAATTACGATTGCTGCAATCAGACAATCAACTTGAGCCCTAATCGTTATACCTAATTTGCGACAAGCGCGATAAATGGCTGCAGCGTTGTCATAGTCAACCGATTCGGTTTTAATGACGGTTGCTCTTGCTAATAATTTTTCCAATTGAGTGACATGTTTTCCATCACGGGCACCAGCGAGTAACTCCATCCGCACAGGATCACAAATCTGTGCGTCGTAGCCAATTAGCTCGCGTACTTCGAGATTTGTTCTTGAACCTGTCCCACGTAAATATTCAATCCAAGCAGAAGTATCAATTAGCGGCATCAGGTACGTGGAGTGCGCATCGTTGCGAGATCGCCTTCCCAGCCTGTGCCCTCCATTGCTAGTGCTTCCTCAAGGGTCATCGGTTCGATTGCGAGCGTTCGCAACGCCAAATTGACCGCGTCTTTCATGGTGGTCAAATTGAAACGCTCCATTACGCGTCGGCATGCTTCTTCATCAATGTCAATATTTGTTCGTGCCATGATCACAGTCTATACACCTTTAATACACCTCTATTTGTTGTAAGCAATTTTGCCAACTTCAACCGATGTGTGGAGATTGAAGCGAAAACAGCAAGTACACAAAAACAAAGAGTGGGCGACACCCGAAGGTGCCGCCCACTGAATGTTAGAAAATCAAATTACTTAGCGAATTGCCACAGGCTGTCTGTGAGTGTCCAGCCGTAATCAGAACCTTCGGTTGCTGCGATTGCAAACATGATTAGCGCACCGCCGGCCATCGAAATGTTTTTGAAGAATGCGATGGTTTCATTCTGCTTTGCTTGCGCGTCAGTTTGAGCCCAGAAGTCATGCATCTTGAGAGCCATCAAAACCAACAAGACTGCAATTACGAAAGCGCCTAGATCAGCGTAGACACCAAGAACGATTGAAAGGCCACCAAGTGCCAAAAGCGCACCCGAAACCAATACTGAGAGCTTGGCCGCTGGTACCTTCTTAAATTTTGCATAGCCTGCCATTGCTTCGACTTTCGCCAAGTGGCTCAAGCCACTACTTACGAAAACTAATGCGAACAGAATTCGCCCGATCAATAGAACTGTATTCATGTCACTATTTCCTTTGTTGTTGGTAGTTCTCTGACTGAGAACTAGTTGCGGGCGCACTATAACAAAAAACTAGTTGCGAGCGCAACTATCTGGTTTTCGCGATAACATCGCAGCGTGGCAAAAGCAAAGTGGCTAACAGATTCCGAAATGCTTGCATGGCGTGGCTTAATCAGGCGTTCGGCAGATTTGATCGACATCATCACCAAAGACCTTGAGCCATTTGGTCTTGACGGCGGCGACTATCAACTGCTGGCAATGCTCTCTGAGTCACCAGGCCGCAAGATGAAAATGTGCGATCTTGCCGAAACTTTAGGTCTGTCGCGCAGTGGTCTGACGCGTCGAATGGAAGGTGTGTTGAAAGCAAAGTATGTCTCACGAGTTGGCGATCAAAAAGATCGTCGGGCGGCATATGCGCAGATAACTGAAAAAGGACTAACCCTGATCAAAAAAGTGGCCCCTCATCACGTCGCAAGTGTTCGCCGCCACATGATCGACCTTTTGTCGCCGGCTGAAATCGCCGCATTCGGTACTGGGTTTGCAAAAATCGGTCAACAGATCGATCAAAAAACTAAGATCTGAGTCTTGGCGAATAATCAGCAACAGTCGCTCGCGCGTGTTTCTCCGGCAATTTTTGTGGCGCTCTGGAGTACGGGTTTTGTGGTGGCGCGCTACGCGACGACAGATGCCGGGCCGCTCACATTTTTGTGTGGGCGCATGTTTATTGCCGCTGGTTTGCTTTGGCTGGTCGCAACTGCAATGCGCGCGCCGCGCATGACCCGCAGTGATTGGTCAGTCGCGACAATTATTGGCGTCTTTATGCACGCCATTTACTTGGGCGGTGTATTCGTGGCAATCGACCTCGGGCTTCCTTCGGGACTCAGTGCGTTGATCGCTGGTCTTCATCCTGTGGCAACTTCTGTCGCAGCACGAGTGTTCTTGGGCGAGCAACTAAGTCGTAAGCAAGTCGTAGGAGTTTTTCTCGGGCTTATTGGTGTCTGTGCAGTGGTCATTGAAAAACTCGACGTCGCTGATGGTGGTGTAACAACCGGGGCGATGATCGCAATGATGATTTCAATTTTTGGATTAACTGTCGGCACGCTATTGCAACGCGCACTTGGCAAAGAAATGCCATTATTGCGAGGAACCGCCACGCAATATTTGGCATCGGGTGTTGTGCTTGCGGTTGCATCGGGTTTCAGCGAGGGTTGGCGATTTGAGATAACTGGTAACAGCGTATTTTCGATGTTGTGGGCGGTAGTGGTTCTTTCACTCGGCGCTGTCTTGCTGATGATGACTCTGCTGGCGCGTCACACGGCGGCCAAAGTCAGTAGTTTGTTTTTTCTTACGCCAGCGCTGAGCACGATTGAAGGTGCGATTTTGTTTGGTGAACGTCTTGGCTGGCTCGCAGTTGCTGGCCTCGTCATCGCAATTTTCGGTGTGCGCCTCACGATGCAAACAACCGCCGTCACCCCCGACGCCTCAACCGCCTAGTCCGAATTTATAAACTCAGGCCTCGGCGTTGGTGAGGTCGGGCCCGAGAACAATGTTTCCGCTGAAGTGCGCAGCAGCCAGCGCAACCCAATCGGCTTCTTGACTAGGTTGCATCGCCGGCACATAGTGTGTCAACATCAAAGTTTTGACACCTGCTCGTGCTGCTGTTTTTGCTGCATCCTCAACGCTTGAGTGATAATTGAGAATATCGTCCGTGCGTGACGCGAGTGCTGGCACGAACTGTTTGACTAACTCAAGTAAATCTGGACGTAAAACCGTCTGCACGTAAATATCCGCGTCACGAACCAAGTCATCAAGTTCGCTACATGGCACCGTGTCGCCTGCAAGCACGACCGACTTGCCTTCAGCTTCGATGCGAAAGCCGATCGTTGGTGTCACTGGTCGATGGTCGGTTCGTCCAACAATTACGCGTGCGTCGCCAATCTTAAACTCGTCACCTGGCACAACTTCGTGCACCACAACTTGTAACCCCGGACCACTTCTCAGATCAGCGTGATGATCGTGACGATATTTCTGATCGGGCGTCAACATTGCCATCATTCCGTCAACTACTTTTTGTGTGCCTGGCGGGCCGTAGACAACAGTCGGTGTTGCCGCCGGTGTCAAAATCCAACGTGTGGTCACCAAGTCGTTCAGGTCCGTGATGTGGTCACTATGCAAATGTGTTATCAGAATCGCTGACAAAAATGGCACTGGCACACCAGCCGCAACAAGACGCATCGCCACACCGCGACCGCAATCAATCAAAATATTTTGCCCCGCACACTGCACCAGTGTCGAAGGCCCCGCACGATTTGCGTCAGGTATCGGACTACCCGTGCCAGTCAACGTGACTTTCATCATTACCGATTACATTACCTTGCAAAATTTGAAGATTAACTCTTAAAAACATGAACTTAGCTCAGTATCTGTCAAAATTTATTGTAGAGTCGAATAGTGAAACAGTTTATAAATAGAGTGCTTCTAAATGTAATTGATTTGCGGAGACTTGGTCGAAACATCAAAGGGGTTTGGAAAAAAACAAAGGGAAAAGTTTACGAATTTGTGGCTGTCACTTTTTTGACACTGAAAGTTGTTCGGAAGTATGCCAAGCTGAGGGTTCCATTTAGACAGATTTTAATGTTAGATTCTGCATTGAAAGTTACTCGTGAATTGGAAAAAAACGGGATCGAATACTGTCTGATCGGCGGGTCGCTTCTTGGAGCTGTTAGGCAGAAAGCTTTTGCCGGAAGGCCGAGCGACTTCGACATTGCAATCAAAGAGCAAAATTGGCAAAGAGTTCTCTCACTGCAGCCGGAATTCTTGAAATTAGGCCTAAAAACTAAAGACCATACTTCGATTCGTCTGGATAAAACCAGATACGGAGGAATCGTTCATATTTGGCCAAAAATTTTAAGGCCGAAAACGAGGTGGGGAATGATCGACGTTCAAGTACACGCTCAAGTCGGTAATTTTTGGAGGTTCAAATATTCAGACCCAGACTTAGACGAAGTTCCAAAGTTCCAAGTTCTGATTGACTTCCCTGATAGTCGCGGGAATAATATTGGAGAAATATTTGGATATCGATTTCCGATTCCAGTTAACGCAGAGGATTACTTGTTGAAAGCATTTGGACCAAATTGGCGAACACCTAAAGGCTATAAAGAGCACTTAGCGGAACATGATATTTTGACTGACAAATTAAGGAAAAAGTAACGTATGAGTTTGGTGCAGAGCCGGTTCAAGGAACAATCAGTTATCATCAAGAGGCCCTGGCTGGCAAACTACCTTTACTGAGTTATTTACTCCAATGAGAGGGAAATTATTTTGTTTATTACTGTGCTGTCAACAGTCTGAACGAAATTAGCAGACCGCTCCGATCTGAGCATTTCCGGAACTAGGTTAAAGATTTGTTGCCTCGACGCAAATTTTAATATTTGTGCCCCAAGATTCAAGTCCCGCAAGGCGCTAGTTAACTTTTGGAGGCCCAATCCTTTTTCGACGTAGCTCCGGCTTTCTTCATTGAGAATTTCAAAAATAGCTACAAGGGAAAAGCCCACTGCTAAACCATGTGGAATCTTGAGATGTGATGTGAGCGGGTATGAAATTGAGTGCGAAAGTGCTGTCCTGCTAATTGAAATTGCAAGTCCTCCAAAAGTAGCGGCAGTTTGGAGATTTCTGGCACTTTTTATGTCGCGAATGGAACCTGGGGAACTCAAGAAATTGGCCAAAATTAGAGCTATGCCGTCACGAGCCAGAGACTCACTTTCAGAGGTTCGATTTCGATTCCAAAGAGTTTCTAGGCAGTGCGCAGTTGCGTCAAGACATGAAAACAATGCCAAGTCTGGAGGCATTGACTCAAGAAAACTTGGATCAAGTATTGCAATATCGGGAAAAAGTTCAGAGGAATCAATTGAGTGTTTTTTGTTCTTATGATCATCCCATACCGTGGCAAATTGGGTTACTTCTGATCCTGTCCCCGCTGTAGTTGGCGCAACTATAAGCTGACAATGCCTTCTTATGTTTTCAATTGACTTGGGAGTCAGAAGATCAATCCGTGATGGTGGAGAGCTCGAATTGGCGTAAAGAGCCACTATTTTTGCCGTGTCAATGACACTCCCACCTCCGATTGCGACGACGGAGTCCCATTTTTCCGAATTCAGAAAAGCACAGGTGTGAGAAATCTCGCTCGCTGTTGGATTTGGCGAAATATCACTGATTAGTTTGAACACTTTATTTTGGAGGGAGTTTTGAAGATCTGAAATAACTCCGCTTAAGACATGACTACGGGATGTAATTAATAAAATTCGGTCTCCAACATAATGGTTTAAAGCATTAAGTAGTCCACGGTCTGCAGAAATTATTCGCGTTGGACTACGAGTCACCCAACTTTTTGGTCGTGTTGTGTCAAACACCTTTCAAAAACTTCTGGAAATCGCGTTTATTTTCTAGCGGTGTTTTGTTTGGACGTGGAAGTGTAGAGTCCTGACCGACTTTCAAAAGAACTTCAATAAAGGTTGGTCCAGTGTTGATAGTGCAATTTAGAACAGCATTTGAAATGGCGTCTGCGTCGTCAGCAAAAAATTGATTCTTGTACCCTAACGCCTCGGCTAGTAGTTGGTAATTAAGGTTCGGCGCAGTCACTGGTTGGCCCCCGACTGATTCATGCGAGCCATTATTGAATAATAGGTGAATTAGATTAGTTGGAAGAAGTTGACCAATTGTGGCGGCTGCGCCCAAATGCATTTGCATAGCGCCGTCTCCGTCAAGACAAAAGACTCGACGTCGCGGTGACGAGATCGCGACACCGGTTGCGATTGACAACGCATGTCCCATTCCTCCAACACACAGAAAATCAGTTTGAGGATTATTTTCAGACTGACGAATAGCTAGCAATTCGCGTGAGAGTTTCCCAGTTGTTGAAATAATTATGTCTGTTTTTGACAAAATTTTCAGCAACGATTCCAATGCGGTGTGTCGCGTTAGTTTAAGGTCTGAGGATCCGAGGGAAACCTGCGAATCCGTTTCAAAAGTGTCTTGTGAAACGACAATCGCAACAGGACCACTCTCGGTTGACAAATTCTCAAAAAGAAACGTACGAATTTCGCTTTGATCAGTATTTGTTGAGATTGTCAAGTTTGGAATACCTAAAGTTTTAAGCAATGGAAGAGTAATTTGACCCTGAACCTGATGCTGGGGCTCATCTTTTAGTCCTGGCTCGCCTCTCCAACCGATGATTAATAACATTGGGATCCTGTATACATCGAAATGAGCAAGCGAGACGAGGGGATTCACAGCATTACCCAGCCCAGAGTTCTGCATATAAACCACTGGAATTGAACCAGTAGCAAGGTGGTGTCCAATTGCTAAGCCAACAGCCGCTCCTTCGTTTGCAGCAGAGACATGTTGCTCTGGAACTACCCTTGTGACATAAGCACAAAAATTCTTAAGTAGTGAATCTGGAACTCCGGAAAAAAAAATAATCCCAAATTTCTTTAACGTTTCGTGAAAAGCTGCAGAATTCATTTTATGACCGGTCAGGAATTATTTCTAGTACTTCCTTGATGGACATCATTTGATCTTTTGATTCTGCTGCTCGGTCGTGTTGAAGAATTGACGTTGCTGTATTAAGCATTGCAGGATAGGCACTTCTTAGAAGCTGATTTGCATAAATAACTATGTTTACCCCTCGGTCCCAAAGACTTTTGTTGTTTGTTGTGTCGAAAGTAGAGGGAACAACAATTAGTGGGACTGATCGGTGACTTTTACAGAATTCTTCGCAAAATTCGAAAATTTCGTTTGGCTCATTTGACCTACTATGAATCATGATTCCATCAGCACCAGCAAGAATATAGCTATTAGCCCGGAGAAGTGCATCAGCCATACCGTTACCAGTTATCAGACTTTCAATGCGACCAAAGATCATGAAGTCTTGATTTGAAACGACGGACTTTCCGACTCTAATTTTTTCCACAAACGAGTCAATTGATGTTTGTCGTTGAACAGAAGTTGCCAAAAGCGAATTCTGCTTCAAGCCTTCTTTGTCTTCGATTACGACTCCAGCAACTCCGAACCGACATAAGGCTTTTACTAGTTTTTGAAAATTAGAAGCGGTGCCACCCGAGTCTCCATCGTAAAGAATTGGCTTAGTCGTGACTGCCAAAATTTCACTCAAAGTATTTAATCTGGATTCAAAACCTATGGTCTCATTATCTGGCTTGCCTTTAATCGTTGCATCAGTCAATGATCCAGCCCAAATGCCGTCAAATTCATCAAATTTTCCACCAGAGATTATTCGGGTATTTTCAACGATAAGAGCGCTTAAAGCACTGTGCGCTTCAAGAAACTTAAGGCGACAATTTATGTCAAGTAGGAGTCTAAGAGATCTTGATTTTTGAAATTTGTACTCTGTATCTTCGTTCGTCACTATCGCAAACTCTAGCAAATTGGTATATCTAATTGCTGAGCAGTGGTCGAGAATCTATGACCTGCAATTCGACAAAAAATCGAAAGTAAAATTGAAAAGCTCATTGATATCAGGGCTCAAAGGGTTGTCAAAATTAATTGAAACTGTTCTATGAGGTGAAATCGGGATTTCGGCAGATATATCGTTGCCTACTACATCGATTGTTTCTGAGCCGTCAGAGTTTTTATAAACACTTCGACTGTTTCGTTTCTTGAGAGAGCTCCCGTCTGATTCAATATAGATTTCGCAGTAAAATTTAGTTTGTCGGTTCAGTTCGTGAATCTCATGAAAAAGTGAAATCGTTGAGACGATTACGAGATGCCCTTGGCTGGCGAGTAATTTTGCAAGGCGAGAGTACGTTTTCGCGAGGTTTAGACGGCTGGCATAGTCGTACTTTTGAGCGGATTCAAAAATAAAACGCAAGTCATCCCCATCTAAGTGAATCGGAATATGACCTTCGCTTCGGTATTTTAGAATCAGTCGATTCGCAAGAAAAGTCTTTCCAGATCCGGAAAGACCAGTTATCCAAATAACTCCACTTGTAGTTTTTGAAGGTTCCGGTATCAATGACACTAAATCAGATTGTTTTCTGTGAAGAACTCATTTGCCCTGCGTAAATCTTGTTCAGTATCAATCTCAAACCAAGTACCAATAAATTGAGTAACTTCAACTTGGCGACCAGAGTCAACTAAGAATTGAAATAAATCTGACAGGTACGCATTTTGAAAAGTGTTTGCTCTCCCGAATGGTTCATCAGCCTGAACCACGTTTGCTATTTCTTCAAATGCGTCGAGTACAAGAGAAATTCCGGCTGGTTTCAGAAGTATGAGCCCTGTGAATTCAAGAAGTTCTAATGTCGAATTTGGAGAACCAATTTTTTTTTCAGCAAATAATTTGCCAATTTCAAGTACTAAATTGCTATTTTTCACAACCACAATTTCCGCTTCTGTCTTCGGGTGTTGAGTGCGACCTGAATATTTGACTTCCCAGTCCGGGTCACAAAGTAAAGAAATTGAACCCCTTGACTCTGCGATTTTTTTCATCAGCACCGATTCAAATACGATGTCCGAGTAAGAAATGATCAGATTTTCGTTTTGAATTAGAGAGTCAATCAAGAAATCTTTCGCGCACATCATTGAATGAAGAATATTGTTTTGGCTGTACTGAAAGTTTTCAAAATATTGAATATTTTTGAGTTCAAATTTGTTGCCCATATATCCACGAACAAGTGCCAATTTTTTTACTCCAACATTAGACATTTCGTTAATAATTCTCTCAACAATGGAGATGCCACCTACTTTTAGTAGACACTTTGGAGAAGTGTCAGTAAGGGGACCTAGTCGACTTCCTCGACCAGCAGCGATAATTAAGCCCCTCATAGATTCATCAATCAAACCACTGGCAAGTTTCGTGTTGAATACGTGAGACAGCATCTCGACCAACGTATTTGAGAATTCTTTTGGCATGCAAAAAGGGATCACCATCTCCAGCGCGAACGCTAAAGCATGCGATGATCGTGAAATCACAATTCAGGTTTTGCATTTTTAGTTCTGTCATAGGTGAGACCGCCATTGAACTATCTGGCCCAAAATCAAAAGCACCATTTCTCCAACTAGTTTCGGCACTTGTATTGGAACAATTGAATAGCCACTGATGGTTGAGATTCTGAGGAATGATCAATTCACTTTTTGGACTGACGCAGAGTAGGGACACCGAAGAATTTGGCTGCCCGGGTATTTGGTCAATTAGCTGAACTCTTTGGGAATTGCCTGAATAAATTTTGGAAGTTGCAGGCGCAATACTTGTGACAACATTTAAGTCGTAATATGCATCCAAATTATCAATAGGTTCGTAGGCATCTAATAATTCACAAAATTTGTTGAGTGTTAAGTTTTTAGAAAATGAAATAAATTCTTGATTTGCAGTTGCGCCAAGATATGTGACCGCGAGTATCCGTCCGCCAATGTCAGGTCTTGAAGTAAAAGTATGAGGAATGAAAGGCAACTTGTAAGACGATGCGAATTGAGTCGCAGTAAAAATTAGTTGTTCAGATGAATTATTCAGCCAATGGAGATTGACGTCACCAAGAAATAGCGTTATCTGATCTTCGAAATGCCCGTGGTTGAAGTAACCACGATGAATTTCAGACGATCCATCGGCGAACATTAACGGTTCAATAAGCTCTGGACGAAACGGTGAAGTTGGCGTAGTGGCCGTATCAAAGTAACGGTAAAAAGGAGTCTTAGATTCTTTGCTCGGGCCACGGTTAAACATGCGAGCGGTTTTTCTTGAATCATCGCCCGACATTGTTACTACGTCATGGTTTTCGGAAAATTTATCTTTGAATTTTGGCACAGAATCTATATTTAGAAGTGTTCGGACATCTACGCCCGGGTGAGATAAAAGAGCGTTCAAAATTGGCTGCGGATCGCAAACACTCCCGGCGAGAAAGTTATGCAAATTGACTATTTCAAGGTCGTAGATTAAGGCAAAAGACTCTGCCGTATGTTTAATTTGATTTAACAACCGTCTTACTATGGCTGATGCGTCACTTTGACAATCGTTTATAGTGATAATTGAATTCGCTTTATTCACACTCAAATAATAGTGCGTGGTTGGGAAAAATTTTCTAAATTGATCTTAAATTGTTTGAGCCTTCCTCGTGCTTGGATACGTTTTCCTTAAAATTTTGCGAGTTTTTCAGTAAAGAAGTCGAGGATGATTTCGGCTCGTTGAACGCGATGTATTGGTGAGCCAGAGCGTGATAGCTCGTGTGTTTCGCCAGGAAATCGATAAAAAGTCACATCTTTTTTGAGTAACCGCAACGCCATAAAAAGTTCTTC
>SXGU01111797.1_pt1 | contig 10644 bp, 13 predicted proteins | sample 3174531 | NCBI WGS metagenome assembly SXGU01 (sample SAMN11356863, study PRJNA531348) | freshwater metagenome | isolation source: freshwater sample F1-140 | place: China: Fuxian Lake, Yuxi | collected 2017-12-25 | reverse complement strand
GGCGAGCGCAGGCTTCCAAGCCTCCATGAGTGCGGTCGAAAAGAAGTTGGCGGGGCAGAGCGCAAGCATCTGTCCACCAGACTCGCCGATCACCATCAACTCGAGTCCCCCGAACGATTCCTTGCACTGCCACTTCGGCACGGTGCCCACCGGCTGACCGGCCGTCACGACATCGCCGCGCTGGAGTGTGGTGACGATGTGGTCGAGCGAAATAGGCGGGGCGGATTCGTCGCCGATGTACAACTCGACATCACAGGAATCTGGTTGCTGACGGACGTCGACCACTCGACCCGAGATGGGAGACAACACCGTGGTACCTACTCTCAGCATGTCGAACATCAACGTGGCCTCGACCTTGCCTTGGTAATCCTTGCCGAAGATGTGCACCGGAGGACGGTCTCTCGCCGGCCACGTACCTTCGTCGACCGGCCACTGCCAGACGTCTGCCGCGAGGTCGAGCGGCAACGACTCGATCGCAAACTCAGCGGAGAGTTCGGAAGTCATTGAAGGCTGCTCGGCCACGGTGTCGGTGCGACTGCTATCTGCGGCCGGAACTCCACCCGAATCGCCGCCGCACGCCGCAATGCACAACACCGCCGAGAATATTGCCGTCGTTCGAACACCGGACATCCAACCCCTCCTCACAGACCCCATCGTAATTAGTTCCCGCGCACCTCTCGTCGCCAAACTACTGACTTAGATGTTCCCAAATTGAAAGTTCCGCAGCACGCGACTTCACCGAAACTTTGCTGCTATTGAAATCCCGGCATGAATCGAACCTGCGACCTGCGGTTTAGGAAACCTGTTGGTGAGGGATCGGTACGGAACTCAACGGTCGAACTCGACGTACTCACCCATGACCTGAGGATTGCTGCACGTGCCATTGCCCTTGCCCACCCGGATCGTGTTGGCGTCCGGCATCTGCAACAAAATGAGGACCTTCTCCGGTGTCGTGAAGTTCTGGCCTTGGGCCGCGTTGGTGTCGTAGCAGTACACGTTTTGATCCGGCTTGACTTGACTGAATTCACGATTGACGAGGCCCTCTTCAGCCGGGGTGAAAAAGTGCCGACCCGGTGGTACGCCGATTGCCATTGCGGAGACCCCCATCGAGATCATCTGAATCGATGGGTCAACGGCATCATTGACCAGAGCCAGATGCGGATCGTCGTGCTGCTTGGGCCCAGAGAGTTGGAAGAACCATGCACCCTTCGCAGTTCCCACGACATCCACGGCAACTTCGCCACAACGAGGTTCCTGTGTTCGTTGAAACGTCTGATTCTGGTATTGGGAGCCGAGAATCTCGTAGTAACGGGCCTTCATGTCTGCCGGGTAGTAGTCGAGGAAGCAGGCCGTGTGTTGCTCCAATGGTGACCACCGTTGTTGGTTCGCAAATTGGAGTGCAGGCTTGCGGTAGTCGTTGAGACGGACGTCAAGGTTGCCGTTTCGATCACCGACCGAACCGATCACTTCTCCCGCGCGAACTTGAATGTCGAGGTTCTTATACGAACAGGTTTTGTATCGGCGGTCAGCAAACCCGCCAGTGGTGGACTCATAGCAGTCGTTTGAAGCTGCTGCGGAAACCGCATCCAAGAGGGTGCCGGTGAGGCTTCCCACGTGACCAAATCTTCCAATGACATCTCGGCAGATACCGAATGTGAAGTCGTATTCCATCCATGCCCCACCCGGGGTGATCGTCTCAAGGGTGTTGATCTCTACGACGGTCATGTCCGCCGGCGCGATCAGCGGCTTCGAGTTGCCGAGTACGACGTCGCCGTTGCTCTGGTACGCGGTGCCATTCACCGTGACGTACACGTGCATTGTGGGGAACACGTGTGCAGGAGGACCGAGATTTCCGAGAGGAGTGATGAACCCGTGGTCACCATCGGCGAGCGGGAAGTGACTGAGGAGCACGTCGCCATTCGGACAATCTGGGAGCTCACCAAAACCCGAGTTCGCCGAGGAATCGCTCCCGCCTGAACTGCTTTGTTGTTCGCTCGCCGTGGAATCACTGAAGGGCTCTTGCGCGCTATCCGACTGAGACGTTGCGCCACCACATGAAGAGACGAGAAGGAGTGTCGTCGTGAAAACGATTCGGCGAGCGGCTAGACGGTTACGCATTACTCGACAACCTGACTAAATGGTACCAAATCTGGCCAAAGTCGGGAAGCGTCTACAACCGTTTGGGACCGAATGAAATACCCCTCTGACATTCTCCCGAAACTCGAGGACCGAGTGAGAACCACGGCGAACAGTGAGCAACATGCGACCCAGTGTCCCTCGAATTTGGACGTGAGTTTCTGGCGCCCCCGGCATGAATCGAACCTGCGACCTGCGGTTTAGGAAACCGCTGCTCTTGGCCTGAACTGCGACGGCTGATCTAGTCGAGGAAGATGAGCGGGATTTCACGATCGGTTCGTTGTTGGTAACCGGCATATCCCTTGTACTTCTGTTCGACGATCGGCCACAAACGCGCTCGCTCCGTGGCGGTTGCAGTGCGGGCAGTCATCGTCTTGGTGGGTTCACCCTTCAACTTCACTTGCACTTGCGGATTCTCCACCAAATTCAGATACCAGGCCGGATGAACGTCGTCACCACCTCGCGATGCAACGATCACGATGGATTCGCCCTCCTGGATCGGTGACGTCAACATCACGCTGCGAAGCTTTCCGCTTTTGCGACCCGTCGTGGTGAGTTCGAGCACGGGCATGTTGCCAGCCTCCCAACCCAATCGACCTCCACTGATACGCAAAATGACGCGGTGGACGGTGTTCATCGCCTTCAACGTGAGGTCGCTTGGCATTCGAGCGTTAGCCGTTCACGATTGCTTGGACGAGGCCGGCGACCAATGCTGCGCGCTCGGGCATGAGATCGAGTCGCACGTGTTCGGTTTCGGCGTGTGCACCAGCACCGACAGCGCCAAGCCCATCAAGCGTGCGCACACCAACCGCCGCAGTGAGGTTGCCGTCGCTACCGCCGCCCACGGCAACTCCTCGTAGATCGCCGATGCCGTACTCGCCAGCAACCTTTTCGGCGATGGCGAAAAGTTCCTTGGTCATTGACTCATGCATTGGTGGGCGGTTCATTCCCCCGCTGACTTCAACGCGTGCACCAGCAAGCGTCGCGGTGAGACGCGACATCTCGGCCTCCAAACGATCCTTTTCTTCCGGGATCACGCAACGAACATCGACGGCGATCGTCGCAAGGTCGGGAACCACGTTGTCGGCTGTGCCGGCTTTGGCCACAGTTGGTGTCACCGTGGTGCCCACTTCGGGTCGAGCGATTGCCGCGATGCGGGGCACCTGTGCTGCAAGCTCCACCAGCGCGTTGATACCTTTTTCGGGCTCCAACCCTGCGTGCGACGCGCGACCAGTGATGGTGACGTTGAACGTTCCCGTGCCTTTACGGGCGATCTTCAGCGCACCACCGTCGGCGCTGGGCTCGAGCACCAACACAGCACCAGTGGCGAGAGCACGTTCTTCGAGCAACGCGCGTGACGCATGTGAACCAACTTCTTCGTCGGCAGTGATGAGGATCTCGGTGTGATACCACTCCTTCACGGCTGCCACACCGTAGATCGCTTGCACGATGCCCGCCTTCATATCGAAGATGCCAGGACCGCGACCAGTGTTGCCTTCGCGTGTGAATGGTCGGCGTGCCACCGTGCCGAGCGGAAACACGGTGTCGTGATGACCGACGATCAGCACCTTGGTGTCGGCGCTGCCCTTCCAGTGCACGTGCGGTCCACGGTCGCTCTCGATGAGTGTGGGTGGAGAACCCAAAACACGAGTCATCAGGTCGGCGAGAAAATGTGCACTGCGATCGAGGCATTCGCGCTCCAGTGATGGCGACTCCACGTTGACGAACTTCTCGAGATCGGCGATCATCGCGTCGCCTTGAGCGTCGAGATGTGCGCGCACCTGTGCAGCCGTGCGATGGTCAGAGACGCCGAGAGTCATGTGCCTTCATTCTGTCGGAGTGCCCGGGGCGGGACTCGAACCCACACAGCCATTTCTGGCCAGGGGGGTTTAAGCCCCCCGCGTCTACCATTTCGCCACCCGGGCAATGCGACGTCGTTGCGTGGTCGAAACGCTCGACCGCACTTCAGGCTACGTGCGCAGTAGAGGGCTGGTTGTTCGCGGTACGAGCGTGGCCGTTGGCGTTCTCGAGTGAGTTCCACAAGGCACCACGAACTTGGGCAGCGTGCACGGGCGACAGCTGATTGAGCATCACCACACCTTCGATCATGTCAGCCACTACGGCGGCAAGCGGACGATCTTTGACGTTTACTGCCACGATGCCGGCAACTTCGTCGCCCACAAAACGACGCATGGTGCGATCCACCCCAATGATGCGGGTTGGACAGCGGAATCCCGGCGCAGTCAAGCCCAATTGACGGGCCGTGGATGCAATGGCGCGCGCCAACGCCGCAAACTCCACGGTGGAGAGTGTCGACGAGTCGCTGCGCATAGAACCGCTCATCATGTCAGGGGGGTGACACGCAGAACCGCGCACCGGCTCGGTACTGTTGCCACACGATGGTGACGCCCCCGCTTCCTCCAACATCACCGGAGGCGCCACTCAACCCCATGCAACAGGCGGTGGTGGACACGCTTGGCAAGTCACCCGATTGGACTCCGCTCCCCACCAGCGTGGTGGATGCCGTTCGCACGATGCTGCACGACAATCTGGCAGACATAGCAACACGATTCAGCAAGGAAGCCCCGTTGTGGTTGAGCAAGAACAAACTCACCACCATTCATGGCTGCGAAGCGCACCACGTTGCCACCAAGGATTCATTTGCGTGGACTCCCATCACCGCCCGCGGCACCGTGCTACACAAAGCGGTCGAATTGGGTGTGCACTGGCGGGGCGACTCCTCGCCTGCAGAGATCGTCGACGAAGCCATCGCCCGTCTTGCCGACTCCAACAACAACGTCGCCGACTTCCTCATTGGGATGAGTCCGGGCGATGCCGCCCAACTTCGTGGTTACGCCGTCGACCTCTATACGCGCTTCGAGGAGTGCTTTCCCAAACTCAAGCCATCGTGGCGACCAGTCACCGAATCTTCCGCGCGTTACGAACTGTTCGGGGGCGCGATCGTGCTCGGCACACGAGCCGACCTCACCCTTGGCACCGCCGAACAAAAGGTCATCATCGACGTGAAGAGCGGCGGCCTGCACCTATCGCATCGCGAGGACCTGCGCTTTTACGCACTGGTCGAAGCACTACGCAGTGGAATGGCCCCGCGCCGATTGGCCACCTACTCACTTGCTGCCGCACGAGCCGATGTCGAGGACGTCTCCGAAGGCGTGTTGCAAGCCGCCGTGCGTCGCGTGGTGGCCGGCGTGCAACGGATCGTTGCAGTCGAGTTGGACAAGGCTGAACCAACACGCCGACCCGCTGCCCACTGCCGATGGTGTCCGCTCAATGAGTCATGCGAACAGGGCATTGCGTATCTTGCGCGCGATCCCGACGACGACTAGCGCGATCTCAAACAGGACTAGCGCGAGTCGCAGCGCTGGTGCCAGCCCGTGTCAGCGCGACATCAGTGCAAGTGGCACGCCGAGACCCGCACCAGATCGCACCGTTGCAATGAATCGACCCGGCTGCACCGCAAGTTTCGGGGCGCCGATCACATCTGGGCCAAGATGCGCGCACGCTGCCTCGATGTCGTCGACGATGAGGACAAGGCCCCAGTACGTGGCATCGCTCGGTGACGACGATGCCACGTCGCTCGTTGTGTCGCGCGGCTGTACCAAGCGACGCTCCACCACCTCGAGAATCACACTTCCCCACCGATGAAAACCCTGGATCCCACGTTCGCCTTCCTTCACACGCTTGAGCTCGGCCCCAGAAACTCGAGTGATTTCCGCGCACGTGGCGTGCACGTCATCGGCAAGCACCACGACATGGTCGACGCCGACAACATTCAAATGGAATGGTCTGTCGCTGCCACGGGTGAGCGGCGCAGTGGCCTCGCGCGTAAGCGGTTCGGCTGGCGTGGTCCTTACATCTTGGTGGACCACCGGCAAACCCGCGATGCGCGCAACCGGATTGGGGCAACCTACGAGCGTGAGGTACTGCAGTCCTGGCGTTAACGATTCGTCAATGAGGAGCGATACGTCACCAAGTGAGGCGCGAACAATGCCGATGTCATGCCAAGGTTTTGCTTGACCACCAACGGTGATCGCTACGACGTGCGTCAGAGACGTTACAGAACAGCGACTGGAGTTACTTCAGAGCGATTAGCGACGACCCATGTTGGGTCGCTTGCCGTGATTTGCTTTGGAGCGGCGCATGCGCGCCTTGCGCTTCTTGGTCTTCTTGGACATAGGCGTTAAGGGTAGTGGAGACACCTACGTCTGTTGACGCCAGCGTTTTGCACCGTTGGCGTAGGGCGTGCCCTTTGCATCGGTCTTCGAACACACATAGGTGCGCCCGCCGTAGGTGCCCAACGCACCTTCTGGACTGCAGAACGCGCCAGGGCGAATCGTTGGAAGGGAGCCATCCGACGCCTGCGTGGTTGACGTTGTTGATGCGCTATTCCCTGTTGTTGCCGGCACAGCTGCTGGAACCGTGGTGGCCGACACGCTTGTTGCGGTGGTGGCGCGCGTCGTTGACGAAGGAGTGGTGGTTGCTGTCGTTGCTCGGGTCGTTGACGGCGCGAGCGTGGACGAGGGTGGTGGATTCCAGCCGCGCATCGTGGTTCCTGCGCACGTATCGGAAAGCACGTTGTTGAGTCGCCCCCACTCGCTTTGATCCATCGACATTCCCCAACGAGCCTTCACCGAAATCCAATTTGCGGTGTAGGTGCACCAGAAGCCTCGCAACTGCGGCATCCAGTTGGATGGGTCCTTGTCTCCTTTTGATCGATTGCTCGACGACGACACTGCAATCAACGTGCGGGTATCGGAAGTGTCATTGGCATATGCAAGACGTTGTTCGGCATTCCACTGCCAAGCGCCCGAATCCCAGGCTTCTTTCAACGCCACCGTGTGGTCGATATCCACTTCGCTCCGATCGGACGTCTTTCTTCCGTCATACGGTGACAACCAATCGGCTTCCACCACGAAGCACTTGAACGGATCCACCTGGGGTAAGCCCAGAGCGTCACGTTTCAACACCTGCTCGCGAGCATCGCAGCCATCGCCATCCACGTCGCGCCAGTGCGGGAAGAGACTTCGCTTGTAGCCGCGCGTGTACTCGTTTTGTATTGGAATGGTCTTCAGCACGTCGATGGCCAGCACGATGTCGTTGGGGCTTTCGATGCGAAGGTCGGCCGCCCTGTTCGTGGCGAATGCACCTGCCGCACTGACCGAGATCGCCAATACCGCTCCGGCAGCTGCGATTCGTAGCTTCACGAAATCGCCGTCGCGCCACCAACGAACGTCAGTCGCTCGTCCTCGTCGGTGGTGTCGATGAAGATGCACTCACCCGGGCAGACATCAGCAGCGAGTACCACCGCTCCCATGTGCTTGTGGTGCACATTCGCCAAACTTCCGGCACTTCCTGGATCGTTGAGCACTACGCCAGATTCCACTACGTAAGCAATTCCGTCCTCGAGTTGAGTGAACACCTCGGGACAATGGTCGACGCACAAACCGTCGCCAGTACAAAGGTCCTGATCGATCCACACTCGCACAGGTTCAGGCTACGAAGCGAATGCCAGCATCACCAAGACGAGCAACGCGATGTTGCGCACAATGTCTCGAGCCCCGATGGGCCGTTGGGATGCACCACCAAAACAGGCGCATGGAGGGCGCTCATCGGACCGCAGATGCCATGCCAGTACGGCAGTGAAGCCGACGAGAAGCGCTCCGGCGGCGAGAAGAAACCCATCCCGCCACGAGTCACCCAACACAACGCCAAGCCCAATCACGATCTCCGCAGTCATCACCGCAACTGCAACCACAGGTGGTACACCCAATCGACGGGCAGATATCGGCCAGGCCCGTCCGGCCAGCACCTTCGATACTCCGGCGTACACCATCACCGCTCCAACCACGAATGCGGCAACGCTTGAAAGGTTCATCAACTGGCCAACTCGACGGTGGATGGGTTCACGAGTCGATTCGTGCGTCGCCGGTTTTGCCTTTGTAGAACACCATCGACGGCTGCGAGGTGTTTCGGACTTGCAAATCGGTGACGGCTCCTACCACGAGGTCGTGATCACCCACTGCATTCGTTGTAAGTACGGTGCAGTCGACGGTGACCACTGCGTCGACAAGCACCGGCGAGCCGTTTGCAGAGGTTTCCAACTGCAATCCGGTGAATCGCGATCCATCGGTCGCGTCCTTGGCGAAGCGCCAACAGAGTTCGGTTTGTGCAGCGCTCAGCACGTTGGCAGTGAATGTTCCTCGTGCGGCGATGAGCGGCCACGTTCGCGAAGAACGACCAATGAAGAAACCGGCAAGCGGCGGCTCGAGCGAAATGGAGACAAACGACCCAATCGTGATACCGAGAGGCTCATTCGACTCGCTCGTGCTGGTGATGACCACCACACCCGTCGGTAGATGCCCGAATACGGATCGGAATACTTTGGAGTCGAATGTCGGTGTGGCTGCGTTGCTCACGCACTACACGTTACGACGTCCACCGTTTCACCCTCGCGCGCCGCGAAAACACCAACACTCGAAGTGGCAGCCACGTCACTCGCAATCTGCATGAGCGACCTATCGGTACGTGCCGGATCGTGATGGAACAATGCCAGTCGCTTCACACGACACGTTTCTGCCACCCACTGGGCATACGCGAACGTGGAGTGCCCCCACGCCGACTTTTCGGTGAATTCGGCGTCGGTGAATTGCGAATCGTGGATGAGCAAGTCGGCGTCTTCGCACAATTCTCGGGCACCGTCGGTGAGTGAAAACTCGTCGCCCGCAGGCTGCTGGTGATCGGACAGGTATGTGACGGTGGCGCCAGCATGCGACACTCGGAAACCGAGCGTCGGCCCAACATGCGGTACGTACCTACTGCGCACTTTCATGTTGCCAACCGAGAAGTCGTCGTCACCGACTTCGTGAAACACCAAGCGGGCGGCGAACTGCTCGAGCGGTATTGGAAACATCGGCGGCTTGATCTTCTCCAGGAACAAGTCCCTCACTGAGCGGCCATCGGGTTGTTTGGGTGCATAAATCTCGAATGTGGTATCGGCACGCAGCAACGGCTCAAAGAACGGCAGGCCCATGGTGTGGTCGTAGTGCAAGTGGGTAAGCAAACACACGGCATGGAACTTTGGCGTTCCATTTACCTGTCGTCCGAAGTATCGCAATCCCGTGCCGAGATCGAAAATGATTGGAGTCTCACCGGTGGTTCGCAATGAAACACACGACGTGTTGCCGCCAAACTGACGGGTGTCCTCACAGTGACACGGGGTGGAGCCACGCACGCCGTGGAATGTCACGCTCATCATGGGCTGTGCTGACGCTAAGGCAGACAGGCGTACCTCACCCCTTCGGGCGACGGTGACGTTCGTCGCAAACTCGTCACCTCGTCTAGCGTCGCCTCCATGGCTGAGTCGCTTCGAGAAAACGCGCACGTGGAACGATCCTCCGTTCGAGCAGGGGAACTGGATGTCACCTATCTCACCTGCGGAAGCGGTCCGTTGGCATTGTGCATGCACGGCTTCCCCGACTCGCCATTCACCTGGCGACACCTCATGCCGGTGCTAGCCGAGCATGGTTACCGCGCAGTAGCGCCATTTCAGCGCGGGTATGCGCCGACCACCGTTGCGCCATCGGGCGTGTACCAAACCGCCGCGCTGGCCCGCGATGCCAATGCACTGCACGAAGCGCTCGGCGGTGACGAGCACGCAATCATCATCGGCCACGATTGGGGTGCGCCAACCGTGTGCGGTGCAGCACTCGACGAGCCGCAGCGATGGAGCAAGGTCGTGAGCATGTCCGTGCCACCCGGGCCCGCACTTGGAGTTTCGTTCCTCGGCAATCTCGCTCAAATTCAGCGCAGTTGGTACATGTTCTTCTTCCAGCACGCGCTCTCCAATCATGTGGTGGCCGCCAACGACCTGGCGTTCATCGACATGTTGTGGTCGCAGTGGTCGCCGGGTTACGACGCCAGCGAAGATCTACCCCACGTGAAAGATGCGTTGCGCAATCCCGAACACCTGCAGGCTGCGCTCGGCTATTACCGCGCCACGTTGGGTGACGGAAAGCGCGACCCCGAACTTTCCGCACTACAGCAGCGCATCGGCAGTGAATTCCCCTCACAGCCGATGTTGTACCTACACGGCGAAAACTGCGGATGCATCGGAATCGAGGTTGCACAGGCTGCGCAGGCAACTGCACCGTCACACGTTCGCTTCGAATACGTGGCAGATGCCGGCCACTTCGTACAAGTCGAGCAACCTGCGCGAGTGAACCAACTCATACTCGATTTTCTCGCCAGCTAGGCGACGTCAACGTGCGGTGTCGCACGAGTTACGGCAGACGACACCAGCCGTCGTGCACCACCACGAGTCCGTCGCGTACCAACGATTCCAACAAGCGCGTAGCGCGTGAAGTATCGCCGTTCAGATTCATCACTCGCACAACATCTTCCTGCTTCACGCCACGTTCGGCGAGGGTCTTCATGAGCACACCCCTGGCTTGACGATCGGAGCCCTCGAATCGTGCTTGCGGCTTGCTG
>SXGU01486204.1_pt1 | contig 10646 bp, 19 predicted proteins | sample 3174531 | NCBI WGS metagenome assembly SXGU01 (sample SAMN11356863, study PRJNA531348) | freshwater metagenome | isolation source: freshwater sample F1-140 | place: China: Fuxian Lake, Yuxi | collected 2017-12-25 | reverse complement strand
TGCTGTGTGAATAGGTTGGTGGTTTCGTATGTAGTTATCATTTTTTATGCTTTAAGTAAAATTTTGTATGCTGTGCCATTGATACGAACACTCCAAGTAGTATCTGTTGCGACTACTTCGGTAGTGATTGCACCAGCGTTTGTTCCTGCACTACCAAATACACATTGGTTTGATGCTGTGGCTGTGGCATCACGACCTAAGATTAATGAGCCACTAAAATTACCCGTACTTGTACCTACACCAACAGACGTATTGTCGCTACCTGTTGTATTATCCGTACCTGCATCACCACCACAATTATATCCTACAAAAGTATTGCCTCCGCCCGTTGTTGTTTTATATCCTGCATAGTTTCCTAAATAGGTATTTAGATTTCCTGTTGATAGACGACCTGCCAAATAACCAAATGCAGAAATATCAGAAGTCGTATTACTAAGCCCTGCCTCAAAACCTACGGCTGTGTTGCCTGTGGCTGTGTTGGAGTATAAGGCACTAAAACCAATAGAGGTATTATTTGACCCCGCAATGTTAGAATATAAACTCACCCTACCTACTGATGTGTTTGCATTACCTGTTGAATTTGAGAATTGAGCAAAATTACCAAACGCTTCGTTATTTACACCCGATGTATTGCTATATAACGCTTGATAACCTACTGCACATAATTGAGCACCCGTACTATTGCGTAAGGCTTGATAACCGATTGCAACAATTTCGTAAGCGGTAGTTCCAGTAAGCCCTGCCTCGTAACCTACGGCTGTGTTGTTTGAGGCTGTGTTGTTTTGTAATGCTGTAAAACCTACGGCGGTATTGCTATCTCCTGTGGAACTGCTTAACGCACTTCTACCTACTGACGTATTGTTATTGCCTGTTACGTTACTTACAAGTGAACCAAGACCAACAGCAGTATTACTATTTCCTGTTGTATTTGCTTTCAATGCCGAACCACCAACTGCAACATTCAATGCACCTATCGTATTGGCTCGTAACGCTTGATAACCTATTGCAGTAACATCACCACTCGTATTACTCAACCCTGCCTCAAAACCTACGGCTGTGTTATTGGAGGCGGTGTTTAGTTGTAAAGCAGTTGTACCAATAGCGGTGTTGTTGCTTCCCGTTAAGTTAACATTCAATGCACCCGTTCCAAAGGCAGCATTACTGCTTCCTGTTGTATTAGATTCGGATGCGTTTCTACCTACCACACAATTAGATGTACCCGTGCTATTATTTAACAAAGCAGAATTACCTACTGCGGTATTAAAAGAACCCGTACTTAATCTTAACGCCTGATACCCTATCGCAGTTATACCTGCCCCACTCGTATTACTAAACCCTGCCTCGTAACCTACGGCTGTGTTGTTTGATGCTGTGTTTGAATTTAACGCTGTATATCCTATCGCAACATTTTCAACCCCCGATACATTGTTTAACAAAGAATCCACCCCTACGCCTACGTTTTTTGAACCTCCGACATTTGCCAGTAAACTGCGATAGCCCAATGCCGTATTATTGCTATTGGTGTTGTTTTCCAACGCCAAATACCCGAAACTGCTATTCCCTGTTCCTGTTACGTTTAACCTGCTCGACTGACTGCCGACTGCCGTATTTCCTGTGCCTGTATTGATTCTTAAAGCGTGTTTTCCAACGGCTGTGCTGTGGCTTCCTGTGGTGTTATTAATCAACGCCTCATGCCCTACGCCTGTATTACTCGCCCCTGTGTTGTTTGCCGTTAGCACCCCATCGCCAAACGCTGTATTGTCGCTTCCCGATGTGTTGCTGTCCAACGCACCATCGCCATAAGCAGTATTTGTCGTGATTGCACCCCCACCATACGACGTTACGTTTGTAGTGGATAGTAGCAAAGGGCTAGCGGTATTCGACGCATCCGTTACAAGGCGCAAGGTAGCATCCATTGGCGCAGCGTTTTGCAGCTGCAGATCTCCGGTTCCGGTAGATCCAGCGTTATGAGTAGTTATTGATATTCTGGACATATTATTAGATAAATTTATATTGTTTGTTTAGAAAATAAAACACCACGCCGGCAATTAACACGACGGGTATCACTATTTTACTAGGTTGTATATTTTTTAAAAATGCCTGAATACGCCGGTTCCACCCTTTTGAAAACATCGAGTATTTAGATTGCGCTGTCAGGTAATTGATAAATATCTGTCGCAGCCTCCAAAATTCGTCATACAAAATTCTCTCGTTTACTCCGACAACGGCTTTTTTTGTCAGCGGCCCGAAAGTTCCTGTCGAATTGCCAGGGGCTAGCCTCCCCATATTTATTAAGGCATCTTGCAAATTTTTTATCGCCCTGCTAGGCCCTGATCCCCAGGCGACCTCTGCCACCGATAGTCCTACCGAGCTAGGCAATAAATTGCCGTTTACTGCCATATAAAAGTCAAAGATAAACCTCCCCACTTCTTCGTCTGTCAGCTTTACAAATTTCTCGTATGTTACGGGTGTGATACCGAGTTTTTTTGCCAATGTTGTGAATGTTCCATACGTTACCCCCTTGTTGGTATGGTATGCGCCAGGAAACGGTGCGTACTGTACTGCCGTGTCGTTTGGATTTTTCGACAGCCCGCCCTCAAAAAAAAGGATGTGCTTAACGAATTTTTGAAATTCTGGGCTGTCTTTATTCATAAAAAAGTTATTTATCTTCAGGAAATTGTGCAGTATACGACACTACGCTGATTTTTCTGGTTATTAAACTTGCTATCGCAAAAAATATAATTCCGTCGGTCGCGTATTCTGTATAGCTATTTTTTGGGGCCAGCGTTTTCGCCAATATCCCAGCTCCCAAAACTGACAAATCTTTGATCGTTGTAGCACTCATCTTTGTTCCGATAGGGGCATTTTTTTCTAGGGCGGCGGCCTCATCCATTTTGTTAGCATCTTGCAGCTCGCCGATTTTTTTGCGCCATGCACTAACTTTTTTGCCGATGGGGATTGCAACCAGGTACTGCCCGGCAGTCATGGCTACGGCACCTGCAACAGCGCCAACGCCGATCTGTGTAATATCTTCGCTAAAATTTTTCATCATCAATCGTATATTAAAGTTCTAAAAACGTGGCATGTCTTTGTACCGGCACCAGAAAAATTTACATTGTACTGCGTTCTGTCAATATCGCCGACGTTCTGCGATATCGTTAATGTTTCGCCCGCTGCAAGGTCATAGCCGATTACGTTGACGGCGGCAGAACCTACGGGCCTATTGAAAGCTATCGCCAGGCAATCGCTTGTTATTATGGTGTTCTCGCCTAATGTTTGGCAGTCTGTTGTTGTATTCATTATTTTGTTTCTTTATAGAGTATGTATGCAATTAAAAAAATAATAGCCCACTTCATCCACTTTTGTTCTGCCTTTAGTTTGTCGATGTCGGACTCCTGGCCCTGGCCGATAGTTTTGGCTTTTTCGTGCATCTGTGTTAAGTCTGGCATCCCCCCGATCATCATAATTTGTCTATTATTAAAATTTCTTTAGGTGTGGCGGCTTTATTCTCTAGCGCCAATTTTTGTGCTTTGTGTTTTCTAAAAAGATCGACGGCAATAGTGGCGACTATAGCACCGGCGACAGTAAAAAATAACCACTCGGCATTGATCTTCTTCATAACTTAAATACTATATTGTTTTTTGCTAGGATGTCGTTTACCTTTTGTATTTCTTTTGTAGTTAAGCCCATGTTTAGCCATTCCGGTAGTGTTACGTTGTCGGTCAATAACGACACAAACAAAATAGGCGCCCGGCGTTTGCCAAAGGCCCTGATAAGTTCGATAACGTCTACATCATTTCGCAGTTGGCTAATTACAGCATAGATCTTTGTTTCGTCGACTGAATCGAAAATGTTGGTATTTTGAAACCAGGCGTTGTAGATAGCATTTGCAAAGGATGTGTAACTCGCCAGGGTATAGGTTAGCGTTTGCCCTAATTGCTTAAAACGTATTTCATCTTTATTTAGCGCTGCGCTAGTGGTCGGATTTTTTTTGCGGTATAGCTTGTAGCCAACATAACCCAATAGCAATACGCCGCCTACAATTAACGGGGTTTTATATTTTTTTACAATTTCTTTGTTCATAGCTCTCTTAATTTTTTTACTGCCTGCTTATAGACAAACTGATTTTTTTCTGCCAGGTCTGCCAGCTGTGTTAAGTTGTCGGCAAGCTCCGGATCGTGTTTTATCAATTTGTTAATCGCCATCAATATCTTTTCTTTGTCGCTCATTCCCCTACGCCCATTCTATTCATTAACATTCCCAATCCCTGAGAAAACATTTGGTTGCTGTCCTTTGCTGCTTTGATCGCTAGCTCATGGTCTTGCTTTAAGCGTTCTACCTCCCTAGTATTTTGATCTCTTAAATACTGGATCTCTAGCTCCAAGCCTTTTATCTTTTCTCGCAAGGTGGCATTTTCTTCGTGTTTGTTTAAATACTGCTCCACGCCAATAATTCCTCCCGCCGATGGGTAGCCGGGGTTTACGCCATAGCCCGTGATGGGGGCGCTGTCTTGCTTCGGTGGATCAAATTCTTTGCCGGTTATGCTAACTTCGAATACCTGCGGCTCTTGCCTGGGTACTCCGTTTGATTTTAGGTCATTGCTAGAAAACAATTTGATCCTGTGAAAGCCGGTATTTTTTATTAGGTATCTTCGCATTTTTTCGATACCATCTTCCAAAGATCTATCTGTGAAGCTCGTCATCACATCCCTGTTAAAATTGTTGGCAACCTGGAAAAACCTTAGGTCGTTCTCTTGCATAAACTCTAGAATGTAGTGGGGATCTGTCATGTTATTATATTTCTGGGCTATAGGAAACAGTAAGCCAAACGCTGTGCGTCTGGTTTACTGCAGTTGTTAAGTTTTCAAACTGGATAAAGCAATTTTGCCAAACTACCGGATCTTTAAAATTCAGGTAGGTAGGTTTGCCGGCATTTAATCTACGGATCAATGTAGTGAGCGCCAGGGTTGCCAGGATCTCCCGCTTCATATTGCAGATACACAAATACCCCTGCGCCGCCTGTGCCACCGTTAAAGGATCTGTCGCCGGCGTAGTTGGAGCGATACTGTTGGTAATCGTGTCGGTTAGGCAAATGCTGTTTATCTTGTTATTGTCGCTATTTAGAATGTTGTCAGGTGGAAAATAGTATTGCGTACCTACAAGAGCCGTAGTTGAAAAGGTTAAATATACGCTTTTTTGATAGGCCCCCTCGTAAGATCCGACGAGCTTCATTTTTTTAGAAACAAAAAAATAGTCTATTAGTGGGCTGAGTATCATAATTAGTCGATTAAATCGTAGTATAAATTTGCTGCCACGCTTTCCCCTAGTGTCAGGGATGCGGTGTTTGTTATTTGAACGTAGCAATCCGTTAAGTTAATGATCCTGGGTTTTAGCAGAACTATCAGTCCCGCATTGTTGGCCCTGATCAATGTAAACATAGGGATCTGGTACATAAACTCTTGCTTTTTGTTATCTCGCAAAGTTACGTTAATTCCTGTCGATGCAGATACTACTGTGTTACCTGTCGGCGTAGTGCTTTGCTGTGAGGCAGTAAAAAATTCGATGCCGTACACAACGCAATTAAGAGCTGATAAGTTTGGGATGTCGGTTGCAAAATACCGCCTACCGGTGGCGAGTGATCCCGTTAAACGAAATTCAATTTGCTGGGAGCGTTTGATGATTAGGTTATTCATGTTTTTATATGTTAGTTATGTGATACAAAGATATAAACAAAAAGGCGAAGTTTTTACACTCCGCCTCTCTTATGAAAAACAAGCCGCAACAGCTTGGAATTTTTAGGATTTTGCATTTACCACCAAAAACCCACGCAATTCTAATACTGCGTAGTTTGTAAGTGAGGCATCATCCATAGCAACAGAAGCACCCAGGTCAACTGATATATTTAAAGTCTGGCGACCTGTGATTTTTACCGGTTCGCTTTCTGCGAAGCCTGTAAGTCCGAACTCGAAGCCGTTTACTCCAGCGTTACCAGTAAAAGTAGCGGCGGGGGTTCCGGTAGTTCCTGCAGTTGTCAAAATTGAATTACTTTGCGTTGTAGGTACACGGTAAAATGCCCGGCAAGGATATGCGGGGATGAAATCTTTGCGGTCTATTGTAAAACTCAACACGCCATTAAAAATAGCGCCGACGTTTACAGAATTTGTACCTACAAATTTTGTAGGATCGAAATAGGTAATCGTAGGAGCATTCAGTAATTCGGTTGTTGATGGGCTGTCCGCGGCAACACGGCGTAAAAATACTGTGTAGTGAGTGCAGACAAATTCATCGTTTAGATTAAGCAACTGATCTGTAACCAACGGGCTAGCCACCTGGCTAGTTTGGATTGGAAAGTCAATAACGCTTTGCGTTGCCAACGCTACGCCCTTTTGTAAAAAAGACTGTGATAGGTTTTCATAGGGGATAGATAGACGACTAGAAATGAAGGTTTTGGAATTTACGATACTGTTCATAATTTTAATTTTTTTTTATTATTGGTTATGTTATTTTTTACAAAGATAGTTAAAATTCGCCGTCTGTGGCTGTGTTGTAGTAGTCCATTCCGCCCATACCGCTGTTGTCTGGTATGTTTGAAATCATCGGGTTATCCACGCCTGTGTCAAGGCCTGACAACATTACCGGGGCGTCGTAGCCGTCGCCGGTGATTCCCAGCCCTGGGATTTTGGATTTGATTAAGCTACCGGCAGCCTGGGCGATCATTCCCTTGCCTGCTTCTTTAGCGAATACGTTTGACTGTCCTTGTAATAGCAATCCTACGGCGATAGGGGCCAGGTCGGCAATAAGTTTGCCAGTCATTCCTGATCCTACCAAGTAGGTTACTGCTCCAGTTTCGTCAGTTTTTGTGAGTACCTTTTGAGATACATAAGCGCCAGCGACAGCTCCAGCACCCAGGCCGGCTATCTCTGTAAGTGTAGATGCGTTGAATTTAATCATGGTTTTTTGGTTTTATGGTTTTTTGTTTGTTATTTTTTTATTGAATATCCTATCGCTACGCCACCAACAAAATATGCCCAAAAGGGTATCGGAGTTTTACATAGCTGCGCTTTAAAAGCCTGGTAGCTAAGGTAGTTTTCTTTCACGTCTTGTCGGTATAGCTCGTAAGCTGCTAAAATATATTTTTCCATTATTTTCTCTTAATTACAAAAAAGTACAAAAGTAAGCCTGCACCTATGAATAACAATAGATTATTTTTAGGCGCCTCTTGGCTTTTTTGAACTTCTAAAATTTCTAGATCCTGACCTTGTGGCGGCGTAGTGGTTTGGCTTGGTAGGTTGCTACTTGGCTCATCAGGGCTAAAAGGCCCCGAACTTCCCGCTGTTGGCGTTGTGGCGGTTCTCGATCTTCCTGTTGGCGGTGTATTGGGGTAATCGTCTGGTGCGCCCTGCCCTAAAAAAACATCATTTGTCATTACTTTTTTGTTTTTGGTTTAAGTATAAAGTATGCGGCGGCAGCGCCACCGATCAATAAAATTGGTAGTAGTGAAGATGTTCTTGGAGGCGGTGTTCCTGGAGGCGGTGTTCCTGGAAACGGCGATCCTTGATAACCTGGATCTCCTGGGGCGGGGTTTGTTTTTGCTAAAATATAGGTAGTTCCCATCGTGGTTACAAAGGTTGCAATAGTAGCAGCCCACCATGCTTTTGATCCTATCACTAGCGCCGTTGTTGCTGGCTCCTGGCCGATACCCACTTCGCTGCTGCCTGTGATTGCCCCGGTAGCTTCGTTATACTTTTTACCGAATAGTACCGATATGGCGGCGGCGATCCATTGTGCAATGTTTGGATTGTAGCCGTTGGCTTTCATCATCATAAGTTTATTGAAGTATTGGCCGGTAGGGGTTTTTTTGGCCCCATCGGATATACTCTCGTATAGCTCGTTTGGGTTGCCGCCGCTTGTTAGCCATTGCAACTCTATTTTACGCATTTTATCCCATGCCGGCTGCCCTGGGCTTTGTGTCCGGCTGTCTTGCATTAAATTTTGCAGACTTGTTGCTAGGCCTCCCCCATTTTTTTTGAGAATAGCATTTACTATTAGTCTACCAGTAGCGGCCAGGGGAAATACTTTGGCGGCGGCATATTTGCGATATGTGCCATTGTTGGCAAGTAACCATTTATTCGACTGATACTGAAATATGCCGTTTCGCTTTCCCCAGTCTACTGCGCTTTCCGTTCCCATGATCCCACTAATTCCGCAAACGGTATCATGGTAAGTGCCTATTTTTTTAGGGCTTTGGATTCCTGAAATTATTGATATATTCATTTTTTTTAAGGTTTTGCTAGTTGGTTTTTTTTCTTTGTTGAACTTGCCATAAACGGCATCTATGATATATCCTTTGTCGGTAATAACGTATATGTGTGTAGGTGTAGGATCTTTAGGGTTGAAGCTAACATAACAAAGGCTATGCGGTATTTTTAAATTGTTAAGGATTGCGCTGGTAAATACAGTATAACTTTTGCAGTCGCCCTGGCCCGTTCTTAACAATCCACTCGGCAGCCGCACTTGTTGGTTTGTGCCGTCTGCTTTGTAGTGTATATTGTTTTTTAAGAAATTAAATATATTCTGGCAGCTTTCAAGCTCGCTTTTTCCTTTGTAGCGTGCCGCCTGGCGTTGCATTTGTTTTGTCGCTTCGGGTATCGCTGCCTCGATAGTACGCTGCAGCTCGCTGTTGCTAGCTCCTTCTTTGATCTGTATGGTTTGCCCTAGTTGCATTAAATAAATGTAGGGATATAGTCTGCGGTATTCATTTTGAAACTTGTGGGTATGGGTATTCCTTTAATGTTGAATACTGTTGTAAATACCAGTTTTGGAAATATGCCCTTTGTTAAATTGATTACTACCGATATCAAACTTAAAGAGCTTCTGGCGCTCCATGAAATTACAATTTTGTTAATTCCTGGCTTTAAAAGTAGCCCCCCGGACTGGTAAGTACCAATAATAGTGCCCTCCTCTAGTGCTACTTTGCCGTTAAATCCGTTCGCCCGTATGTTGCCGGTGGTCGGGTTGTTAATGTCTACATATACAATACCGCCGATAGATCCTCGTTTTGCGTCGATTTTAAAACGTATGCCTGTGGGATAAAAAGTTAGCTGTTTTATGGCGGTGTAAAATTGATAGGCTTTAAAACCTAAGTAACCTACTGCCGCCGCTATTAAAATTTTTACTCCTGTTTTCATTATTGCAAAATTCAATAAAAAGCGACATAAATTTGGGATGTTGATAAAAAAAATATGGCTAAATATAAAAAAGGGATAAAAAAGGTATAATTTGCATTATTATTGCATTATGGTTACGCCAAAATACAACACTTACCTAACTGTATCATTTCCTCCTATGATTATGGATTTAATCATTGAACATTGCTACCTAACCGGTGTATCTCGACAGGATTTTGTTCGGGTTGCCGTTCGCAATTTGCTAACATCTTACTGCGAAAAGGATGTCGAGCTGGAAATGATGGATCGCTTACGACAGAAGAAAATTTATGAGAAAAATAATAAATAGGATGTTAGCCTTTTTTAAGGTTAAGCCTGCCGCAACACGACAGGCGATTAAAGATTTGATCGCCAACGATCACCACTACTGCCGAGTATGTGGGGATCTGTACTATTGTATTAATCCCAAAAAAAAATACTGCTCTAGTAGCTGTAAGCAAAGATTTAACAACGCCAAACGTCAAAGGTTATGAAGCTAAAAAAATTATGGTCGTGGAACGACAACGCCGCTACGTATTACGATTTTAAAGATGTGGAGCATACCGATTACCCGTTTTATTATTACATGGTATTTGCCAATAACGAAATACACTATATCAAGCAAATATCGAAATACTGCTCTGGTGTGATGGACATTAATTGGTATGTTGCGGATCCTGAAGCGGTAATAGAACCGCAAAAAGAAATACAAAAGGAGATCGAAAACTATTCCGAGCGAAAGTCGTGGACTACATTCGGCCCGGTTATCGCCGATCCTGTCGAAGAATATACCGAAATAATCGACGGCAATAAAAGGGTAGTTTCTAGGTATAATTTTGATGGTAAATTAAACTACCGAGGCGATTACGTTAATGATATTTTGGTGTATTGCGTAAAAATACAACACAAAATTTACAAAGGCCATAGCTTCCCGGTGGGTTATGAAAATAGTCAGGGTAAAAAAGCTGATCTGTTTCATGGTAGATGGGTGTATAATAAATAATACAATATGGAAAATATAAACGAAAAGGTGCTAAACGATTACAGGGCCTTAGTGCTTCGCATGGATATTCTAAGGGCCGAGATTAACAGCTTGAATAAAGACAATAGCACACTAAAGAAAACATTTTTAGAACTTCTGGAAGCATACCAGTTTGAATTGTCGAGGCGTGATAGTAGTTTTTATGATAAAAGCTCACTAGAGTATCATTGGCTATCGAAGTCTGGGATTTTAGATTAAGTTTATAGTGCGATCTTACCACAAAATATACCAGGCGTAATACCCTGGGGATCCGATTTTGTTCTGCTCGCCATCATGCCGGGCCTTGTAGGCCGACCGCTTCTGGCTTGCGATAAATCTATCGCTTTGATAGTATGTCCAATAATCGCCGTAGCCCGTAGCGCCGATACTGGCTACCTTTACGCCATTTTTAAAAACGTC
>SXGU01085477.1_pt1 | contig 10646 bp, 5 predicted proteins | sample 3174531 | NCBI WGS metagenome assembly SXGU01 (sample SAMN11356863, study PRJNA531348) | freshwater metagenome | isolation source: freshwater sample F1-140 | place: China: Fuxian Lake, Yuxi | collected 2017-12-25 | reverse complement strand
GATCGAGCAGGCCGAGCGCTTCGGCCTTGCCCAACTCCACCAGTTGCGCGGGCGGGTAGGACGCGGCGCGGAAAAATCGGTGTGCCTGCTGCTACGCTCCGGCGCACTGAGCGAAACCGCGCGCGAGCGGCTTGCGCTGATGCGCGAGACGCAGGACGGATTTCGCCTGGCCGAGGAGGACTTACGACTGCGGGGCGGTGGGGAGTTGCTCGGCACTCGGCAGTCGGGCGATACACCGTTTCAGATCGCCAATCTCGAACAAATCAGCCGCTTGCTACCGATAGCTTACAACGATTCCAGGGTTCTGATGGAGCGTGATGGCGGCCTGGAAGGGCCCCGCGGCGAGGCGGCCCGGCTGCTGCTCTATGTGTTTGAGCGCGACTTCGGCGTCCGCACGCTGCGCGGTGGATGAGCTACCTTATCGTGGCGCGGAACTTAAGCGCGAAGCCCGCACCGGGCCCTAACGTGGCGGCGGTTGCGGTCAGCTGCGTCCCGGTAACCGAGGCTCCAAACGGGTCGCTTTCATTCGCCCCAGTGGCGTCGTCGTCCTCGGCTGTAATAGCCGTGCCGCAAGTCGGACCGCTGGTGATCGAACCCGCGCTATAGCTCAGCGTGGCCGGGATATTGTCGGTACCCACCACATTGGTCGCCGTGCCGCTGCCGGGGTTCTGCACGAGGATGCAGTACTCCATCACCGCGCCGGGGATGGCGCGCGGGTTGGTGGTGCCGTTGGTCGGATCGGAGATCAGCGTGCTCACCTTTGTCACGCCCAGCACCGCGACCGGATTGCAGAAGGTCATATCCCAGATGCTGATCGCCTGGCCGTCGGGATTGGCCGGCGCGGTGCTGTGATTGCCGTAGACGATGACGATCGTGTCCACGGGGCTTGCGAAGGTGACCACGACGTTGCCATCGGCCGACGTACCTCCAGACGCGGCATCACCGTACGCGCTGTTGCCGAGCACGTAGTTCGCCACCCCGTTGGTGAGCGTGGGGGTCACGGGACTGCCGTTGAAACTGCCCGTTACAGTCAGCTTGTCGGCGAAATCGTTCGCCGCATAGTCGATGTCGAACACGCGGAACTGAACGCCCGGCACGGCGGTGGGCAGCGTGATCGTGGTAGTTGCGGTCTCAGCCTGGTTGTTGAAATCGAGCGACTGGAATAGCGACAGCTGCGCGCCGGCGAGGCCGCCGTTATTCGAATTGTTGAGCACCGGCGAACCCGTCCAGGTGCCGGTCGAAGCGATCGAGAAGCTGATCGTCCCGATGTTGGTGAGCGAATAGTTATTTGCCAGCGAATTCGCAGGCCAGGGATTGGCGTCCCAGTCGAACAGGCTGGAGCCTGCGGGACAGGTCAGCGTCGGCGGTGTGCCGGCGGTGCGGGCACCCTGCACGGTAAAACTGGCCGCAGCATAATCGTCCTCGCTCGTGCTCCCATTGCCTGGTGTGGAATCGATATCCTGGATGCTGCTTGCGGAGACTTCGCCGGCGTTGACGACCGTGGCGCTCGCCATCGCGGTGACGGTCGCCTGGATGGAGAGCGTACGGCTTTGGCCGGCAGCCACGCTGCCCACCGTCCACAAGCCAGTCGCCGAGTTATAGGTCCCGAACCCGCTATGGCTCACATAGCTGGTTCCGGCGGGAAGCAGATCGGTGACCGTGACCCCGGTCGCCGTGGTCGGGGAACCCGCTGCATTGGTCACCTGCAAGGTATAGGTGATCGTCGCTCCTGCCGCTGGCGTCGCCGTGCTGACGGTCTTGGACAGCGACAGGTCGGCATAGCTGGGGGGCGCCGAAGTCAGATAGAGTTCGGCATGGCGGAAGGTGCCGTTGTCCTGCGAGGGAAAGATGTCGCAGATCTCCAGGCGCCAGGTGCCCTGGCTGTTCCTGCCGCTGAAGGCGGACAACGGGCTATTCGGGCTGAAATTATTGGCAAAGGGCGGCGGTGCGGTTGTCGAATGCGCGGCGGTGGCACTGTCGCTGTTCACCTGCTGCGTGCCCGTGTCGTTCAGGCGGACGTTGAAATTGTCGCCGCTGATGGTGTTGGAATTGCCGTTCACCAGCTGGACGCGGGTCCCATCCGGTGCCTGCAGCGTCATCCGCAAATCGCCGCGGTAGGTGTGGGTGATGTACACGCCGAGGTCGACATCGCCCACAGTGAAGGATGTTGTGACCGAAAAATTGCGGACGAGCGGCGCTGTGCAGGTCGTGGTGTTGTTGATGGTGCCGTCGGTCCCTTCAACGTAGGCCGTGGTCGTCTGCGCGCTCGCGGCATGGCTGAACGCCAGCGCGACTAGGGCGAGCAACAGCCTTTGAATCAGTTTGCTTCCGCGCATTTCCGACGATCGACCCTTCACGCTCCGCGTCTGACGATAGCGGGGCGTGGTTAACGCGCTGTTGAGACGCGGCGGCCCGGCGCGGGTCACCGGCCGAGCCCCAGGAAGGAGAAACTGTCGCTGTCGAACTTGACGAGCACCGAGGCGTAGAAGCCTTCGTCGGTATGGCGAGCGGCGCTGAAGTCGGGGTCGCGGAAACCTTTCACGTTGTAGCCGACGGTCAGCAAGGTGTTCTTCGCCGGGCTGATGCCAATTTGCGGGCCATAGGCCTTGCTGACCGTGCCGTCCGACACATTGGCGCGCACGGTAACGCTGCCGCCGATCTCGACGCGCGGGCCGATACCGAAGCGGGCGTCGACGCCGGTGAGCAGCGCGGTGCTGGTGACGTCCTGGCGGTCGAGCCGGTCGAGATTGTAGCGCGCGCCCACGAATAGCCCGATCTCGGTTTGGTTGGCGCTCTCGTCGCCGGGCTCCCGGGCGCGTTCGTCCTGCGGGCGCCAGTTGGTCGAAAGGCTGGCCACCACCCGGTCGGAGCGGGCGTGACCTGCGACGGTCAGCGCGGTGCTGCCTACCGGGGTGAGTTGGCCGAGTTCCGCATCGCTGACCCGGTCACTGCGATATTCGAGCTTGCCCAGCGCCGCGAACTCCGAATTGGCCGGACGGAAGGCAACCGCAAGCGCAGCCTGGATCACTTCGGTGCTCGCGGTGTCCCCACCCGTCGCCCGTGTCCAGCTGCCGCCACCGCCCACGGTGACCCCATCGCCTAGCTGGCGGATAACACCCGCGGTCAGGCCCTTGCGATTGGCGAATTCGCCATCGCGCCATTCCCCGCGGAGCGTGGCCGACCAATCTGTCACGCGCCAGCCCAGGCCCATCGTCAGCGCGGTGAAATCCTCGAACTGCGCCCCGTTCTGCGATAGGTGCCCGCCGCTCGCGGCAGGGTGCAGCGGGTTGACAAGGTCGAACACGTTGGCTCCACCGAGCTTGCGGTTGCCGTCCACCGTGGCATCCAGCGTCAGGCGCTGTGTGAGGTTGACGCTTTGCGCCAGGCCAAAGGCGGCATAGCTGCGCGATCCGGCTTCCGCGATGTCCTGCCGGCCCAGCGTGGTAACGATGCGCGCGCCATGCCACGGGGCCAGCTCGAAGCCGAGATTGAAGTCGCGCGCATCGATGGCCTCGCCGCGCGCGATTTCGTAGTTGCCGATCAGCCGTATCGTGTCGTTCACGGCATAGCGCGCGCGGAAGCGGTGGCGGGCAGGGAGGTCGACCGAGCCTGTGCTGCCGAGCGCGATGCTGGTGCCGACCCCCAGCTCGAGACGATTGTTGAACAAGCGCTTAGTCGCCTGACCTTCGAGAACGGTTGAAGTGGCCGACCGCCCGTCGGCGAGATGGTCGGTGAAATGCGCGATACCGATGCGGCCTTCGCCGCTCTGTCCCCGATAGACAAAATCGCCTTGCGCGGCAAAGCGGCTGCTCGCGTCAGTGGTGCTCTCGTCGTACCATGTTCGCGCGACAAAGCTGGCGTTCTCGGTCAAGGTATAGCGGCCGTCGACGCCGAACTTGCGGCGGCCCAATTCCACACCGTTCTGTTGGCCTGTGCCGAAGTCGCGGGCGGTCTGTCGGGCGTAGGCCAGCACGTCGAGCTTGCCGGTGTGATGCTCGGCCTCCACCAGCCAGCCCGTGCTGTCCACGCCCTGGCGGCGGCTGAGCGCGGCTTCCGCGCGAATTTCTGTGGCGGCGCCGATACGGGCGCGCAGGTCCAAGGATCCAAGCCCGGTGCGCGCGCCATCCCCGCGGTCGCTGATCGCGGTTGCGCCGACGCGGATCTCGTCCTTGGCTCCGAACGTCACGTCGCCGCGCATGCCGGCGTTCCACTGTGCCTGCCCGAAGCCATCGGCGGCTTCGTAGTCGACAACGATGAATTGCGGGTTGAGGTCGAAGTCGCGGCTCAGCACCGGCTCCTTGAAGGTGATTGTGCCCGATAGAGGATCGATGTTGTAATCGATGAACCGGCTGAGCTCGCGGCGGGACACGATGATTTCCGAGCGCAGGCGGTCGCGTACCTCGATCGCCACGCGCTCGCTGTTGGCAAGGATGTCGCGGTCGGCGAGTGCGTAGGGCCCGCTGATGCCAGCTCCCTGGATCTCGTCGCGGCGGTAACGGCCAGCGACCTTCGCGGCGAACCCCTGGCCATGGAACGCGCGCACGCGGGTCTCGGCCTTCACGCCGGTCATGGTGCGCTGATAGCGGCCCAGAACCGTCTGGTCGAAGCCGGTGACGAAATCGCCGTAGAGCGCATAGAATGCACCGGCTTCAAGGCGGACGTAAAGCTTCTCGGTGCTCGCAGCGTCGAAGCGGCGCGCCGAGCCGTCGGCGTAAATGGTGTAATACGCGCTCGGATCGATCGTGCCCAAAAGACGCTGACCGGCCTTCTCCTTGGCGCTGTCATAAGCGACGGTCAGCAGCGCTTTGCCCAAGATGCGGCCCTTGGCGTAGAACGAGACGCGGGCGTCGTTGCCAAGGTCGCTGTCGAAGCGACCGCTGCGATCCATCTGATCGGCCACGCTCTTGGCGCCGAGCGTCCCTTCGGCGAGGCCGACGAGAGTGAAGGGCAGATCGCCGGGCACGACCCAGCTTTCCAGCTGCTGACGGCGGGTCAGATCCTCGTCCACGAAGTTGAAATCGAGATGCAGCGGGCCGCTCACCATGGTCGGCGCGAGCTCGATCAGCGCGATGCCCTCGTCGTCTTCGATGGTCCAGGTCGCCCCAGCACTGCCCTGACCGGTCAATTGGCCGAGCTGCAGTTGATCCAGCATCGCCGCGCTCTGATAAGGCTCGCCGACGCTGAACGCGCCGGTCACGCCGCTGCGCACGGGGCGACCTTGACGGTCACTGAAGCGAACGGCGACCACCGGCCGGGTCTTGCCGTCCGCAATCAGCTTCGAACGGGTGGGTACAATCTCGGCGCGCCAGGGGGCGGAGACGAATTGCACGACTCGCTCCAGCTCTGCCGCAACCGATCCCTCGGCATCGGTTACCGTGGCGCTCAGCAAGTTTTTCGTTCCCGACAGTGGGATGCCCCGCCAGACCGACACCCCCCAGGCGTTCCCCGGCGCGCCGCGCGTACCTTCGAACGCCAACGGATCGACTGCTTCGCCATTGATTTTGAGCGCGATCTTCTGGCCGGGCTTGTGGCGGATGACGGCCCGGATCGAGGGAATACGGGGGTTGTAGTCCATTGTCGGGAACAGGAAATCGGTCGGGCCGTCGCCAAGCAGCAGCCAGTCGGTGTCGGCGCCCGAGGCGGCGCGGTCACTGACCGTGGTGCGCCGCGGCTCGCTGAGAAGATTGGCGGGTGCCGGTGCCGGGGGAACGCCGTCCGAACCTGCCGTTCCCGGAGGTTGGAAGCCGGGGATAGTCGCGCGGAAGTCGGCGACTGCGAGGCTGCCGCCTTGGCCGATCACGAAACGCGAGATTGCGCTGCCGGCGCTGCGGGTCGAACGCTCGCAGTCGATCGGCTCGGCCCCTGCCGGCAGCGTAGCCGGCGCCATCGCGACGACGTGCGTACCGGGCGCCACGCCCTCGAAATGATAACGGCCCTCCCGGTCGGTGATGGCGAAGCTGCCATCCTCTAGCATCACGCGGACGCCGGGAATGCCGCTGCCTGCGTTGCCCGGGACGCACGGCCCGGTGGCAACGCGGCCGATAATCGTCATGCGCGCGGCGATGGTGTCGCGTTCGACAGTCAGCGTCGCCTCGGCTACGACACGATTTCCTGTTGCGTCAGTAGCTTCTGCGCGGTTGTTCACCTGGCCTGGAGGTGTGTCGGTGCGCAGGGTCATGGCATAGGTGATACGCACGGTTGCACCCGCTGCGATCACACCGGGATCGATGGTCAGCCGTCGGCCGTCTTTCGTCACAGTCAGCGCTGCGGGCTGCGCCACCCCGTCGATGCGGAGCGTTTCGCGCCGCAGGCGCAGCCAGGGCGAGGGGAGGTCGACGATCTGAACGGTGCGCTGCGCATGGCCCGGATCGGGATTGGTCACGGCGAGCGTGAAGTAGACCGCGTCACCGGGCTGCGCACGGGCGCGCGAGGCGGTCTTGGTCAGCGTCACGCCGACATTGGGGCGGTCGACCGGGATGTCGATCCGCACCGCGTCCAGTGTCACCAGGTTGAACGGCGCGCCGAAGCTGGCGTCGGAAATCAGGAAGGGCTGGCCATCGGGTCGCGCCAGTGCCCCCAGCGCCGTCGGCGCGGCCGTGGACGGTGCCGAGTAGGGCGAAGGCGGGACGACCGCGAGGCGATAGGTCCCGAATGGCATGAGCGGAAAGCGGTACTCGCCCGGAGCCATGGGATAGCTGTTGCCGGCCGCATCGGTCACGATTGAGCCAGTCGCGATGGTTGACGGCCACGGCGTCACGCCGTCCTCGGCGAAGACGCTGGCCGGCAGCCCCGAAGCGGTGTCGACGATCGTAACCTGTGCGCCCGAAACGGGTGTGCCATCGACGCTGTCGAACACCAGTCCGAAGGGATCGGCGAGTACGCTTGCGGTCTGCGATGCGAGGATTTCGGCGGAACTCCCTTCGACGTCGACTTCGATGGTGTCCCCGGCGCGGACGCTCAGGCGGCAGTCGCCTGTCAGCGGCGTGGCGGGAATCGAGGCGGTGCGGATCGCCCCGGCGAATTGCCCGGTGTTCGGGCCCATTTCGAACACCGTAAGATACTCACGGTCGCCCGAACTCCCGAATACAACCACGGACAGGCGGTCGACCGCGGCTGAATCGCGATTGGCGAGCGGCGCGGTGACGCGGATGAGAAGCAATTCGCCCACCCGCACTGTACTGGTCGACGCCGCCGGAACGGTGAGCGATCCGCTGCTCGCCGCCGCGGCTACACCGGCTGAAACACTTCCCGGCACCAGACTGAGCGGGCCGCCGCCGCACAGCGGCGCCGACAGCGTCAGCGGCGCGGCGCCCATCGCGGGATGCAGCAGGTCGATGGTAACGGGCAGCTGTTCTACCGCCGTTTCGACAGTATTCGAGGTAGCTGAACGGGCTTCGCCGCCCTGCACCCATATGGCGCGGGCGGTATTGGTAAGTGTTTGGGCGTGGCCCGGGCCCGAGATGGTCAGCAGCGCTCCGGAGAGCGCTGCTGCCAATCGAGGGATATTTCTAAGCCAACGCACTATGCCTCGGCCGAAGGCGAAACCGCCTTCGGATTTACCTGATGGTCGCCTGGAAGCGGACCAGCGAGGTCGAACTCGCGTTCACGGTGCCGACGCTGTACTGGTAGATGCCGCCGGCGGTGGAAGTCCACGCGCCAGCCGAGCCGCCGGTGCAGGTATCGGTGCCGTTAAAGGTGCCACCGATCGTCGGTGCAGTGATGCTGGTCAAAGTAGCCGCGTCGACCGTGTCGGAAACCGAAACCGAAGTCGCGTTGACCGTCGTCGAGGTGTTCTGAACAACGATACAATATTCGACCACGGCGCCCGGGATCGCGCGAGGGCTCACAGCACCGCTGAACGGGTCGCTGACCACGCGGCTGTACTTGGCCACGGCAAGCTGGGCCGTGTCGACGCGATAGTCGCTGCGCGCAGCGTGCTTGCCGTCCTTGGTCCCATCACCGGTCTGGGCTTCGGCCTGAGCATCGGCGAACACCGTTTCCATCGTGTTCTTGCCGTTGGCGGTGCCGACCGGGGTCTGGCTGATCGCCGAACCGCCGGTGCCGGCATAGCCGGTGGTGGCGGTTACGCCCGAAGCAGCGGTCGCGGTCAGGATCATGGTCGCCTGGCCGCCCTGGGCCGTCGCCAACGGAACATCGGACACGACATAGACGGTGACCGCATCGCCCGACGCCACGGCGGCAAGCGAGCTCGCCAGCGTATCGCCGGCCTGCCAGCCCGCCGTGCCGTTCGTTTCGACATAAACGCGGACATTGGCTGCATCGGTCGTGTCGTTGCCGGTGAACTTGGCGGTGCCGCTCGCCTGCTGCGTCGCGGCAAGCAGGAAGTCGATCGTCGCGTTCGAATTGTTGGTGACGCTGAATGTGGTCACCGCATTCGTCTGCCCCGGGGTCACGATGACTGCCGAGGTATCCTGCGTGGTGACGACCAGGTCGATCTTGCGGTCGACCTTGAACACGTCCGCCGCTGAGCTGATCGGCGTCTGCGCGACGCCGCCCACATTGTAGCTGACGACGACCGTGTTGCTGATATCGGAGTTCGCCGCGGTTCCGACTGGAGCCGCGGCGGCCATCGTTGGAGCTGCGGCGAGCGCGAGAGCGCTGACCGACCCCAACCATTGCATGCTGCGTTTCATCTCGAACTATCCCCTAGTTTGAACCCGCAAATCCCTAGTCGCCCGCGGATCGAAGGCGATTTTCATGCCCAACCCCGCTCAGCGGACCTCGGCGAAATATTTGACTTCCCCGGATGCGCCCGGGGCAATGCTGGCAACTCGCCAGCGGACATGCGTTACGTCGCCGAGTTCGGCGGCGCGCGGCTTGCCGTCGGCGCCCGCGGCCCTGAGCGCGGCGAGTGCACCGAAGGTCTTTCCGCCATCGACGGACACCTCGAAGCTATCCACCTTCGCCAGCTTGACCGGCGAAGGCAGCGGGTTGGTCACGACGAAATCGTCGACCTGCTTGTCGCTGCCGTTGGTATAGCGGGTGGTGAAGACCAGGCGGTCGCCCGGCAGGACCTGGTTGGGATCTTCCAACTTCTCTACGGTCTTGCCGTTCTCGGCGACCTGGCGAACTACCTTGACGTCGCCTTTCAGCGCCACCGTGCCCCGAGCGAATGCTGGGGCGGCAACGCCGCTCCCCAGCATCATCACACAGGCGGCGAGTAGGACATGGCGGTGTGTCTTCATGTTGCGGCCCTCAGTTGATTCTGACTTTGAAGGTGACGGTGCGCGCCGCTCCCGCGGCGACATCGCCGAGCTGGACGGCGATGGCGGCGGCGGAAAATTGGCCGGCGTCGGAGTCGGAGGCGTCGGTCAGAGCCGCACCCTCCAAGGTCAGCGTGCCGGGCAGGTACGTCGTGCCGGCGGGAATGGCGTCGTTGATGGATAGGCCGGTCACGATGCCGGTGCCCGTCACATTGGCCACGATGCTGTAGGTGATGACGGCCGCGGGAACTGGGCGCGCTCCGCCGAAGGGATCGGAGATCGCGGCGGACTTGACCAGGCTCACCACCGCCTTGCTGACCGTGAGCGTCGCCTGCGCACTGGCCTGCGCGCCCGATGCGCCGACGACGGCATCGCCGCCGCTAACGCCGGCGCCTGCAAACAGCGTCCCGGGCGCTCCGGTGCCGGTAAGGGCGACCGCGTTCAACTGAACCCGGCTGGTTGCGTTGGGCGCGGCGCTCGCCGGAATACTAACCAACACCAGGATATCGAGCGGCCCGTCGGCGGCAAGCAATGGGCTGCTCGCGCCGTTGGTCAGCGCCGTATCAACGCCCGCGTCGTAAACGCCGTTGGCGTTTACATCGATGGCCAAACCCGTGACAGTTGCGTCGAAGGTATTTCCAGCCACCGCCGGGTCGGCAGCGAGCGCGAACGCTTCGGCTCCGTTGCCCGTGTTGGTCACTTTGAAGCGCAGCACCGCAGTGGTGGTAGCGGCTACCGGGCCGCTTTCCTGCGACGCGACCGCCACATCGAGGACCTCGTCGACGGTCAGCGCAACGGTGTTCGAATCGACCGACTGCGCAACGGAGTTGGCAGTGTAAGTGGCGGTCGCTGTGTTCTCGATCAGCGATCCGGCCGGCACGCCCGAAGCAAGTGCGGGAGCGCCGAAAGCTGCCGCAAAAGATGCGGTCGCCAACGCGCTGCCAAGTTGCCGCGATAGGGGATTTCCCGTTCCCATAGGCAACCTATAGGGAAGAGAAGTTAACGAACCTCTTAGCGGAAAGCGGAATTGCTAATGGTCTTAATCGGAAGCTGTATACACTCGGCAGTCCGTAAAATACGTAGGAATACCAAGGGTCAAAGTGTCATTTCCCATAATAGACAAAGTTAACGCGTCCCTATCGTTTGCAATCGATAGGAAGGGACCAACCGGTGTTCAGGTGTGGGGCAAATTCCTCCGACGGTGAGGAGACGCCAGTGGTCACGCGCCCGCGGCGAGTGTCGCCAGTAAGTGGAGAAAGCGATGGGAAGGTAACTGCTTCCCCGTCGTCGGCTTTCAAATCTACCCTAGGGAATGCGCACAAGCGGACGCGTTCAGGGCAACGTCGGCTGCGATTCACGCGACAGAGCGTTGGTCGGGGAGAGAGGATTCGAACCTCCGGCCCCTGCCTCCCGAAGACAGTG
>SXGU01431584.1_pt1 | contig 10647 bp, 8 predicted proteins | sample 3174531 | NCBI WGS metagenome assembly SXGU01 (sample SAMN11356863, study PRJNA531348) | freshwater metagenome | isolation source: freshwater sample F1-140 | place: China: Fuxian Lake, Yuxi | collected 2017-12-25 | reverse complement strand
GAGAAATTTCTGTGTATTCACCTTCTTTGTTTTCAATGATAATAAAATTTCCCCAATTATCTTTTTCATTTACAACTCCAGGAAAATTATCTTCAACATCATTTTTTATTGAAATAATTTTTCCATCCGCAGGACAAAGCACCGGCAAATTGAAACAATAATAATCTTCAAGTTTAATTCCCAAATGTGAAAATTGTTTTCCATCATTATCTAAAACCACGAAATCATACGCGTATGATTGAGTTCCTTTGTGTGTGAATTTTCCAAATTCTCCTTGTAACACAAACCAAGTTCCAAAAAATGGAAGAAAATATTCCACTTTTTTTTTGTTTCCAAAATTTTTTTTGTACCACAATAAATGATTTTCCGCATTTGCTAAAATGGAAAATGGAATTAAAATAATTTTCAATTTTTGAAGATAAATAATTTTGCTTTGTATTGAATAAAGCAAAAATAAAACAGAAAAATTAAATGAAAAAACTAAAAGTGGAAGTTCAAATTTATTGAGAAGAAAAATAAATACAAGAGAAAAAATAAGAGAAACTATATTTCCTAAAAACGCAAATATAATTCCATTCAAATTTGGAGCAATAAAAAAACTCAACGCAATAGAAGTTAAAACAGCATTGAGTATAATTAACTCTTTTGAAATAAAATGTGGAAATAAAAACTCGAGTAAAATAGAATTTACAATTCCACTTCCAATTAAAATTAAAAATGAAATTCTACTTGAAAATAAAACCGCAATTGAAATTAAAATTCCAGAAAGTATGTATTTGGAAAAGACAAAACTTCCAAGTGAAGTAAAATAAATTTTTATTGGATCAGGAAATTGAAATAAATTTACAAACTCAAAATTTGTAATTTGAAAATTTGTTGGATAAAAATTTTTTTGTATTAAAATAAAAATCCAAAATACAAATACGAACGGCAAACTCATCACAACCAAATTTCTTTTTGAAAAAAAATTCAAAAGAAAAATAATTACGAATGTTGATAACAGCGAAAATAAAACCAAAAGAAAAATTGCGTCAAAAAAATTTGGAATATAAAATGCAATTCCAAGTCCAACTAAAATTCCATTAACACCAAAAATTCCCGAACTCAAATAGTTTTTATCTACATTTAAAACTTTTGCAAAAAAATTTACAAATACATTTCCCAAAAGTCCAAACAGTCCAACAAACGGATTTACAATTGAGGAAAGAAAAACAAAAACTCCACTTATAGTTTTGTTAGAAAAAACTAATGCAGAATATGATTTTATTATTGTGTTAAAAAATTCTTTCAAATAAATTATTTCAAATGTTCAGGAATTTTATCTAACTGTTTTACGTATTCAAAATTTTCTTTTTCTCTTATAAGATGAACTCCATTTTCTGAAATCATAACAATAGAAGGACGAAGTTGAATAAATTGCATGCTCTGTGAAAGATTATATGCTCCAACGTTTTTAATAATAACAGCATCACCTCTTCGCAAAGGTGGAAGCGATGTAAAAGATTTTACGCAATCAATTTGCATACAAAGTGGTCCATATATAGTTACATCTTCAATTGTTGCGCCATTATCTTGAATTGGTTGTATTTCATATTTATACCAATATGATGAAAAAAGAAGATTCACTCCTGCATCTATATTATATGATTTTCCTCCATTAGCAAATCTTTTTTGCGAAACAACAGTTGAAACTAAATGCATTGCTTCATCTACAATTGCACGTCCATGTTCCATAAATAATATTGGTGTTTCATCTGGTTTAAATGGTCCATTCATTAGAATTGGACAAATTGCTTCTGCATATTGATCGAATGTTGGACAAGTTTGATTTCCCGGAAGCCACGCAGAATGTAGTGTATTTATTGACGCAAATCCACCTCCAATATCCCAATATTCAAGTTTGACATCTAATGCATCTTTTATTATTTGATAGAAATAAACAAATTTTTCTGCAAGAAGTTTATATGTTTCAACAGTATCAATATAAGTTCCCGCATGACAATGTATTCCTTTTAATAACAATTGATTTCCAACAACAATTCTTTTTGCCACTTCAAATGCTTGACCACTTTCAAAGTTAAATCCAAATCTATCCCAATGTTGAGTTCCAATTTCAAAATTCAATCTTATTCCAACGGAAATTTTTTTATTCAACTGTTTTGCAATTTCTTCAAGTAAATATATTTCATCATACGAATCAATATTTATGATTGCGTTTTCTGAAACAGCAATTAATAACTCTTCTTTTGTTTTGTGAGGACCGTTGAAAATTATTTTATTTCCGGGAATATTTAACGACTTAGCAATTTTATATTCAAATCCAGAAACAACTTCTGCAAAAGCACCTTCTTTATTTAATGTTGCGCAAATTGCAGAAAGATAATTTGTCTTATACGAATATGAAATTTGAACTTTTGGATATCGCAATGAAAACGAACGATATAATTCTTTATATTTTTTTCTTAATGTTCGTTCTGAAACAATATATAATGGAGATCCAAATTTTTCTAATAAAGGTTTTATCGCGATACCCTCTACTTGAGTGAATGGAATTGCACTTGGCGATCTTCCAAATTTATTTGCAAGTCCAACTGTATGACGCACAATTGTTGGTTTCTCGTAATTTTGTTTTTGCATAAATTATTTTTTAAATATTAATTCACCTTTTATTGTTAAACTTTCTATATAATTCATTGGGCAAACTAAATCAATTGCATGTCGCACAAATGTAAATCCTGCTTTTGCGGAAGACATTTTTTTTATCTTTTCTCCAACTGCAAGTTTTACATTCGCAAATGGTAAATTCACATTAACACCCGCAGAAAGATAAATCCACGAAGGAAATCTTGGATTTATTTCAATGAGAACATATTTTCCACTCTTTTGTTCTTTCAAAAATTCTAATTCACACGGTCCTCTCCACTTCAATGCTGAAATTATATGTTCGGAAATTTGGTCTAATACTTTATCATAAATTGTAATTCCCGCCCAAGCTTTTCCTTTATCTGTCAAACGAAGTTTTCTCATCGGAACTTTTCCAACCAAATTTCCGAAACCATCTCCAACACATGCAACATCATATTCTTCTCCATTTAAAAATTCTTGTACAATTATTGGAAGCCCCCATTTTATATTTATCTTTCCAAAATAAATTATTGCTTCTTCAAGTGAATGACAAACATATGCTTCATAAAAAACTCCTTTCACAACAATTGGCAATTTAAGTTGCGCAACTGCATTTTGTAATTGACGAATATCATTTACAATTTGTGTTTTTGGAACTGGAATATTGTGTTTCATACAAAATTCTGAAAGCAAAGATTTACTTCGCATTTTTATTTGCTCTTCTGATGGAAGAAATGTATGAATACCAAAATTTTTTAGTTCATTTGCAATACGATTTGCATTGAATAATTCTGAATCAAGTGTGGGAATAAAAATATCAATTTTTGTTTTGTGAGAAATTTGTTTCAATCTATCTAAAATCGCAATTTCTCCTTCGTTTGGATATGGAATTAAATATACCTCATCTAAAATTTCTTTGTCATAAATTCCTGTGTCAAAAGCATCATATGCAAGTCCAATTATTTTTCCTTTCCAATTTGCCTCTCTCAAACACCGCGCAACTGGAATTCCTGGAGCAGGATTATCCGTTGCATTTAACCCCGTAATTGCAATATTTAAATTCATTTATTATATAATAGTTTTTTGAGATATTCTTACTTACAGACAAATTAGACAAATAAAAATCGCTTTCGTTTAATTCAAATAAAAATCTTGAGAAATAAATTCTATACCAATTTTATTTTTTATCAAAATATTCCATTGCAATTTTTATTTCACAATATATTTTAATCTTGTTTTCACAGAACATTTTTAGAATTACTATTCAACAAAAAATAAACTAAATTCTGGTATATATGTAATTATCAAAAGAGCAATGAGTAAAATCAATATAAACGGCAAAACCGATTTTACAACAGTTCCAATATTTTTTTCAAATCTAAAACTTGAAATAAAAAGATTTAATCCAACAGGAGGCGTCAAATATCCAATTTCTAAATTTGTTAAAAAAACTATTCCTAAATGAATTGGATCAATTCCATAAAATTTTGCAATTGGAATAATCAACGGGACAACAACAATTATTGCAGAAAAAATATCCATCATCATTCCAACGACTATCAAAAATAAATTTAGTAACATGAGAAACAAAAATTTATTTGAAATAAAAGTTTTTATAATTTCAAAAAGTTTAGTCGGAACTTCTGTATCAATTAAATAATTTGTCAATCCCATTGAACTTCCAAGAATAATAATCAATACTCCAACAAGCATCATACTTTCTCTCATAATTTTTGGAAGTTGAGAAATTTGTAAATCTCTATAAATAAAAATTTCTACAATAATTACATAAACGGCAGTAAATGATGATGCTTCAATTGCAGTAAAATATCCACCGTATATTCCTCCCAAAACCAAAAATGGAAGTGGAATTTCCCATTTGATTTCATTGAGTGATTGAAAAACTTTTTTTATTTCAAACTTATATGTTTCAATTTTATTTTTTCTTGCGTAGAAAATTGAATAAATGGATAAAGCAATTATCAAAATAATTCCTGGAAAAATTCCTGCAATAAAAAGTTTATCGATTGAAATATTTGCAATAAGTCCATAAAGAATTATTGGCAAACTTGGAGGAAATAAAAGTCCCAAACTTCCTGATGTTGTAATAAGTCCAAGTGAAAATTTTTCTGAATAATTTTCTTTCAAAAGAATTGGAAACAAAAGACCACCAATTGCCACAATTGTAACTCCTGATGCTCCCGTAAGTGCTGTAAATATTGCACAAGATATAAGTGTTACGATTGCAAATCCACCGGGAAAATATCCAAAAAGAGAACGAGAAAAATTTACAAGACGTTCTGGAGTTTTACTTTCAGCAAGCAAAAATCCAGAAAAAGTAAAAAGTGGAATTGCAATTAAAACTGATGCGTTTGAAAGACGATAAAATTCAACAATTACAACAGAAACATCAATACTTTCTGAATTAAATAAAACCATTGAAGTTGCTGCAATTATTGAAAAAAGAGGAACTCCTAAAAAAGCAAATAAAATTATTCCAAAAATAATCAATGACATTATTTTTCTTTTTCAAATAATATTAAAGTCGATTTTATCAACTTGATAAAAAAACGAAATGAAATCAATGCAAATCCAACTGGAAGAATTATTTGCAAATACCAAAGTGGAATTTGTAAGTTCTCAAAAAATATTTGGGAACTTTCTCTTTCCATTTTTAGAAAGTTCAAACTAGAATTAGTTAAAATCAAGCAAACAATAAACGCAAATCCATTGATAAAAATGTGTAATTTTTTTTTTATAGCATTTGGAAGTATGCGAGAAAATATATCTATATTGATATGTTTTTCATTGTGTGTTGCAATTGATGCTCCAATAAATCCAATCCACAAAACAAAGTGTCGCAATAAAGAATCACCTTCTACAAAACCAATTGAAAAAAAATTTCTCAAAATAATTTGCGTAAATGAAAACAATATCATCACTGAAAGTAAAATCACAATTGTCACACTTTCAATTTTCAACAAAAAATTTTCAATTGAATTTAAAACTTTCACAAATTATTTTTTTCCACTTCTTATTTTAGTAACTTCATTTTCAACTTCATTTAGAAATTTTTCATCGTAAAGTTTTCCAACAAGTTTTCTTCGTGTTCTTTTTCCAATTTCAATAAAATCAGAAAGTAATTTTTTATCTGTAATTTCAGTTATTTTTATTCCATTTTTTTTTAATGTCTCAATAGATTTCTTATTATCTTCACGACTTAATTTTGTAAGTTTTTCCATATAAGTTTTTCCATTGCGAAGCAAAATTTCTTGCAAATCACTTGGAAGTTTTTCAAATTTATTTTTTGATATTACAATTGCTCCTTGCGAATTTGCTAGTGGAATATTTAACATATATTTAACTTTTGTAAACCATTGTAACGCAAGTGCTGCAAGAGGAGGAGAATAAATTGCATTTATCAAATTTGTTTGAAGTGAAGTTAATACTTCTGTAATTGAAAGTGAAATTGGAGAAACTTTAAATTCTTGAAACATAGATTGTGCAATTGGATCACCTTCCCACATCCACATTTTCAACTTTTGTAAATCAGAAATATTTTTTATTTCAGAATTTGAAAATGTATAGACAAATCCCACTTCCGCAAAACCCAATAGAATAAAATTTTCATCTTCAAAATTTTTTCTAAAATCATTGGAAAATTTATTTATGACTGCATCTGTCTCTTCATACGAATTGAAAAGAAATGGCGAATCAAGAATTCTAACTTTTTTTGCAATTTCATTTATTCCAACTCCTGTAATTCCACAACTATGTAATTGCCCAAGTTTTATTTTTCGCAAAACATCTTTTTCGTCTCCTTGAATTCCACCAAAATAAATCTTGAAACCAAGTCGTCCATTACTTTCCTTTCTAATTGCAGCATCATATTCTTTCATAACATTTGCCCAAGTGCTTCCTTCTGGAGCAACTGTTGCAAACTTAACTATATGCTCTTGTGAAAATAAGGTTATTGAATAAATTGGATAAAACAATAGAAGTAAAAATAATTTTTTCATTTTTTTTTAAAAAATTTAAAATAAATCTGTAATTCTTTCTTTTAAAATTTTTGCTTTTTCCTTTGCAATTGAGTTTGCAAATTTTTGTTCAGGAAATTTTTCTAAATCAAAGTTTTCAATTTCTGAAATTAAATTTTCAAAAAGCACATTATCTAAACTATTAACTGCATAAAATTTTGCAAAATATAATTGAGTAAATAAAAAATTTCTGTTATTTATTTTAAGTGCTTTTTCAAAATATGTTTTTGATTTTTCTAAATCACCACCAAACATCTTTGGACGAATTGAATACAATGTTCCCATAAAAAAATTTGCTGAACCATAATAATAATTTTCATTTTTGGTAATTACAAACATCATCATCTTTTCAACTTTTGGAATATCTGCAATTACATCAGGATTTGTTATATCTAAATTCAAATAACTTCCGTAAGAAATTGCAAACCAAAAAATTTCAGGAACATTTTTTTCAGTTGCATTATTTAAAATTTGTTCAATTTCATCAAGAGAATGTTCGCTTATTTTTTTTGTAAGATTAAATTTTTTTTTCAAAATTGTTTCAGCAAAATTTTTTGAGCGAAGATAAAGTAATTTTGCTTTTTCAATATTTTCATCTTCCACAAAACTAAATGAATATCCAAAATATCCTTGCGATGCGAGCAATAAATAATGCTCATCGTTTGGTTCAATTCGTAAAAGTCCATCTAACAGTTTTAGATTTGATTCTATGCTTGTTTTTGCAATTTCTAAATTGCTTTCTTCATTGACTGCAACAAAAGTTTCGTCAATAAATCCTGAAATTGAATACGATACAATTCTATTGAAACTACAACTTAACTGTGTGAAAATAAAAACTATTGCAATAAAAAATTTCATAAAATTTTCAAAATATAAAAAATGTTTTAATACAAATCACTTGAAGAAAATTGCATAACTTTATACACATTTTTTTATGATAGTTTATACTTCTACAACTTCAAATGTAAAAATTTCGGTTCGGTCTTTATTTGTTGAAAAAGAATCAAACATTTTGACCAAACAATTTATCTTTATCTATTTTATAAAAATTGAAAATAAATTGAATGAAGACATTCAACTTTTGCAAAGAGAATGGAAAATTGTGGATTCAAATAGAAAAGTAAAAACCGTGAAAGGAAACGGTGTCATAGGACAACAACCAATTATTTCACCGAATGAAAGTTTTTCATACAATAGTTTTTCCGTGATTGAAACATTTGAAGGTACTATGGAAGGAAATTATCTATTTCAAAAAAATAATGGAGAATTATTTCGTGTTAAAATTCCAAAGTTTTTTTTGAAGGCAAATACAAATTAAGTTTTATGACAAAAATAGTTTTATTTCTAATTTGTTTTGTAACTATTTTTTCACAAAATTTTTCGCAAACTAAACGAGGAAATATAAAATCTTTTCAAAGTGGAATTTTTCACAGTGTAAAAAAAATTGAAAAAAAATTCCAAATTCAAAACATAGTAGACGAAGTCGATTCAGCAAAAATTTATTCCACACTTTCTAAACTTCAATCATTCAAAACAAAATTTGCGGGAAATAGTTCTGGACGTGATTCGCTTGCAAAGACAAGAAATTGGCTCATTTCTCGACTTGAATCATTTGGATATTCTGATATTTTACAACACAATTTTAATTCAAGTGGATTTCAATTTCAAAACATTGTTGCAACAAAAATTGGAACTGAATTTCCAGATTCAATAATTATTCTCTGCGGACATTACGATACTGTTGATGGTCCTGGAATTAACGATAATGGAACGGGAACTGCAATTGTACTTGAATCTGCAAGAATTTTTGCAAATAAAAATTTAAAATACACCGTTCAATTTATTTTTTTCAGTTGTGAAGAAAGTGGTCTTGTTGGAAGTCAAAATTATGTTCAACAAATTGTTCTTCCGCAACAACAAAAACTTAAACTTGTGATTAACATTGATGAAGTCGGTGGAATAAAAGAAAATCCAACAAACATTATAAAAGTTGAAAAAGATAATGACAACAATCCATCTTCAAATAATTTTCTTTCGGCACGTTTTACAGATACACTTGCTGCAATTACTGAAACCTATTCATCACTTCAAACTATAATTACAAATGCTTTTGGAAGTGATTACATTCCTTTTGAAAATGCGGGATTTGTTATTACCGGATTTTATGAATCAATCACAACACCACATTATCATCAAATTACTGATTCACTTTCTCATGTTGATATGAAATATGTTTATGAAATTTGTAAAAGTAATGTTGCTGGAATTACTCACTTTGGAAAACTTCAAGAAAAATTTGTTTCTATATTTCACACTCCAATTATTACAACAGATGACACAATCAACTCATATAAAATAATTGCAAAGACAAAATCTTCTGCAACTATTTTTTCTCAAAACTTATTTTACTCAATAAACAATGGGGAATTTCAACAACTTGAAATGAATTTTCTTGGAACTCAAAACGACACTTCACTTTTTGAAACTCATATTCCAACTCAACAATATAATTCTAACGTAAAATATTTTTTCAAATTCATTTCGTTCGATAGTGTAACTTCGCGACTTCCACAAAATGAAAATACAAATTTTGAATTTTCTATTCTTCCCGATACAGTTGCTCCAACAATTATTTTCACACAACCAATTTCTATTTCAGAAAATGATTTTCCACTTGAAATAAAATCTACAATTTTAGATGAACATAATATTGATATTGCGTGGATTAAATGGTCTCACAACGAATTTCAATTTGTGGATACAATGACAGAAATTTCACAAAATGTTTTTAGATTTTTTTTGGAAAATAATTTTCAATTTGGCGATTCAATTTCGTTGCAAATTTTTGCTCGTGATAATTCGTTGAGAAAAAATATTGCTAACACAAATTTATTTTCATATCAGATTTTCAAATCTATTTTTTTACTTCACACCGAAGAAAGTGATAGTGGAAATTTTTTTCCAACAAATGATTGGCAATTTGGAAACCCCTTAAACATTCCTCCGCAACCAAGTGGATTGAAAGTTTGGGGAACAAATATTTTGGGAAATTATTCTAACAATTTGATTTCAATACTTGAAACTCAAAATATTTCTTTATCAAATAAAAAAAATCCAATTTTAACTTTCAAACATTTTTACAAAATTGAACCAGCAAATGATGGTGGAAATGTGAGTGTAATTATTGATAATTTACAAGAAGAAATTTTAATTCCACAAAACGGATATCCATTTGCAAATATTGTTGCAATTAATTCTCCGGGATTTTCGGGAAACTCTTATGTTTGGAAAGAGGAAAAATTTAATTTGAGTGAATATGAAAATCACAACATAAAAATAATTTGGAAATTTGGAAGTGATGCGTTGATAAATCAAAAAGGTTGGTATTTGGATAACATACGAATTGATTTTCTTCCTGATTCAACAAGTGAAGTTTTTGAAAATAATTTTCCAAATAAATTTTCTTTGAAACAAAATTTTCCAAATCCATTTAATCCGAAAACAAAAATAAAATATGAAATTGCAAAAAGTGGTTTTGTGAGTTTAAAAATTTACGATGTTTTGGGACGAGAAATAAAAACACTTGTGAATGAAAATAAAAATGTTGGATTTTATGAAATTGAATTTGACGCAAATAATTTGAACAGTGGAATTTATTTTTACAAATTGACAACAAATAATTTTTCCGAAATGAAGAAAATGATTTTGATAAAATAAGTTTTTGTTGTTGTAAATAAAACTATTGGGACACATTTTTTTTTGTGTCCCATTTTTGTTTTTTAGAAATATTTTTTGTCTAAAATCGTTGTTTTGGAGAATAGTTTGGAACGGAAAAATTTTCCGTTTTATTGTCTAAAAGAGGAAATTTTTTCCTGTTTACTAAGTTTTATTATCCGTAAATGACTTTACATGCCATGTAAACGACTTTACATGTCATGTAAATGACTTTTTGTATAGTAAAAAGTGGTTTTTTGTCCCGAAACGG
>SXGU01277279.1_pt1 | contig 10649 bp, 12 predicted proteins | sample 3174531 | NCBI WGS metagenome assembly SXGU01 (sample SAMN11356863, study PRJNA531348) | freshwater metagenome | isolation source: freshwater sample F1-140 | place: China: Fuxian Lake, Yuxi | collected 2017-12-25 | reverse complement strand
GTCCGGTATCAGCCCCGCCTCCATCTGGTCGAGTGCCTCGCGCCCGTCGGCGGCCTCGCTCGTGTCCCAGCCGAGTCCCTCGACGGTGCGGCGCAGGATCGACCGCATCGCTCGGGAGTCATCGATGATCAGGGCATGCATGGCGGGGGCTCCTTGGGGTGGTCCTCGGCGGGTGCCGCCGGGGCGGGGGTCGGTTCGGTGGGCGTCTCAGGCGTTGACATCGACATAGACGGACCGGTCGTGGGAGCGGGGGAGGAGAGGGGTGACGGACTCGACGATCGCCTGGTGCTGCGAGGTGACGCCCAGCTGCTCGGCGATGCGTCGCATGGCGACCTGCTGGCGAGCCAGGATGTCCTCGGCCCGCGGTCTCAGCGACACGGGGATCGGCCCGTAGTAGTCCGGTGCCTGCCACTCGTCGATCCGACCCGGGCCCAGGTCCGACTCGAGGGCGCGCTCGGCACGGACCAGGTCGAGCTCGATGCGGTCCAGGGTGACCTCCCAGGCCTCGCGGCGGGAGGTGTCGATCCTGCCGAGGATCGCGGACGGGTCGGTCATCGCTCAGGCCTCCAGGGCGGCCTGCATGGCCGCCTCCCGCCACGTCGCGGCGAGGTCGACGACCAGGCCGAGGCACCCCTCGGTGACCCGCGGGTCCTTGGTGACGTTGGCGCGGACGAGCTCGAGGTGCAGGAAGTCGTACAGGGAGGCCAGGCCCGGACCGCCCTCCCAGTCGGAGGTCCGCAGGCTGCAGCGCAGCTCGAGGACGATCTCCTGGGCGTGCAGCAGCTCTCGGTGCGCGGTGTCGATCTCTCGGGCGCGCTGCGCCTCCAGCCCGCGGGTCAGGTCGAGGACCAGCCGGTCGCAGAGCATCACCAGCAGCCTGGCCGGCGATGCGGTGGCGACCGATGCGTCCAGGTAGGCGGTCTGCGGGGAGTTCATGGCGGCCTTTCTCGGGGTCGGTGGGGGGTCGGTGGGGGGTCGGTGGGGGGTCGGTGTGTGGTCGGAGGTGGTCGGGTCAGGAGGACGAGGTGCTCGAGAGCGAGGAGAGCTGGCTGCTGAGCCAGCTGGACTGGGTGGACATCTGGTTCATGGCCGTCTCGAGCGCCGTGAACTGCCGCTTGAGGCTCTCCTGCCGCTTCTCCAGCCGGACGTCCCAGTCGTCCACGCGGGCCTGCAGCCGGTCGATGCCGGAGTTGCGGCCGAGGATGGAGTTCGTGATCGTGCCGCCGAGGGGGTCGCTGGCGGCCTTGGCCACGCCGGCCAGGCGGACGGCGAACCCGTCGGTGGCGTCGGTGAACCGGGCCGCCGTGCCCGCCGGGTCGGTGGCGTAGGCCGAGGCGAACGTGGCCGCGTCGAACGTGACCTTGCCGGATCGATCGGTCTGGAGGCCGATCGAGGCCAGGGACTCCGAGCTCGCGGTGGGGAAGATGGTGTTCAGGACCGAGCTGCGGAGCGTCCGGACCGAGCCGTCGCCGGCCAGGGGCCCCGCCTTCTTGGTCGTGGCGTCGTAGCCCGTCTGGGTGTCGATCTCGGAGAGCACCGAGTTCATGGCGGCCACCAGGTCGGTCAAGGCCGCGCTCAGCTTCGTGGTGTTGCGCGATACGTCGACGGTCGAGACCGTGCCGGGCACCGCGTCGGACCCGAGGGTGATCGTCACGCCCGGGACGATGTCGGCGACGGTGTTGGTGGCGGAGGTCACCGAGATGCCCGACCCGAGGTCGAGCGCCGCGTCGGCGCCGGCCCGGACGGTGGCCCCGCCGAGCAGTGGCGACCCGTCGAGTGCGGTGAGGTCGAAGTCCTTGGCGGCACCGGTCTCCGCTGACTCGACCAGCAGGCGGTAGCCGCCGGTCGTCTTGATCGTGGTCGCGCGCAGCCCGGTGTCGTTGGCAGGGTCGTTGATGGCCGCGGCCAGGCTCTTGAGGGTGCCGTCGCCGGTCTCGAGGTCCACCGGGGTGCCGTCGAAGCGGTCCAGCCGGACCTTGGTGGAGGCACCGGTCACCGGGTCGGTGAGGGCCGCGGCCTGGGTGAAGCCGAGCTGGTGGGTACGAGCGACCGAGGTGACCGTCACGTTCAGCCGGACCGGCTCGGCGGTGCTCGTGCCGCTGACCCGGACAGCGGCGTTCGTCGACGTGCTGGTCACGGCGGACCAGGTGGCGGCCTTGGCCAGGTCTGCGGCCTTGCTGGCCAGGAGAGCGGTCTTGGTGTTGAGGGCGTGCAGGGTGGTGACGAGGCTCTTCTCGGTGGACACCCGCTGCTTCAGCCGGGTCTGGGGGAGAGCCTCCAGCTGCATGAGCTGGGTGACGATCGTGTCGGTGTCCAACCCCGAGGCGAGCCCGCTGATGCTGGCGCTGCTGACCATGAGCTCCTCCTCCGGGCGCTGGTCGGCTGGTGTCGTGGTGGCGAGAACGCCGACCGGCTGCTGGTGTAGGGATCAGCAGCCGGTCGACGCCCCCGTGGCGGGATCAGCCGCGCAGCAGCGACAGCACGCTCTGCGGCGCCGAGTTCGCCTGGGCGAGCATCGCGGTGCCGGCCTGGGACAGGATCTGCGAGCGGGTGAACTGCATCATCTCCTGAGCCATGTCGGTGTCGCGGATCCGGCTCTCCGACGCGGTCACGTTCTCGACCGCGACGTTGAGGTTGTTGATGGTGTGCTCGAACCGGTTCTGCACCGCACCGAGACCGGCACGCGCGGTGGAGATGTTCTGGATCTGCGTGTCGATGGCGGCGACCGCGGCGCGAGCGTTGGCTCCGGTGCTGAACGAGATCCCGCCGGCGATGGCCGAGCCGGCCGCGCCACCGGTGCCCGGGGCCGTGGTGGCCAGGGTGCCGCCGTTGGTCGCGTTGACCACGAGCTGGTTGTCCTGGTCGACGCTGGCCCGGAACGACGCCGAGAAGCCGGAGTCGTTGTTGAGGTGGTCCGCGACGTCCTGGACGGTCTTGTGGTCACCCGCGGTGCCCATGTCGACCGTGGAGGAGGCGACGACGCCGGTGGTGGAGAACGCCCAGTTGCCCGCCACGGTGGTCGGCGTGAGGACGGCGTAGGAGTTGCCGCCGCCGTTCGCCAGCGCGTCCGCGACCGAGGCCACGTCCGCGACGTCGAAGTTGAACGAGATCACGTTGTCCGCGGACGACGAGCCGGCACCCACCTGGAAGTTCAGGGTGTTGGCGCTGCCGTCGAGCAGCTTGGTGCCGTTGAAGTTCGTGGAACCGGCGATCCGCTCCAGCTCCGCCTGCAGCTGCGTCGCCTCACCGGTGATCGCTGTGCGGGCGTCGCTGTTGTTGGTGTCGTTGCCCGCCTGGACGGCGAGGTCACGCATGCGCTGGAGGATCGAGTGGACCTCCGTCAGGGCGCCTTCCGCGGTCTGCACGACCGAGATGCCGTCCTGCGCGTTGCGGACGGCGACCTTGAGACCGCCGGCCTGCGAGCGCAGGCCCTCGGAGATGGCGAGGCCGGCCGCGTCGTCGGCGGCCCGGTTGATGCGGTAGCCGCTGGACAGCTTCTCCAGCGACTTGGACATCTGGCCCTGCGTGACCGACAGGTTGCGGTAGGAGTTGATGGCGTCGATGTTCTGGTTGATGCGGAGACTCATGATGGTTCCTTCCTTGGTGTGAGTCGGTGGTGCTGGAGTCCGTCCGTGGGCTCCGTCGCCCACCCGGTTCGGCGTGGTCCGCTCCGACCTGAGGGATAGCCTCGAGCCGGGCTGGACCTCCGAGGGCTCAGGCGATCCCGTCGAGGACGGCTCGGCGCACCCGGGGCCGTGCCTGGTTGGCGGCGTGCCGCTCCGCCACGGCGCGGAAGTAGGTGTCGCGGCGGCGAGCGGCGCACCCGTCCGGTCGAGCGGGCTGGGCGACCAGGTCCGGGTCGAGGGCGTGGTTGAGGGCGTCCTTGAGCAGGACCAGCGCCTCGGCCCGCATCTGGGAGATCCGCGACTCGGTGACGCCCAGCTCGTCGGCCAGCTCCGCCATGGGGCGCTCGTCGATGAAGTAGCCCCGGATGACCAGGCGCAGCCGGTCGGGGAGCTCGCAGATGGCCTCGTCGAGGTACTCGAGGCGCTCGCGCTTCTCCAGCTGGACGTCGGGGGTCGGCTCGGTCGTCGGCAGGACCTCGGCGAAGGTCTGGTCGGCGTCGATGTCGAGCGACAGCACCGAGGCCCGGGCGAGGTCCTCGGCCGACCGCCGGACCTCGGCGACGCTGATCCCCAGCTCCGCGGCCACCTCGGCGTCGTCAGGGGCTCGCCGCCGCGAGGCAGCGAGCGTGGAGCGGACGGTCTCGATGTCACGACCGCGCCGACGCACCGCGCGGGAGGCCCAGTCCGCGGAGCGCAGCTCGTCGACGATCGCGCCGCGGATCCGCGTGGAGGCGTACCGGGCGAAGGGGATGCCGCGCTCGGGGTCGAAGGCCCGGGAGGCGGTCACCAGCGCGACCAGCCCCGCCGATCGAAGGTCCTCCTTGTCGACGTGGGCCGGGACCCGGGCCGCCGTCTCGCGCACGATGTGACCCACCAGGGGGAGGTGCTGCTCGACCAGTTCCTCACTGTTCATCCCGCCGGCCGGCTGGGTCGCGACGCGCGTGTGATCCATATTTCAAGAATCGGTCGCGCAGGCGTTTCGCATCAGGCGCGCATGCTGTGGCTTCGGTGGTACCAAGGCGTCAATCCGCGCTCCACCGAACGGACAAGCGGGACGGGCTATGCGGGACCACCCGATCGGGCTACCTGAAAGTTCGTTCGGGCATGCCGGTCGAGTGGTTCGGGAGATTGCCCGTCACGAACCTCTCAGGTGCGCTACCGGCTCGCCGATCAGGCATGGGTCGGGGGAGACGGGCCTCGACCTTCCGGCACCAGAAAGGCCGACCATGACGACGTCGTTGCAGCGCCTCTCCCAGGTGCTCTGGCAGCAGCGCGAGCTGCTCGAAGGGTTGCACTACGCCCTCGAGGTCGAGCAGCTGATCCTGGCGACCGGCCGCACCCGCTGGCTGCTACGCGCCGCTCTGGACGTCGAGTCCGTGCTCGAGTCGATGCGGAAGACCGAGGTCCTGCGCGCCGTCGCCGCGGACGAGGCCGCCGCCGCGCTGGGGCTGCCGCCCAACCCGTCGCTGACGGAGCTGGCCAGCCGGGCCCAGGAGCCCTGGTCGGAGATGCTCGGCGACCACCGCGCGGCCCTGTTGCTGACCATGCAGTCGATCACCGAGCTCGCCGACGCCAACCGCGAGCTGATCACGAGCGGCTACCGGTCGGCCCGGGAGACGCTGCTCGCGCTGGGTGAGGCCACCGAGGGGTACGCCGCGGACGGCAGTGCCGTGGTGAGCGCCTCCGGCGGACCCGTGCGTGTCGACCGGACGTTCTGAGGCGGTCGGCCCATGAGTGGCACGCTCTCCTCCCTGAACAGCGCACTGAGTGCGTTGCGCTACCAGCGCCTGGCCATGGACGTGGCGAGCAACAACATCGCCAACGTGAACAGCGAGGGCTACGTACGGCGCCGCGCCGAGGCCATGTCCGTCGGCAGCCCCACGCAGGTCGCCATGTGGTCTCGCTACGAGGGCGCGGGCGACGGGGTGTCAGCGGCGACCATCTCACGCATGTCCGACCCGTTCCTCGAGGCTCGGTCCCGGCGCGAGAACGCGAAGCAGTCCTACTTCGACACCCGGGTCACCGTGCTCGACCGGGTCGAGAGCGGCATCGGGGAGCCGGGTGACATGGGCGTGGCCGCGGCGCTCGCGGACTTCCGCAACTCCTGGCAGGACCTGCAGACCCACCCCGAGCAGACCGCCTCCCGCAGCCAGGTGCTCGCGACCGGTCAGGCGCTCGCCGACGCCGTCCGGGTCCAGGCGGGGAACATCACGACCGAGCTGACCGACCAGCGCCACCACGCGCTCGACCTGGTGGCCGAGATCAACGCGACGGCTCGGGACCTGGCCTCGGTCAACGGCAACATCGCCGACGCCCGGGCCGCCGGGGTGGACGCCTCCGACCTCCTCGACCAGCGGGACGTCCTCGCGCTCAACCTCGCCAGGCTCACCGGTGGGGACGCGACCGTGCAGCCCAACGGCGGACTGGACGTCACCGTCGGCGGGGTCTCGCTGGTGGCCGGGAAGACCGCGGCCACGCTCGCGGTGGCCGGCGGCATCGCGGCCGACGGCTCCGACGACGGCAACCCGCTCATGTTCTCGATCACCGGGACCTCGGGCACCGCGACGGTGATCCCCTCCGCCGTGGGCGGCGAGCTCGGTGCGGTGGGTGAGCTGCTGACGACGACCCTGCCCACGTATCTCGCCGGGCTCGACTCGGTCGCCCAACAGCTCGCGGACTCCGTCAACGCCCTCCACACCACGGGCTTCGACCTCGACGGCAACCCCGGCCAGCCCTTCTTCTCCTACAGCGCCGCCGGCGCCGCCGGGTCGCTCCAGGTCGCGATCACCGACCCCGCCGCCGTGGCCGCCTCGACCGCGGCGGGAGTCCTCGACGGGGGAGTGGCGGACGCGCTGGGCGACCTCCAGGTGGCGGACCTCGCCTACCAACGGCTGGTCAACGGGTTCGGCACCGAGGTACTGACGAGCAGGCGCAGCAGCGCGACCCAGCAGCTCCTGACCGCGCAGGTGCACGGCTCGCGCGAGCAGCTCACCGGTGTCAACTTCGACGAGGAGACCGTGAACATGGTCGCTGCCCAGCGCGCCTACGAGGCTGCGGCCCGGGTCATGACCACCATGGACTCCGTGCTGGACACCCTGATCAACCGGACCGGGCTGGTGCGCTGATGTCCACTCTCCGCCTGACCCAGAACGTGCTGGTCGACCGCTCGGTCGGCCGTCTCCAGCTCGGCCTGTCCAACCTGGCCAGGGTTCAGGAGCGGCTCTCGACCGGGCGGCAGCTCAACCGCCCGTCCGACTCGCCCACCGACACCACCAGCGCGATGCGGCTGCGGTCCTCGCTCAAGGCGGTCGAACAGCACGCCCGCAACGCCCAGGACGGGCTGGGGCGGCTCGGCCTGGTCGACCAGACCCTGTTCACCGTGAGCGAGAACATCGGGCGTGCGCGGGAGATCGCGCTCCAGGGTGCCAACACCGGCAGCCTCGACCAGAACGCCCGCAACGCCCTGGCCACGGAGCTCGACCACATCCGGGCGGACCTGTTGAGCCAGGCCAACACCACCTACCTGACCCGGCCGGTGTTCGGCGGGGTGACCGCGGGCAGCCAGGCCTTCGACGCCACCGGCACCTTCCCGGGTGTCGCCGGGGCGATCCCCCGCCGGGTGGGGGACGATGTGAAGGTGGACGTGAGCGTGGACGGCCGCTCGGTCTTCGGTGACGGCGCCACCTCGGTCTTCGCCGAGATCGAGGACCTGGCGACGGCGTTGCGCAGCGGCGACCACGCCGGCGTGCAGACCGGGCTGGCCGAGCTCGGCGCCCGGGTGAGCACGGTGGCGAACGCCCATGCGAACGTCGGCGCCGCGTACAAGCGGATCGAGCAGGCGGAGACCACCCTGCTCAGCCGCAAGCTCGACCTGACCGGGTCGCTCTCGGAGGTGGAGAACGTCGACCTGGCCGAGGCCACCGTCGACGTGCACCTTCAGGAGGTGGCCTACCAGGCCGCCCTCGCCGCGACCGCCCGGGTGATCCAGCCGAGTCTCCTGGACTTCCTGCGGTGATGACCGACACCGTCGCCCCCGCCGAGGCGGACCTCCCGGTCATCGAGCTGGTACGTCCGATGCCAGGTTTCCCGGATGACCGCCACTTCGCGCTGGTCGACCTCGACGGCAGCGGCGGCCTGTGCTCGCTGCGGTCGCTCGACCACCCCGACCTCCGGTTCCTCGTCGCACCGCCCAGTCTGTTCTTCCCCGACTACACCCCCGAGATCGACGACCTCACCGTGGACGAGCTCGACATCGAGTCCGCGGACCAGGCGATGCTCCTCGTGGTGCTCACCGCCGGTGAGTCGCTGCCCACGTCGACGGCCAACCTGCTGGCGCCCGTCGTGCTCAACACCGCGAACCGCCGCGCGTGCCAGGTCGTCCTGGACGACGCGGAACACCTGGTGCGCACCCCGCTCGTCGCGAGCAGATGACGCGGTCCGTCCGGGTAGCGTGGCGCCCATGCTGGTGCTGAGCCGACGCGTCGGCGAGAGCGTGGTCATCGGGGACGACGTCACGGTCACGATCCTCGAGGTCCGCAGCGACGTGATCAGGATCGGCATCGACGCGCCTCGCTCGGTCGCGGTCAACCGGGCCGAGCTCCTGGTCCAGCTCGAGGCCAGCAACCGCGACGCGGCCTCGCCGAGCGAGGACACCGTGTCGTCACTCGCCGACGAGCTGCGCCGGCGCGGCGGCTGAGCGTCGCCAGAGCGTCGGCAGAGCGTCGCCAGAGCGACCCGGCACGTGGCCGGGCCGGCGGGAGTCAGCCGCGGGGGCGGTAGATCGACGACCGGGCTCCCGGCAGGCGCTCCCACCCGTCGTCGATGCCGGTGACCATCTCGGCCGCCCCGAGGAACAGCACGCCGTCGGGCGCCAGCACCTGCCGCACCCGACGCAGGATGTCGCGCTTGGTCGGGGCGTCGAAGTAGATGAGGACGTTGCGCAGGAACACGATGTCGAACCTGCCCATCGGCGGGAACGGCCGGATCAGGTTGAGGGTCCGGAAGGTCACGGAGCTCGCCACCTCGGGCCGCACCCGCCAGTGCATCCCCGCGCGCTCGAAGTGCTTCACCAGCGTCGTCGCAGGCAGGCCCCGGTTGATCTCGAGCTGGGAGTACTCCCCGGTCCGGGCGCGCACGAGCATCTCCTCGGAGAGATCGGTGCCCAGCACCTCGACGGGCGCGCCGTTCAGCTGGGGGGTGTCCAGGGCCGAGAGCGCGACGCTGTACGGCTCCTGCCCGCTCGAGCAGGCCGCGCACCACACCCGGATCGGCCGCCCACCGCGGGTCGCGGCGAGCTCGGGGAACACGATGTTCCGCAACGCGGTGAACGGCTCGGCGTCCCGGAACCACGACGTCTCGTTGGTGGTGAGGGCCTCGACCACCGCACGCATCGCCGCCGGCGTACGACGCCGGGAGACGTCGGACACGTAGGTGTCGACGTCGGCCACGCCCGCGGTGCGGGCCAGCGGCGCCAGCCGCGACTCGACCAGGTACTCCTTGCCGGTGTCGAGGACGATGGCGCTCTCGGACCGGACCAGCTCCTGGACGAAGCGGAAGGACTGGACGCTGATGGTCATCGAGAGGCTCCTGCGGGCTGGTGGGTCGAGGCGGTCGGGCCGGTGCCGAGGCGCCGCAGCAGCTCGGCGGCGATCTCGTCGAGGGGGAGGACGGCTTCCGCGAGCCCGGCCTGGGCGACCGCACCGGGCATGCCCCAGACGACGGAGGTCCGCTCGTCCTGGACGACGACTGAGCCACCGGCGTCGACCAGAGTGCGGGAGCCGAGGCACCCGTCCTGGCCCATGCCGGTCAGCACGACGCCCAGGACGCGGTCGCCCAACGCCTCCGCGGCGGTGCGGAAGAGCACGTCGACGGCGGGCCGGCAGTAGTTCTCCGCGGGTCCCTGGGACAGCTGGGCCACGAGCTCGCCGCCCCGCTGGTGCACGGCGAGGTGGTGGTCGCCGGGGGCGATGCTCACGGTTCCCGGGCGGAGCACGTCCCCGTGCTCGACCTCCCGGAAGGTGGCCGCGAAGCGGCGGTCGAGACGGGTGGCGAACTGCCGGGTGAAGATCGGCGGCATGTGCTGGACCACGGCGACGGGGACGGGCAACGGGGGCAGGCCGGCGAAGAGCGTGGTCAGTGCCTCCGGGCCGCCGGTGGAGCTTCCCACGACCAGCAGCCGGTGCCCTCCGAGCGGCGTGGGGGTCCGTGGCCGCAGAGCGACCTGGGCCGGGACCGCGGCCCGCGGACGTGCGACGGGCTGCTCGGGGAGGGGCGGGAGCGCCCGGCGCAGCGGCACCAGCGCCTTGATGCGGGGGATGAGCGCGTCCCTGACCTGCTGCATCGACTGGCCGACGCTGCCCACGTTGGCCGGCTTGGCGACGTAGTCGGTCGCCCCCGCCGCGAGTGCGTCCAGCGTGGCGGTCGCGCCGCGCTCGGTCAGCGTGCTGAACATGATGATCGGCACGGTGGAGCCAGCGGCCCGCAGCTGCCGCACCGCCTCGATGCCGTCCAGCACCGGCATCTCGACGTCCATCGTGATCAGGTCGGGCCGCAGCAGCGTCACCTTCGACTGCGCCGCCAGCCCGTTGACCGCGGTGCCGACGACCTCGATGTCCGGATCGCTGCCCAGCAGGTCCGTCACCAGCTTGCGGATCACGACGGAGTCGTCGACCACCAGAACCTTGATCCTGCTCATGCCTGCCCCTCCTCGGTGACGAGGCGCCACGGGCGGAGGAGGACCTCGGCCGCGGAGCCGGGCAGCAGGTCTTCGGCGACCGCCGCCTGCAGCACGCCGGACACGGCGTTCCACACGCCGTAGGCCGCGTCGCGCGCGGTGAAGCCGCTGCGGTGGAAGGCGATGACGCCGGCGAGCTGGACGTCGGTCGCGGTGCGAAGCCGGTCGCTGAGGCGGCGGAGCAGGCGATCATTGATGTCCTCAAGACCGCCTATCCTGATCATGCGATTCTTGCCGAAGAAACCGGCGCGTCGAGCAATCTCCATGATGAAAACGACAATGTCTGGATC
>SXGU01367661.1_pt1 | contig 10650 bp, 7 predicted proteins | sample 3174531 | NCBI WGS metagenome assembly SXGU01 (sample SAMN11356863, study PRJNA531348) | freshwater metagenome | isolation source: freshwater sample F1-140 | place: China: Fuxian Lake, Yuxi | collected 2017-12-25 | reverse complement strand
TCGCACGGCATCTCGCTCGCGAAGGTGCCGAACGTGGAGGGAGCTCCAGCACAGACCCACGCGGCGACGAGCAACCCTCACGGGCGCTGAGAGACCTCGCAGAGGCCGCAAAGATATCGCTCTCACTGCAAGACGAGATCACTCTCACAATTGACACGTCTCGAGGAACGCAGGCAGAGTGCGTGCTGACGCGCGCGGTGCTTGAGACGATGATTCTTCCGATTGTGCGCCGCACACTCGATGCGTGCGAACGTGCGATGCGCGACGCTGGCGCACCGACGATCGACCGTGTGGTGTTGGTCGGAGGCTCGACGCGAATTCCGCTCGTGCGCAAGCTCGTGGGCGAGTGCTTTGGCCTTGAGCCCTATACGGCACTCGATCCCGATCTTGTTGTCGCGCTGGGCGCCGCAGTGCAAGCGGCGGTGCTGCAGGGGAGTCGTCGCGATGTGCTATTGCTCGATGTGATTCCGCTGTCGCTCGGCATCGAAACGGTCGGCGGCGCCGTCGCGAAATTGTTGACAAGAAATGCGATGATTCCCGCCCGCGCGACGGAGCTCTTTTCGACGAGCGTCGACAACCAGACCTCAGTGCGACTGCGCGTCCTTCAAGGAGAGCGTGAGATGGCGAACGATTGCCGATCACTCGCAACCTTTGAATTGCGCGGAATCCCTCCGATGCCTGCCGGAATTCCGCAGGTAGAGGTTGCTTTTCTGGTGGACGCAAATGGAGTGCTGCAAGTGAGTGCCATTGAACGGCGCAGCGGGTGTCGGGCAGGAGTACAGGTGGTGCCCAGTTTTGGATTGACGCTTGACGAGATAGAACGGATGGAGCGCGAGAGTCTCGTGCACGCGAGGGCAGACATGCATCACCACCGCGTTGTCGACCTTGCCGTGAACTGTGCGCTCGACATCAAGTGGATCGAAGCGGCCCTCGCAAGGACGCGATCAGAACTGGAGCGAGGTGTGGTCGCTGAGATTGAGCGCTTGATGAGTGCACTGCGTGGATTTGTCGACGCAGCACGCGACCATCCTCATGAGGTCGACGCAGACGCGTTCTTTGCCGCGAAGGAGAGACTTGACCGCGCAAGCATGCCACTGCACGAGATTGCCATCACTGCGAGCCTGCGCCAGATGCAGGTGCCAAAGGCTGAAGGGACAACATGAACTCATTTCGAGTCGCCGTCATCATCGCAGCCGCAGGTCAGGGAACCCGCTTTGGATCCGACAAGCTTGCCCAAGACCTGGGGGGAAGGCCGCTTCTGTTGCGAACGGTCGAGCTCTTCACGAAGCGCGATGAGGTTGGGGCGATCATCGTGGCTGCTCCGCCTGAGACGCTTGACGACTTTCGAACGCGGTACGGCGCGCAGCTGGGCTTTCATGGTGTCACGATTGTCGCTGGGGGGCGCACCGAGCGATGGGAAAGTGTGCGAAATGCCCTTGCGGCCGTTCCTCAAGAGTGCACCCACATCGCAGTGCATGATGCAGCGCGCCCAGCGGTGAGTGATGCGCTGCTTTCACGACTCTTTGATGCCGCGCAGGTGGCAGATGCGGTGATTCCTGGAGTTGCGGTGAGTTCGACACTCAAGCGGATATCCGAAGAGTCATTTCAAGCAACTCCTGACGATGCAGTCGCCGATGCAATCCTCGGCGATGCGGGCAAGGAAGGAGTGCGTGGACACCGCGTCGAAGCGACGCTTGCGAGAGCGCGTGTGATGGCGATTCAGACTCCGCAGATTTTCGCTGGAGCGCTCTTGCGCAGGGCGTACACGCAAGAGAATCTTGCGGGTGCGACCGATGACGCGATGCTCGTTGAACAACTCGGAGAGCCTGTGCTTGTCATCGAGGGTGAGGCGCGCAACATGAAGGTGACGACTCCCGCCGATCTCACGATTCTTCGGTCGATTCTAGGAGTTCGAGCTGCAGAGGATCGCCCAGCTCACAAGCGCTTCTGAGTTCCTGGTGATGTTCCTCGTGGTGTTCCTACTGGTCGGATCGATGTTGTGCGGAATCTGCAACTGTTGACCCTTCGACCGTGAGCTTCGCACGCTTCGTGCCAGCGCCCGATCGAGCACCTGTTGATGGGCAATTCGGACAGCGTGGTTCGTGTGTTTTCGCGGGAACGAATGTACGAACCACCCCCCAGAGTGCGACGATGACTGCTGCAGTCGCGACGAAGAACTGCCAATCTCCAACCGGAAATCCGTTCATGAGAGCACTCCAAAGGTGATCCACGCAGCGAGATACGCGACGCACGACATGTAGGCCCCTTGGGCGATCGGCCAGCGCCACGAGCCCGTCTCGCGGCGAACGACGACGAGCGTCGGAAGACACTGCATCGCGAGCACAAAGAAGACGAGGAGGGACCCAGCAGTCGGAGTGTTGAAGAGAGGCTTTCCATCGGCGCGCGTGGCGCTGCGCACACTCTCAAGCGTGCCGAGATCGTCGCCGTCCGCTTCGGAGCCAGCTCCAGCGAGCACGAAGACCGTCGTTGTGAACACTTCGCGTGCGAGAAAACTTGTGAGCACGGCGACCGTGAGTTGTTGATCGAGTCCAATGGGGGCAAATGCGGGTTGGCAGATCGACCCAAGTTGTCCAGCAAGCGACCCCGATTGCTGCGCGCGATCGTCGAGTCGCTGCGCGTCGGCGCTCATCTGAACTGAGCGCTCTGGATCGGTCGCGGCAAGTGCGACCGCGCGGTTGCGCAAGTCCACGCTCTCGGGCGATGGTGCGATGGTTGGATAGGCGCTCAGCCACCACATCACGACGGCGATTGCGAGGATGACAGTTCCAGCGCTCTTAAGAAAGACGATGCCGCGATCAATCGCCACGACCGCCGCGCCTCGAATGCTCGGAATCCTGTACGGGGGGAGTTCAAGCAGCATCGGAGCGCTCGGGCCACGCAAGATGGTCCGTCGGACGAGCGCAGCAGTTGCGAGTGCGGCGATTCCTCCAAGCACATAACAGCCGGTGAACGCGACACCTGCCGCAAGTGGGCGTCCCGCGAACAAGAGTCCGGTCAGGAGCGCGTACACAGGAACGCGCGCGCTGCAGCTCATGAACGGAGCGACAAGAATGGTGGTGAGCCGCTCGCGCGGGTCTGGGATCAATCGCGTCGCCATGATGCCCGGCAGTGCGCATGCGTGCGACGAGAGCAGGGGCATGAACGCCTGTCCTGGCAACCCGAAGCGACGCATGATGCCATCGACTGCGAACGCGGCGCGCGCGAGATATCCCGAGTCTTCAAGCAGAGCGAGCAGAAAGAAGAGCAAGACGATTTGCGGCACGAAGACGACTGTCGCTGCGACCCCTCCTACGACGCCGTCTACGAGGAGCTCACGCAGGATTCCCTCGGGGAGCACCCCGTGCAACGCCGCACCCACCCATCCAAAAATCGAATCGACTGCATCCATCGGAAAAGCGGCGAGCCAGTAGATCGATGCGAACAGAAGCGACATTGTCACCGCGAATGTGAGAATGCCAGCAACGGGATGGGTGAACGCCGCATCGAGCCGATCATGCGCGGTCATTGAGGCATCGTGCTGAGTGGGGGAGTGCGCGGCCATGCGCGCGAATGCGTCTGCTGCCCATGCGCAACTCGCGGCGGATCCAGGCTCAGAGTGAGGGAGTGGACGCGCCGGGGGGCTCGCAGCGTTCGTGCTGAGGAGTCCATCGAGTGCCACAAGCAATCGGTCAATGCCACGCCCAGTGCGCGCAGAGACGGCAACGACAGGAATCCCCAGGCACTCGGAGGCCGCACCTTCATCGATGATCAATCCACGCCGCTCGGCAAGGTCGATCATGTTGATCGCGACGACGGTTGGGATTCCTCGCCGAAGCGCGCTCGCGGCAAACTGCAAGTTGCGGAGCAGGTTGTTTGCGTCAACAACGATGAGCAGGCCATCTGGGCGCCCTTGCCCGATGCGGCCCTCAAGGCAATCGACGCAAAGGGTGCTCTCAGGCAACTCGAGCATGAGGCTGTAGATCCCAGGGAGGTCGATCAGTTCGATCTCGTTCCCGCGAGGGATCGCACATCGACCCACCTGATGTTCGACGGTGCTGCCAGGGTGGTTCGCGGTCTTTGCTCGAAGACCGCACAGCCGATTGAAGAGCGTGCTCTTACCTGTGTTTGGGTTTCCCAGCAGCGCGATGCGACTGGTCACGGCGTGGTCAATTCGATCGGGGTCACCATGATTCGATCTGCAATCCCCTTAGGAAGGCCGAGCCGAGTTTGATCAATCTGCACGATGCACGGCGTCCCAGGGCGACAGACTCGCACCTCGCACTGTTCGCCGAGTCCCATCGCAGCGAGAAGGCATCGATGCTCATTCGTGAGCGCATCGAGAGCCGAACATTCGATCGATGCACGCTGTCCGCGCGGCAACTGGCTGAGTGGGATTCGAATCGGGCTCGCTGCCATCGTGTGATGGTATTGAGACTCAGTCTCACAATCAACTCACGAGCCGCTGTTTGTCGGATTTCGGTAGCGCTCTCGTCCCGATGCATAGTGGACTGGGGATTCGTCGACTCGCGGTCGCTCGCCTCGCTGCCACTGCTCATGGAGTCGTTTGAGGGTCGGTACGCACCAGTGGCACCCCGTCCCAGCGCTGAAGCAGTCGGAAAGCTGGCTTGCCATTGCCGGCCTTTCAACTTCAAGATAGGTCTGCACTTTTCGAAGACTTACACGAAAGCACAGGCAGACATGATCATCGGGATCCATCGTTCGATGTATCGCTACTTCGACTGATTGGTCGAAACCGAGGCCTGAGGTAGTTGCCCGGCAGGAGTGCCGTGAGGGGCTGGCGACACCGGGATCGCCTGGGAAGAGCCATCGAGCAGCGTCAATCGCGCCCTCGCCGACTCAAGAATCATCTCGACTGCTGGCCTCATCTCTGGGGACGCCGTCTCGAGCCGAGCCTGGTATCCCCTGATAAGCAGTGTGACGGTTGCTGGATCAACAGTCTTCTCGAGTTGAGCTCTCGACTTGTCGACCATCTTTTGCGCAGTTGATGAGAGCCCGACGGCATGCGCCGACTGTGCATCAGCTGCGGCTTGTGCATCAACGATCGCCTGCGCATCCGCTGCTCGCTTCGCGTCGGCTGCGGCTTGCGCGTCGGCTGCGGCTTGCGCGTCGGCTGCGGCTTGCGCGTCGGCTGCGGCTTGCGCGTCAGCTGCGGCTTGCGCGTCAGCTGCGGCTTGCGCGTCGGCTGCGGCTTGCGCGTCGGCTGCGGCTTGCGCGTCGGCTGCGGCTTGCGCGGCAAGCGCCGCTTGTGCCTGCGCAAGAATGCGCGCACGCTCTTTGAGTGCATCCGGAGACGCTGGGCGCACCCGCACGGGGTCTACATCAGTTGAAGGCCTGGTGACCGAATCCGTCGCTGTGGCACTCGCACTCTCGTCACCAGCCTCGGGCATGGTCAGTGGAGCTGGTGATTCTTGTGGAGTGGTCTCTTCTGGCGCAGGCTCAACTGCTGGCGTCGCGCCTTCCCCTTCCTCGTGGGTGGAACCCGTCCCAAGAGGTGCGTGCACGATGTGAGTTCCCTTGATCCCCCAATGTGAGACACAGTGAGGGCCGACGAAGACTCCCCCGCGATGCCAGACTCCATCATCCGCGTGTTCTGCCGAATAGGACAGTCGCGCGTCAATGACGCCGCTGAGCAGAAACGGCGCATCCGCCGGCGCCTCCCTCAGAGCAGTTCGGGCGCTCTCTCCCTCGAGCTCCGCGCGGAAGTCACCGCCAATCTCGCCCCCGCTCGGCGAGAGCGCCCGACAGAGCAGGCTTACATTGGCGATTGAACCCTTGGCAGGTTCAACCCGCAGCACTCGAACGGTCCACTCGATTGGTTGCGCAAGCACATTGTTCTGGATCGCACACCACCGACGGATATCCGCACTTCGCGCATCGAACGTGTCAAGGTCGGTCGGAACTGTCGCCGAGCCAGTGCCAAAACGCTCGACGTAACGGCGCTGCAGCTCTGCGACGAAGGTTGCGGCAGTCGCGTACGGATCTGCGCTTGTGACGTCATTTGCTTCAGTCGCGTGCGCTGGAACTGGAGGTTCAGCTGGTTGTGGGTCGCCACTTGGCGCAGTGACGGTCGGCGCTTGGGTTGCGGGATTTTCCGCACCGTTCGTCGACGGCGACTCTGTCGCAGCGGTCGCTGAGCGTTGCTGTGCTGCTAACTGCGCTCGAAGTTCATCGATTCTTGCTTCGAGGTCGGCGATGCGTTGCTCGGCAGATCGCAACTTCGCGTCGGACTGGGCGGTTCGCGTGGCGCCAGCGGGTTGTGTCACATCGTCATCGGCCGGAGCGGTTTGCGCGAGCAGTGTCGTGGGCACGACAACTGGGGTACCGATCAATGCAAGGTGCAGAAACAACAGAGCGGGCGTGCGCATCCGAGCTATCCTAGCGAGAGAGAGCCACGATCGCGTGTGCTTCTACGAATGAACGACCTCACTCCAATTCAGGCACTCGTCTCAAGAGCACGCAGGCGATTGCTGCTCGCAGATGTCGTGAACAACCTTGCTCGCGGGGCGCTTCCGGTTGGGATCGCGCTGTGTGGGATCGTCAGCGGCGCCAAACTTGGCGCCCCGTGGCTCAATACCCCTCGGGACGGCGGAGTGTGGTTCTTGATCGCGACTGGTTGTGCACTGATCTCGCTTGCGGCATTCACCTACTTCGCGCGGCGCGGCGACGGTGGAGATGTTGCAGTTGCTTCGATTCTCGATGTGAGGCTGAAGTTGCACGATCGGCTTTCAACTGCCATTGCGCTCGCCGATCGAACAGATGCATTTGCGCGTGCCGCGATCGAGGACGGCTTGCGGGTCGCAGGAGATCGCCGCTTCGGCGAAGCGCTTCCGCGCGCGCTTCCCATCGAAAGCCCAAAGCGCTGGTGGATCGGTCCACTGCTCGCTGTGACTGCGGCCGCCGTGTGGTGGTTCGTCCCAGCGCTCTCGCTGGCAAACATCGCGCAAGCAGATTCTGTCGCTGAATCTGAGTTGCAGGCAGCACGAGAGGCGGCGAAGGTGCAGGTTGAGTCGATCCAAGTCGCACTCGCTGAGAATCCAGAACTCTCAAAGGCGGTCGCGGGTACCCAAGATGACAAGCCACTCGCCGCGGACCTCTCAGACGAGCAACTGAACTCGCCAGAAGAGGTGCGCCGTGAGACAACACGTCAGGTGAACGAACTCTCGAAGCGCCTTGATCAATTGCTTGCTGGCGAACAAGCACAGCAGCTCGAAGCGATGAAAGAGGCACTCAGTCGTATCGAACCCTCGCAAAGCGGTCCGCTGCAGAAGCTCGCCGAGGCTCTAAAGCGGGGCGATGCGGCGGCAGCGAAAGCAGAACTCTCGAATCTTCAAAAGCGTCTTGACGAAGAACCGATGGATCAGAAGTCGCGCGAAGAACTCGCCGCGAAACTGACGGACCTCGCACAGCAGTTGAAGGACGCAGCACAGGCGCGTGATGCCCTGAAGCAGGCGCTTGAGAGCGCAGGTCTCGACGGAGCGCTCGCGAAGAATCCAGAAGCCGCGAAGGCAGCGGTGGAAGGCGCCAAGCACCTCAATCAGGCGCAAAAAGATGCGCTCAAGCAGGCCATTGCTGCCGAGTCGAAGGCAGGAGAGAAACTCGAGAAGATCGCCAAGGCATGTGAGTCGATGTGCTCGCAGTGCAAGAACGGTGGTAGCAAGTCTGGAGGGAAGGGGGGAAAGTCTGGCCAATCAGGATCGTCCGCGTCGAGTCCCTCTGGCAGCGAAGGGGCCGCGGCGATGGCGAGCGAATCACTGAGCGAGATGGAGATGCTCAATGAACTGATGAAGGACGCTGAAAGCGCACGTTCGCAATGTTCGAAGAGTTGCTCGGGCGGCGGATCCTCAAGTGACTCAGCAGGGCAGTCATCGATGGGAGCGAATCGCGCACGGGGGTTTGGTGGAGAGCGCACGAAGGAAGCGACGGCCACTGGCACGAAGGCGCGCAAAGAGAAGGTTGAGTCGCTCGGGGGCGATGTCATTGCACGACAGCTTGTGGACGCGCCTCCGGTTGTGGGCGAGAGCCGCGCGACCCTGCAACAGCTCTCGGGCGAGATCGGGCAGGGGTTTGAGGAGGGGACTGAAGAGGACCCAGTTCCAGCGAACCTGCGCGAAGTGCACAAGCACTACTTTGGGGATCTGAAGAAGAAGATTGACGCCAAGAGCGCCCAGCCCGTGGCGCCAACTGCTGCGAAAACTCCCGCGAGCACCGCTGCGGAAGGCACCTCACCACCCAAGTGAGCGCGATGGTGTACCGCGTGGTGGTGCTGATCTGTGTCGCGTGCATCGCATCGTGCAATCGTTCGTCGCCTCCAGCCCCTGAGCCTGTTGGGGACGGTGTTCCTCTTGAGCGCCAAGTCGTTGTCTATGTCAGCACCGACGAGTCGATCGCGCGACCAATCCTCGAGTCCTTTTCCAAATCGACTGGAATCACCGTGCTCGCGCGTTACGACAGCGAGAATTCGAAGGCGACCGCACTCGCGGCGATGATTCGCCTCGAGCGCGATGCACCACGCGCAGATGTCTTCTGGTCTGGTGAGTGCTTCGTTGCCGCGCAGCTTGCGCAGGAGTTTCTGGTCGATCCGTGGCGAAGTCGCCGCGCCGATCAGTTACCCGCCAACCTGCGTGGGGCATCTGGGCGTTGGTATGGACTCGCTCCGCGCGTGCGGGTGCTCGTGTACGACCCTGCGCGGACGGCGGCAGCCGATCTCCCCAAGTCGATGCTCGAACTCGTCGAGCCGAAATGGAAGGGGCACATCGCATTCGCCGATCCGCGATTTGGCACGACGCGCGGGCACATCGGCGCGTTCGCGCGACTTGTCGAGAGCGATCACGCAGGCGGATGGAGCGCATGGGTGCGAGGGATGGCCGACAACGATCCTCTCATTCTTCCTGGTGGAAACGCCGCGGTCGTCGACGCCGTGGCGCGCGGCGAGGCGGCGATCGGGCTGACCGACACCGATGATGTCTATGGATCGGTCGCAGGTGGATCGGCGCTCAAACTCGTCGCGCTCAGGCAACTTCCATCAACGAGCGGTACCGGTCCAATGGTGATCCCAGCGAGCGTCGCACTTGTTGCGGACGCTCCCCATCCATCCGAAGCGAATGAGCTGCTGTCGTTTTTGCTCTCACCTGAGGTCTCGCAGTGGATGCATGAATCGACGCAGGGGACGCTGCTCGAACAGGATGCCCCTCTCACAACCTCAATCACTCCACAGGGGCTTCCACTGCGGTCGACGAAGTGCGCGGAGGTGCTGCTTGAGCGGGTCGACGACCCGATGGAGTTCGACGCGGATGAACTCGCTGCCGGCATCGATGGTGCCGTCGCTGAGTTCTTGGCTGCTTGCCGGCGGGAGTCACGACCGTGATGACGCCCCCTCGGGGGGGAGGCGGGCAGTCGCCGAGAGTGAATTGCGCGATGATCGTGGCGAGTCCCGGGGGGTTGTGCATGGTGACGTTGTGCGCAGTGCCGATCGCGTGGGCCTGTCTGATTGCGCTCGTCGGACCCAAGAACACAACGGCACTTTCGGCAGAGTCGAGCGAGGCCTTCGAACCGAGCATGCTGCTCGCCAAGTCACTCGCATGGTCGGTTGGCATCGCCTGCGCGAGCGCCATGGTCGGCTGGATGCCTGGTCGGGCGCTACGCCGTGGCGGGGCCATACTTCGCGCACTCGTCGTGGGTGCGTCGCTGATTCCTGCGTACGCGATTTTTTTCTGCTGGTGGCGGACTCTTCGGCCTGGAAACGTCATTGCCGACTGCGCGATCGCGCACGACCTCACGGGTTCGTTGCGTGGCGGGGTGCTCGCAATCGCGCTTGTCGCGTGGAGCTGGCCGATCGTCGCATGGATCTGCGCCCTTCGACACGCAGCGAGTGACGAGTCGACGGAAGTGCTCCTCGATCTTGACGGCGCATCGATGAGCGAGCGACTTCGCGCGTGGTGGAAGTGCGACCGATCTGCGCTCGGGCTCGGCGCGACGGTCGTCATGCTCGTCCTTTTCGGAGAGACCGTTGCCTTCGACGCGGCTCAGGTTGCCACAACGGCCGCTGAGATTCGAGCACTTGACGCCGCAGGTGCGAGTGCACGCAGCGTCTTTCGCGCAGCACTGCCGGCGCTGGCGATCGCAGTCGCTGCAAGTGTGATCGTGTCGCGCTTCCTCGCACGCGCGGTGCGTGAGTGGAGCGAGGTGAGTGCGTCCGAGCAGGAAGGACTTCATCGACGAGCATCCGATCGACTGGGAGTCACGTGTGCGCTTGCGCTGGTAGTCCTGCTGACATTGCTGCCAATTGTGCTGCTCGCCATCGAAGTCAATGGATCGCCTGGGGCGCTTGCACCTCTGCACGCACGAGGCGCACTCAACACACTCTCGATGGCCATGGTCGCAGGCCTGATCTGTAGTGCCGTCGCACTCGCCGGTGCTGCGCTCTCTCTCGGCGGAGGTCGCCGGACGATCGTCGTGTTGCTCGCGCTTGCGCTTGTTCCACTTGCGGCACCAGCAACCACAGTGGCACTTCTCACGGCGCAGTTCTGGCGTTCGCTGCCAGGTGGAGGAGGAGTGTATGACTCGTGGCTCATCGTGAGCATTGCGGAGAGCGCGCGATTCTGTGCAGTCGCCTTCGTCATCGGGCTCTGG
>SXGU01343890.1_pt1 | contig 10650 bp, 8 predicted proteins | sample 3174531 | NCBI WGS metagenome assembly SXGU01 (sample SAMN11356863, study PRJNA531348) | freshwater metagenome | isolation source: freshwater sample F1-140 | place: China: Fuxian Lake, Yuxi | collected 2017-12-25 | reverse complement strand
GGCCTTGGCGATGAACCCGGACAACGGACCCGGTTGCGGCTTGGGGAAGTTGGCCTGGGGGGACTATAAAAATCAGAAGAGCATCGCCCCGCAGGTCATGATGGCCACGACCAACGGAACCTTCGGGAGCCAGACGTTCGGGATCAGCAGCGGCACCTCCGGCTGCACGAACGACGGCAGCGTGATGGCGGAACACAAGACCACGCTTTTCGCCGAGCTGAACTTCGAAAACCTGTCGCAGGAAATGGCGCAGGGCCGCGGTGAACACCTGGCGTCGCTGGCGACGCTGATGGGTGTGCCGGCTGAGCAGCAGGCCGAGTTTTTTGCTCTGACGCAGGAGCGATACACGACGTTGGTGCAGAGCGGTGAGGAAGCACCCAATGCCTTGCTGGCCGCGCTGCACGACGCGATGGCCCAGCATCCGGTGCTGGCCAAGGTGTCGACTCGCTAGGCTCCTTGGGGCTCCCGGCCGTACGGCCGGGAGCCACTTTTTTGTTTCACTCTCTTCGTGGAAGAGCGATTACCCCCTCGCGTTTCCTTGATCCTCTCTGCCGTGCGCCCGCACACTTTCTTGGAGATCCGCCTCCCAATCTGTGTTAAAGTTTTCTCTCATGAGCCAACGTGATAAGCTTCTGGCTCGAATCCTGACGGGAGCTTCGGATGCGAACATTCAGTTCGATGACTTGTGTCAATTACTGCGACGCTTGGGATTTGATGAGCGCATCCGGGGAAGTCATCACATTTTCAGGAAAGCCGGTGTTGAAGAAAAGATCAATCTGCAGCGCGACGATGGCAAGGCCAAGGTCTACCAGGTACGCCAAGTGCGCGCGGTGCTCCTGAAGCATGCGTTAGGAGGCGAAGACTGATGCACAAGTATGAAATCATTATCTACTGGAGCAAAGAAGACCAAATCTTTGTGGCTGAAGTGCCGGAACTGGCCGGGTGTATGGCGCACGGTTCTACGCAGGAAACAGCTCTCCGTGCGGCCAATGAAGCCATTCAGTTGTGGATCAGCACAGCCAAGGAATTCGGTGACCCGGTGCCTGAGCCCAAAGGCCACCGTCTCATGCTGGCCTAAGCATGCGGTTGTCTCATTGCTGGCAGGTACCGCAGTTGCAGCCCTTCCCGTATCCTGTCTGATCTTTCCCACATGACCTGTATTAGCTTGCGAAGGTCTTGGGGACATGGACTGTCCACCCTGCTTTTTCCTCTGTTGCTTGTATCTGCCCCGGCGGAGGCCGTTGAAACGGTACGGCAAGACTATCTGAGTGAACTGACACAGCGCGCATCACAGGCCAAGCTTTCCGATCAGCGCGAGTGGCATCTCCTGCTCCATTACAAGCCCAACTTTCTCGGCGGGGTGGCCAGCGAAGCGGACGACCCGGGATTTTTCCTCTCGCCCGACGGCAAGACCGATCCCCAGGCCGAACTGGCAGCCACGCTGAAACAATTCTTTTCGGACGATCCGGTCGGCCGCTCCAAGCAACCGGCCCAGTGCGCGTTCGTCGCCCGCTACCATTGGCTCAAGGACAAGCTGGCCTTCGACGACCGCCGCCTACCCCCGCTGCGCTGCGAGCGGTTCGACAACTGGTTCACGGAGATGAACGCCCAGTCCCTGACGATGATCTTTCCCTCCTCCTTCATGAACAACCCCGCCTCCATGTTCGGCCACACGTTCCTGCGCGTGGACCAGAAGGGCCAGACGGAGCAGACCCGTATTCTGGCCTACACGATCAACTACGCGGCGGACGCCCCGCCGGACCCGGGGTTTTCCTATGCGATCAACGGGCTCTTCGGCGGCTATCAGGGCTTCTTCTCCACGATTCCCTATTATTTGAAGGTGCAGGAGTATCGGGACATCGAAAACCGGGACATCTGGGAGTACCGGCTGAATCTGACCGACGAACAGATCCGCCGGCTTCTCATGCATGCCTGGGAGCTGGGCAATGCCTATTTTGATTACTTCTTCCTGAAAGAGAACTGTTCCTACCACATTCTGTCCTTGTTGGAATATGCCAACCCGGACTGGCACCTCACGGACCGGTTCCTGCTGTTTACCATCCCGGCCGATACGATCCGGGCGCTGGTCGAGCAGCCTGGCCTGGTCGGCGAGATCGCCTACCGGCCGTCACGGAGCACGCAGATCAGGCGCAAGCGGGAGGTGCTGAGCGACGAGGAGATTCGCTGGTTCCGGAGGATCATGGCGGACGTAGCGGTCGTCAAATCGGAGCCGTTCGCGTCGCTTCCCCTGGCGCGCCGCGCTTTCGTGCTGGACCTGGCGTCCGACTACTTCCGCTATCGCAGCGTCACCGACGAGTCCCATGCAGAGCGCCACAAGGAGGCGAATCGGGCCGTCTTGCTGGCCCGCAGCGAGCTGAAAATCCGCTCGGAGGATTTTCACGTCGAGCCCTACGTCGTCTCGCCGGAGCAGGGCCATAAGACGTCGCGGGCCGGGCTGGGGCTTGGCTGGCGGAAGGGGCAACTGTTCCAGGACCTGACGGTGCGGGCCGCCTACCATGACCTCCTCGACCCGGACAAGGGGTACAGCCCGGATTCGCAGATCGAGATCGTCTCGGTCAGCCTGCGCCATTATCAGCCGCATAACCAGACCAGACTGGAGAAGCTCACGCTGGCCAATATCGTATCCCTGGCGCCGATGGATCGGGATTTCAAAGCCCCCTCATGGAAGGTGAGTGCCGGCTGGGAAACCGTCAATCGGCCCGGTTGCGGCTACTGCGGCAATATGAATATCAACGGCGGGCTTGGCGGGGCCGTCGAGAGCCAGCTCTGGCGGCGAGTCGTGGCCTTCGCGTTTGCCGAAGTGGACGCCAACTGGAGTCACGCCTACCGGGAGAATCACCGGATCGGGGGCGGCGGGACGGCCGGCTTGCTGGCGACGCTGACGGATCGCTGGAAAGTCTTAGCCTCCACGACGTATTTGAAGTATCCGCTGGGGTACCGGTCGGAGGATTTTCGCTACTTCGTGGGCACGCGGTATACGCTGGACCAGAATCTCGCGCTGCGGTTCGAGTTCAACCGCCGCTATGATGACAGCGAGGCGGTGTTCTATGTGCAGGCGTTTTTCTGAGAAGAAGCCATCAGCCGTCAGCTTTCAGCAATCAGCTCATGGGCAGGAGAATCGGTTTTGATCTTCCGATGCAAGAGCTGAAGGCTGAGAGCTGACAGCTTTTTGAGTGTTGAAGGCTAGAGCCAAGCACCATGTCCAACTTTCTCGACCGGTTCTTCGTCTACCATCCGGCGCCGTGGATCGACCGGGACTGGGCCCGTGTCAGCGGATTGCCGCTGCAGGAGGTTTGGTTCCAGGCGGAGGACGGCACGAAACTGTTCGGCTGGTACGTGGAGAATCGGGCGACGCCCGTGGTCCTGCTCTGGTGTCACGGCAATGCGGGGAACATCATCCACCGGCTGGAGAACCTCGTCGAACTGTACCGGCTGGGCTTCTCCGTCTTGCTCTTCGATTATCGCGGCTATGGGCGCAGCCAGGGTCGCCCCACCGAGGAGGGGATGTACCAGGATGCGCTGGCCGCCTATGACTATCTCTCGAGCGAGAGGCAGGTCGCCCCGGCGCGACTGCTCCTCTTCGGGCGCTCCCTGGGCGGGGCTGTGGCCGGGTATGTGGCCTCCAGAAAACCGGCGGCCGGGCTGATTCTGGAGTCGGTCTTCCCCTCCATCGCTGCGGTGGCCCGCGCCCACTACTTTGGGCTGCCTGTGGACTGGTTGCTGGGGGCGGAGTTCAACTTGGCCGACCGGCTGGCGGCTCTGTCCATGCCCGTGCTGGTCGTTCATGGCGACCGGGATGACATTATTCCGATCGAGCTGGGCCGGCAGGTGTTCGACGCGGCGCGGGCGCCCAAGGACTTTTACCTGGTGCCGGGGGCGGACCATAACGACCTCTACGTGGTCGGCGGGCGGGCTTATTTCCAACGGCTGCGGCAGTTTGCGGAACAGGTGGTGAAGGTGAGGTGAGCGCTCCAATTCAAACAATACTTGGCTCTCAGGGCGCTCTTTTGGTACAGTGCGCAGAACTTGAAGGGCCTGTTGCCCAGAACGATAGACCGTTGCAGATAGGAGGTCGCGGTGCAGGATAAGCTGATGATTCGCTGGATGTTCGGTGCGGGCTTTGCGCTGGGGCTGGTCGGCTTGAGCGGATGCGCCACCGGCTCCGATTCCCTGGGGAGCCTCGAGGCGACCTTGGGCCTGCCCTCCGTGACTGCGTCGGTGACGGCAGGAACGGATGGAGACGGACGGAGCCTGAGGGAGGCGCTTCCCGGCGTCACGCTCCCGGCCTTCCCATCGGGAGACCAGTCCGAGACGCGCTCATCCGGGAGCGATCAAGCCCAGAGCCAGGCCGCCGCGCCGGTGCTGGCCCAGGCCGACGGGTTCAGCCATCTTGGCCCCCATGACGAGAGCCCGGTTCAACCGGCCGCTCCGCCGCCTCCGGTTGAGAAGGTCGTTGAGCCGCCCGCCCAAGCAACCGAGCCGCCGCCGGCGCCCCAAGCCGAACCGCCCGTTGAGTCAAAAGGCGAGCCGGCCAAAGATGAGAACTACGATCCGTTTGCCAAGGCCGAAGGCTCGGCCGACGGGATGGAAGAATACGATCCCTGGGAACCGTTCAACGTCAAGATGTTCCAGTTCAACCGCAAACTGGACGAATGGATCGTCAAGCCGGTGGCGACGGTCTACGACGACATCGTGCCGGACGGAGCGGAACAGGGGCTCAGGAACATCTTCCACAACATGCGCACCGTGCCCCGCCTGCTGAACAACCTGTTCCAGGGCAAGTTCAAGGGGGCGGGGATCGAGTTCGGCCGGTTTCTCCTGAACACCTCCTTCGGCTTGGGCGGCTATTTCGATTTCGCGAAGGAAGCCTACGGGATCGAAACGCCGGACGAAGATTTCGGCCAGACCCTCGCCACCTACAAGACGAAGCCCGGCCCCTATCTGGTGGTCCCGATCCTCGGTTCCTACACGGTCCGGGATGTGAGCGGCTTCGTGGTCGATTTGGTCCTCGACCCCTTCAACATCCTGCTGTTCCCCTTCGTGGACGTCAACGGATGGCCGCAAGTGGTGACCAACGGCGACACGGTCACCTTCGCGCAGATCGGCATCCGCGCCGGCTACATGGTGAACGAGCGGGCCATCAACATCGAGACGACCTTCGAAGGCGTGGAAGACACCGTCGTGGACCTCTACGGGGCGGTCCGCAACGCCTATCTCCAAAAGAGAGCGAGGGCGATCCGAGAATAACAGGCCGTTGAAAACGCCCCCCGGCTTTGTTCTCACATCACTCAAAGCCTCGACGTACCGCAAAGCAAGAGGCAAAGTAACTATCCGCTCGCATATGATCGAAGCGAGCGGCTCAAGCGAAGCTTGGTATGTACCTCCTCGGCTTTTCGCTTGCTGCGGCCTCGCCGGACGGGTGTTTTGAACAGCCTGGATAACCCTCCACCCTCTTCCCAGAACCGCCGTGGCTCTTGACAGACGGACGCGTCCGGCGGAAGCTGAGCGCGTCTTCGTTCTGTCCCGCGTCCTGTCCGGCCATCCGGCTCACAAGAGAGGGGGAGACGATGCGCCCAACTCAGCCTGTCGCCATGTCGGCCAACGTTCGCGCCACAATGATCCTGGGGTTCCTGCTGCTCGGCCTCCTGGCGGGCGTGCCGGACGTCCGGGCCCAGGAGCGGACCCGGAACATCGCCTCCGCCACGTTGACGATTTTGAAAGGAACGGCCCAGCGGGTCTCGCCGGGCGGCGGGCAGCCGCAGCCGGCGACGGATGGGATGAATCTGGGCGCCGGAGATCGCGTGCTGACCGGCCCGAACTCGGAGGCGTTGATCACCTTCCTGGACGGGAGCACCCTCACGGTCATGCCGAAGGGGGACGTGACGGTCAAACAGGCGGAGGTCGGGACGCAGCGCTCGACGATCGCCGTCCAGATCAATCTCGGCAAGGTCTGGGCCCGGGTGGTCCGCCTGGCGGATCAAAAGTCCAGCTTCTCGTTGGAATCCAACACGGCCACGGCCACGGTGCACGACGGGCTCATCGGCGGCCAGCAGGACGAGGACGGCACCTTCACCTGTTGGACCAAGGCCGGTCCCTTGACCGTCACGGACCGGCGCGGCCAGACCGTGACGCTGCATCCCGGCGCGAAGACCGTCGTCAAGGGCGATCAACCGCCGACGCCGCAGCCCTTCGCCGTGCACCAGAGCGTGCTCACAATCGCAGCCTCCGCAAACGTCCTGCCGCTCGTTCTGATGGACGACGGGGTCCGGGTGGCGGGGTTCGTGGCGCCGGGCGTGGAAGTCAATCAGGTGTTCGGGTCCTTCACGGGCCTAGGCGAGGACGGGACGCGGACCGTCGAAGTGCCCGCCGGCGTGCCGGGTCCGTTCATGCTCGTGCTGGAAGGGCGGGAGGACGGTCCCTTCCACGTCACCCTCAGCGGCTCTTTCAAAGGCGTGCTGGCCTACCTGCAGCCGCTGTCCGGGGCCATCACGAAGGGTCAGCGGCTTCACGCCCGCATCGAGCAGGTCCTCGACCAAGCCACGATCGGCGATCCCAAGCAGGCCAAGGTCCGGTCCGGGGCGGCCTCGGCGCTCACGCCCCTGGCGGGGCCGCTGCCGGGGAAGATCCTGCTCTCGACGGATGAACTGGCCTCGGCCGGCGGGAGCCGCTGACGCGCTTACTTGTGCTGGGCCACGTAGACCCCGTTCCAATCTTCGGGCGGGGGCGCGGCCAGCAAGGCGCGGCTGCGGCGCAGGTAGAGCCCACTGGGGCCATCTTCCGGCGCGGCGGCTAGGAGCCGCTCGAAGACGGCGACGGCGTCGGCCCATCGTCTGGACCGGTAGAAGGCGATGCCCTGCTCATAGGCGGCCGCGAGCGCCGCGCTCGCCGGTTCGAGCTCGCCCGCCCGGCTCAACACTTCGTAGACCGCCAACGGCTCCTGCCGCCCTTGCACCGCGACGAGGTCGAGAAACCGGTAGAGAAAAGCGTCGCCGGCCTCGGCCTTGACGGTTTCGCCGACTACCAGTCTCGTCCCGTATTCCTTGTTGAGGCCCTCCAGCCGCGACGCGACGTTGACCGTGTCGCCCATCACCGTGTACGCGAGCCGATCCCGCGAGCCCATGTTCCCCACGACCATCGGCCCGGTGTTGATGCCGATCCCCAAATCCAGTGTGCGCAGGCCCCGCCGTTCCCAATCGGCGTTCAGCGAGCGGAGCCGCGCGATCATGTCCAGCGCCGTCCCGCAGGCGCGCCGGGCGTGGTCCGGCTGGTCCATCGGCGCGTTCCAGAAGGCCATGATCGCGTCGCCGAGATACTTGTCCAGCACCCCGTCGTGCCGGAAGACGATTTCGGTCATGGCCGTCATGTATTCGTTCAACAGGGCCACCAGCGCCTGGGGCTCCAGCGCGTGGGAGAGCGCGGTGAAGCCGCGCAAATCGGAGAACAGGACCGTCATGGTTCTGGTCTCGCCGCCCAACTTCATCCGCTCCGGATCCTGCAGGGCCCAGTGGCTGACGGAGGGCGAGAGGTAGCGGGCCATGACGCCCCGGATCATCTGTTGCTCCGCCTGCTCGAAGACCACGCGGTGGACCATGGCGGCGGCGAAGCTGAGCAGAAGCGCGGCGGGCGGGTAGACGAGGTTGAGCACGATCCCGTTGTCGAACAGGAAGCCGGCGGTCACGCCATACAGGCCGAGGACGCCGATCACTCCGACGGTGGCGCGGCGCGGTCCGCCGGCCGCGACCAGGAGGGAGGCCAGAAAGGCGAGGGCGAAGATCAGCGCGGTGGTGGTCTCGTCCGACACCGGGACCAGGAAGCGCCGGCTCAGAATGGTTTCCACCGCGTTGGCCAGGACCTCGACGCCCCACATGCGCGTCTCCGCCGTGGTCGGGGTGGCGAACTCGTCCACCCCCCGGATCGTCAGGCCGATCAGCACGATCTTGTCCCGCACCAGTGTCGGATCGAAGGAGCCGTCCAGCACGGCGGCGAAGGGGAGGATGGTGAACGCGCCGCCGCGCTCGGGGCTGGAGGGCGCTCCGAGGAAATTGATCACCATGCTGCCGGTCGGCCCCACGGGAACGGCGCGGCCGGCGCCGAAGACCAGGGCGCCGGCGGCCGGCTCGTCGATCACGCCGGACCGGCGGACGAAGCGCGCCACGGCGGTCAGGGCCAGCGCCGGCACGACGTCGGGTCCGGCGGTCAGTTGGAGCGGCAGACTGCGGACCACCGTGTCCTGGTCGGTGGTCACGTTCACGAACCCTTCGCCGGCGGCCGCATCCCTGATCGCGGCCGTCGGGCGCACGAAGACGTCGAACTCCTGGGCGATACCGGGACGCGGGGCGAGGTCCTTGGGGCCCTGGGCCTCGACCGGCGTGATCACGATCCCCGCCCGCCGGATGGCCGCCGCCACCTCCGGGTCTTCCGGTCTGGACGCATCGAAGAAAATGTCGAAGGCCACGACCCTCGCGCCGGCGGCATGCAGCCGGTCCACCGCTTGGGCATAGAGGGTTCTGGGCCAGTTCACCAGCGGGCCGTATTGCGGCAACAGCGCGCGGTAGCTGCGCTGGTCGATGCCGACGATCACCGTCGCCTGCGCCGGCTCCGCCCCTTGCGATGCGAACAGGAAATCGGTGCTTTGGATCTGGGCCGTGGAGAAGAAGGCCAGGCGGCAGGCTGCCGCCAGCAGTAAGGCGACCGCCAGGGCCAGCCCGCCGCTGACCAGCAGCCGCCGCTTGGTGCTCCGCGTCATGGGCGGATTGTAGCAGGAGGGTGAAAAAATCCGCCAGCGTTGTTCTCGCATCGCTTCCGCAGACCGTCCGGCGCGAAAGAATGCTCAGGGACCGGTCTTTCGTCGGCCGTTCCGGACACGGAGAACGGAACGGGGGGAGCCGTCAACGGTTTGGGGCCGCGACTCGACCCCGCGCGTAAAAATTCAGAGAAGGCTTGCCTTCGGCTTGGGCGTTGCTTACCTTGTGGAAACGATTGGGGAGAGCGCATCGTGAGCCAGGAAGAAACCGAGAAGAAAACCAGCCTGACGGACGCCGTCCATACCGCGCCGGAGGATATTTCGGTGAAGGACGTGGCGCGGCTCATGACCGCCCGGGGCATCGGGTCGGTCGTGGTGGTGGATGGGCAGAAGAAGCCGATCGGCATCATCACAGACCGGGACATCGTGGTGCGGGTGACGGCGCCGGAGCAGGATGCCAGGGCGGTCGTGGTGGGCGCCGTCATGTCCACGCCCGTGGTGACGATCATGAAGAGCCAGGATGTCGGCACGGCCATCGGTGTGATGGTCCGTCACGGCATCCGCCGCCTGCCTATCGTGGATGAGGCCGGGCAGCTGGCCTCCATCCTGACGCTGGACGATATCCTGCGGCTCAAGCTGGCCGATCCGGCCGAGCTGGCCCAGATCGTCCGTGACCGGCCGCAGCCCCTGCCTCCGGAGCCGGGAGCCAAACCGCTTGCGCACGCGTTGCCTGCCCCGGCCTCGAGCGCGACGAAGGCCTTTGATACCGGTTTGGACTTCAAGCCGGCCATTCCGGCGGACGAGGCGGGCGGGGCGAGTCCGGCGGCGCGGCCGGTGGCCTCCGTGGCGAAACCGGCCAAGGTCGTGACGATGGTCAAGCGCCGCCGCCGCCGAACCCTGGTCGAAGAGGTCCGGCATACCATCCATGTCAACAAGGGCTGGGTGGCGCTGCTGCTGGCGCTGTCGATGCTGATCATCGGCGCGTCCTACTTCCTCGCCTACTTCGGCGATCGGTTCGATGCCTACCAGCAGGGGCATTACGAGCCGAAGGACGAGGAGCGCCGGATCTACATGCAGGAAAAACAGAGACTGCAGGGAGGCCGGTCGTCCGGCCAGGGGCCCTGAGGGGAGGGGGCCGCGCGCGGGCGCGTCGTCAGGCGGCGCCGGACCCGCCCGTTTTCACGGGGCGATGAGACCCAATTCCCGTCCCACCTTGGCGAAGGCTTTGACGGCCTGCTCCAACTGCTCGCGGCTCAACGCCGCCGACATCTGCACCCTGATCCGCGCCTGCCCTTTCGGGACCACCGGGTAACTGAAGCCGACCACGTACACGCCTTCCTCGATCAGCCGGTCGGCCATCCGCGTGGCCAGCGCCGCGTCGCCCAACATGATCGGGACGATCGGATGTTCGCCCGGCGTCACGGTGAACCCGAGGCCGGTCAGTTGCGTCCGGAAAAATGCCGTGTGTGCGCGCAACACGGTTCGGAGGGCTTCCCCTTGCGCCACCAGTTTGAGGGCTTGCAGCGCCGCCGCCGTGATCACCGGCGGGAGCGCGTTCGAGAACAGGTAGGGGCGGGAGCGCTGGCGCAGGAGCTCGATGATTTCCGCGCGGCCCGAGGTGAATCCGCCGGAGGCCCCGCCCAGCGCCTTGCCCAGCGTGCTGGTGATCAGGTCCACCCGGTCGGCCAGGCCGAAATGATCGGGCGTTCCGCGTCCGGACGGGCCGAGGACTCCCGTGGCGTGGCTGTCGTCCACCAGGACGGCTGCGTCGTAGCGCTCCGCCAGGCTGACGATCTCCGGCAGCCGGGCCAGATGCCCGTCCATTGAGAAGACCCCGTCGGTGGCGATCAAGCGCAGGCGGCAGGCCGACGCTTGTTTGAGGGCCG